>ERZ808240.2690-NODE-2690-length-18783-cov-3.359996_pt1 | contig 18783 bp, 15 predicted proteins | sample MGYA00521084_ERZ808240 | MGnify/ENA primary metagenome ERZ808240 (study PRJEB31516, sample SAMN03275571) | gut metagenome | biome: mammalia-associated habitat; material: feces | host: Papio cynocephalus | place: Kenya | collected 2012-08-06 ... | reverse complement strand
AATCGTCACCCTCGACAGATCACCTGTCTCATCCTTCTGTTTGAGCATCCGGTCATCTACCCATACTGTCAGATCTCCGGCAGCAATCTTTCCTACCGCATCGATACTGGTTCGGATGTTTTTACTGATGGAAGATGCAAACTTCATTCCGACAATGATACATACGATCATGACGGCAAATACTGCCGCACTCAACGACCAGATAATCTGGTTCATAATTGCAATTTTTTCATGCTTATCCGTTCCCACAAAAACCATGCCAATGATCTCGTCTGTAGAACCATTCTGATAAACCGGCATAAAATATCCATAGTTCAACGTCCCCTCAATGGACACCGACTGGCTGAAATACTCCTCGCCGCCTTTTAATACTTTTTCTACAATTTTATCCCCGGCTTTGGAATTTAACACGCGGTCGCCGTTTTCATCAACTGCGGAGGTCATGATTCTTTTATCCCCGTAAAAAAAGGTGACATCCATTCCGCTGTTGCTTTTAATACGATCCACAAGGCTTTCTGATTTGGAAATGTTATAACTTCCTTTCCAGATATCACCATTGCTTGTCTCCATATAGTCACCGGTATTCTGGTCATAAGCTGCCAATGTTGCTGCCGCCGTACCCTTTAATGCATCCTTCACTTCATCTAACATGGAATTTTTCACCATGGTAACGGAAAACGCCAATGAGATTATTCCCAGTACAAGCACAGGTCCAATCGCGATTGCAAGGATCTTTTTCTTTATATTCATGCTGCATCCTCCTACTCTACCACGCTGACGGTCTTAAAGTACCAGTTAATGCCACCTGTGATTGTCGCATCATCCAGTGTTTTTCCAGCTTCTCCAACGGTCTCTCCGGTGTTCGTCTCAATCACTCCGTCAAATACCCCATTTTCTCCGGTCAGTATCTGCTTTCTGGCTTCCTCAACTTTTTCTTCCGTTCCATCTGCACAAAAATCTGCCAGCGCCGTGATGCCAACCAGATTCTCGGTCATACCGCCATAATAATTGCTGCCATCCCATGTTCCATCGATCACACTCTGCACCGCTGCAGTATAATAAGCACTCCAGTTCCAGATCACACTGCACAGACACGCATCCGGTGCATTTTTACTCATATCAGAATTGTATCCAATACTGTAAACTCCTCGCTCCTGCGCAAGTGTCTGCGGGTACTCCGTATCACAGTGCTGTGCGATCACATCGCATCCCATATCAAGAAGTGTCTGTGCCGCCGTCTTCTCGCCCTCCGGATCATACCAGCTGTTGGTCACTTTTACATAAACCTCTGCATCCTGATTCACCGAATAGATTCCAAGCGCAAACGCATCTATTCCGCCTGTCACTTCCGAATTGCTCGAATCCATTGCGGCTACATAACCGATTTTGTTTGTCTTCGTATTCATTCCTGCAACAATCCCGCTTAAATATCTCGCCTGATAAATCCTGCCAAAATAGTTGTTGAAATTCTTTCCGTTGCTCATATATCCGGTTCCATGCGAAAAATAGACGTCCGGGTACTCCTCCGCCATCGCGGCTGTCGTCTCCATATAACCCCAGCTTGTCGTAAAAATAATGTTACAGCCCTCGTCAATACATTCCTGAATCGCTGTTCTTGTCGCATCTGCATCCGAATCTGCCACATTGATCTTACGCACGATCTGGTCATCTGCAAGTCCAAGATTCTGCTGCATTCCCTGAATTCCCAGATCATGTGTATAAGTATAGCCGCTTCCCTCTGCCGGATCCGACAGATGAATGACACCTACCTTAATCTCATCCTTTGGAATTCCTGCGGATGTCGTATTCTCTACCACAGAACTTTCCGTTCCCTGCTCATCACTTCCACCCACACTGTTGGTTGCATAATCATCAATCTCTGTCTGCGCCCCGCATCCTGCCAGCAGACAGCCACACAGCAGTGCAGCAATCCATCCACACCATTTTCTCTTTTTCATCCAATTACCTCATTTCTCCCTCTGTAAACACGGCCTCTGGTATCAAAAAAACAACCACTACTATTAGTGTAATTAAATTTCGTCATTTTTCAACAATTTTCTGTCTTTTATTGACATATTTTTCTCTTGTTGTTCTGCAGCTCAAAAAGGGATATACTGTTTTATATAAAAAATCAGCAGTAGATACCTCTGTGGTAACTGCCGTGGGAAAAGGATGGATAAAACTATGAAATTTATTTCCTGGAATGTAAACGGACTGCGTGCCTGCATGCAGAAGGGATTTTTAGATTTTTTCAATGAAGTGGATGCGGATTTTTTCTGTGTTCAGGAGACCAAGTTACAGGAAGGACAGATTGCGCTTGACCTTCCAGGTTACCATCAGTTCTGGAATTATGCCGAGAAAAAAGGCTATTCTGGCACTGCTATATTTGCGAAACACGAACCACTCGCTGTCTTTTATGGCATTGGTGTCCCGGAACATGACCACGAGGGGCGTGTCATCACACTGGAATACGATGATTTTTATCTGGTCACCTGCTACACTCCGAACTCCCAGAACGAACTGGCAAGACTTCCTTACCGTATGCAGTGGGAAGAAGATTTTCTCGCCTTTCTGAAAAAACTCGATGAGGCAAAACCTGTCATTCTCTGTGGAGATCTGAATGTTGCACATAAAGAGATTGATTTGAAGAATCCAAAAACCAACCGCAAAAATGCCGGATTTTCCGATGAGGAACGCGCAAAGATGACTGCTCTGTTAAACTCCGGGTTCACCGATACGTTCCGTTATTTTTACCCGGATAAAGAAGGAATTTACTCCTGGTGGTCTTACCGGTTCAAAGCGCGTGAGAAGAATGCCGGATGGCGCATTGACTATTTTATCACTTCCAGATGTCTGGACGAAAAACTGCAGTCTGCCGCAATCCATACCGAAGTGTTCGGTTCTGACCATTGCCCGGTGGAACTTGTAGTGGAAGTTTCATGTAAATACAATAATTATATATTAAAATAAACATCGTTTCTCATAAAAAGAAAGAGCCGTTAACACCGCTCTTTCTTTTTATCCCTTTCAGACTTTTTCTATTATTCTATTTTTAACTATCATTATTATCTGTTTTTCCTGTGTCTCTTTCCTGCAACAAACGTTACACCGCATCCTGCACAGAGCATCAGCGTCCACACCATCCACACGGAACGATCACCTGTTTTTGGCGATTTTCCTGTCAGAGCCGTATTCACATCCTTATAAACCAGCGCATAGGTAGAAAATCCGTCCGTTGCAAATGTAAACTGATTCGTGGCTGCATCATAAGTTCCATACAATAGCTCTGCCACTCCGTTATGGATTCTTACCATGTGGTAAATCCGATTGATATTGTTGTCGTGATTCACAAGATTCTCCGGGATTGTGAGCGTAACATACATAGATCCTGACAAATCCGTGATTTGTCGATCCACTCTTCCAGATATTTTTAAAGTTAAATTAAGATTTAAATATTGTCCGATCACATTATTTCCAAGTACACTCTGAATAAGTGCAATCTCATCTTCCGTTGGTGTTGCAGTTGTCGCACTTAACACAAACTCTGTTTTATTTCCGGCTTTTACAGCATTCTTCTCGTCCTCATTCAGATTTGCCAGAGTATACAGCTGATCCGTGGTACTTGCAATTTTTATCGCAGAAACACCTTCACCGCATACTGCCTGTGCAGTCACCGCGTTATTTGTGGATGCTGCAACTGAAGAAGCTGTTGTGGAAGCGGCAGTGGAACTATTTTCTGTTTTTCCATTACCATTACTTTCCTGCTTTGCTGTTTTTACAATAAAATAAGTTGAGAACTGATTTGTCTCAAAAGTCAGTGTACCATCCTCAGACACAGAGGTCGAAAGATTTGTGAGCTTTCCGTCATGTTCTCTTACAACGACATACCCGGCCGCCGTGTCATAATCAGCCACTTTAAGATTCATTTTCACAGGCTGGCCAAACTGTGTGATCGGAGTCTCCCAGTTATTTCCATCTCCCTTGCTGACAATCTGGTCTAAGGTCAGGTTCACTGCTTCTGCACTTACTGCATTTTCTACCACTGCAAGTGCATTTGTTGTATCTGCATTCGAATCATTCACAGTAAGCCGCAAATTTCCGCTCGCAGCCGCATTCGCGCCATTCTCAACAGAAGCGGAAGAAACTGCTGTTCCTGATGTTTTAATTTCATCCGATGCCGGTGTAAAAATCCCCTTAAAATGCACGTTGGTATCCGGCATTGTGAATGTGAAGGTGGAAACCTGACTGTCTAAAGCCGTCAGATTCACTCCATTGATGGAAGCCCCTGACAACTGATAACCGTAATCCGGGATCAACTCAATGGTAACAACATCATCTCTCATAACTTCAAGATGCCCTCCGCTTTTATCTCCCGGATTATTCGCAAAATCAGAAAATGTAATGCCAGAAACATCCATGTCGTTTATTTGAATGATATTTGCTGTTCCATGTTCAATTCTGCCGTCTTTCCCATAGGTATCATCATACGCCCAGGTAACAGTCAGACATTTTCGATCGATCTGGATATGCTGAGTACCATTTACCGTGATAGCAGTATCTTCACTGGTTCCTGCCGTCTGCGCTCCGTAAAACTGTATTTCATACTCATCCTTCTTTGCCAGCTGTGCATAAATTGATACAGATGTAACAGATTCATCAAATGAACAGGTCATTCCACTCTCGTCAAATGCTGCTTTATTTTGCTTTAACAAATCTGCAAGCGCAACAAATCCAGTATTATCTGGATTTACATATACTTCCAGACCGGCATATAATTTTACATCCTGATACGAACTCCATGCATTTCCTTCAAACTGCAAGCTTATCCCTGTTGGCTGTGACGGATTGCCACCCTGAATAGTATATTTCGGCTTTCCCTGATTATCAGAAGCTGTCAGCTCCGATAATTCCTTCCATGCAGCACTTACACTGTCCTCACGATAATCTGTAGCATATTGGATGGTACCATATGTATTTCTGTAATTTTCATCATAAGTTCCATTATCCAATGTAATCTCTACAGAACTACTGCTGTTTTGCCCTCCTTCATCCTCCGCCGACACGTTCATCCCCGGCAGGACACCGAATATCAGCACCAATGCCAGCAGGACACTGACTGCTCTCTTCCACACCTTTCTCATCCGCTTTTCCTCCATTTCTCCATATCTGATATGGATTTTATGAGTAAAAGCTTAACATAAAATTGCATAATCCGGCAGTTTACATATGTCTCAATCGTCAGAATCCGCCTTTTTTTGCGGTTTCCAGGTGTAGTAAAACTGGATCAGACCAATCCTTGAGTTTGTATCCGTTTTTTTGTTGAGCGATGAAATATAACGATATAACATTGCCCTTGAAATATAAAGCTTATTTGCAATCTCCTGCATTTCCTCATCCGATACCAAAAGCATTTTCAACACTTCCCTCTCCCGTTCTGTCAATGCATAGGTATCTGCAAATGCAGAAAAATAATCCTGCTCCTCTTCCTTTTTTCTCTCCTGATAAAGCAATTCCACATCGGTCTGCCTCATCACCGTGTAAATATAAATTGCGATACTGATCAGCACAAATAATCCGAGCGACACGATCATAATCTTCACGCTGTCACCGGACTGGATCAGTGCTACAGAAAAACTTCCAATAAGTATGGCACAGAGATTGTTCACCGCTCTTCCCATGCCAGCCCAAAGCTGTGGCACCCTCATATACCCTGCCAGCCGCACAAAGCCAGTCGAGAAAAACACTACAAAAAAGCCTGCCGACAGATAAAATACGATCAGTCCAAACAAAAAAGAGCCACCGGAAACAATCACAAGCACACAGACCATGGAGAGCAGTGTCACGCAGTACATGATAAGGTTCATGTATTTGCTTTTTCCATAGGCAAACAACACACCTGCCACAAGTCCGCTGACCGCAAGAATCAATCTTGGCCACTGTCCGATATCCACACTTCCACCTGCATGCTCCAATGTCACCACATTGTCTAATGTTGCAAAAATACAGGTCATAAAGGCGACCGTGAAAACCAGCATAACCGCCGCAGCATACGGATGTTTGATTGGATTTTCTTCATATAAATTCCGCTCCATGACACTGCCTTCCAGCCCCTTCTTCTCCACCAGAAAAAGAAGAACCCAGAATGCCACAGCCAAAATCACTGCTTCCGTCGCTGCATTATGGATCAGATTGTTTCCGAGGAACTGTAAAAAAAGTCCAAACGCATATGACACACCCACTGTTTTCGCCAGATGATCTTCCATACCGTAATGGCACGCTGCACGGTAGTGTACCAGACTTCCGGCAATTCCAAGCAGCACATATAAAATCAGCCCTGCTACAAGAATACTCCCATAACTCTGATGTGCCTGAATCACCCACAGACATACGGCTGCCACAACTCCAGCACCGATACTGCCTGCTTTCTTTGCACTTTCCCGCAGTTTTTCATCAAACACTCCAAACAGAAGAAAACCAATCGTACTGATTCCAAGCACATAACTTTGTGCAAGCACCACTCCACTGGAATCCGTCTGAAATGTCATCATATTGTCAAATAAATATTCTGCTCCCAGAAACACATAATTAAATAATGCCAGGGCGATCATGAGCTCAATTCGTTCTCTCTTCCAGAAAGTATTCTTCATTTGTTAATTCTGCCTTTAATTTTTATAAGATTCTTTGTATAATTCCATACCGGATTTCAGATGATGATTCCACCACCGGCAACATAATCGCCATCGAAAAGCACACCCGCCTGTCCCGGTGTCACTGCACGTACCGGTTCTTCAAATACACAGTGGATCTGCTCTTCTCCGGTACGTGTCACTTTACACATACTTCCACTGTGGGAGTAGCGGATTTTTGCCTTTAACTCCACTTCCCCTTCAATGTCCGGGAGCGACATGAAGTTCACATGATCTGCATACAGTTCTGTCGTAAACACATCTTCATTCGAACCTAATACGACCTCGTTTGTCTCCGGGCGGATCTCCGTCACAAACACAGGGTATCCAAGTGCAATTCCAAGACCTTTTCTCTGTCCTACCGTGTAATGTGTGATCCCTTTATGTCTACCGAGTATTTTTCCATCTTTGGATACAAAATTTCCAGGTGGCGGTACAAGATCTCCACACTCTTGATCAATAAATCCCGCATAATCGTCATCCGGGATAAAACATATCTCCATACTGTCCTTTTTGTGTGCAACCATCAGCCCAATCTCTTCTGCGATCTGGCGGATTTCATCCTTATGATAATCTCCGACCGGCATGAGTGTTCTCGATAACTGTGCCTGTGTCAGATTGTAAAGTGCATAAGTCTGGTCTTTTGCGGCTGTGACAGAATTTTTGATTGCATAGCGGCCATTTGGAAGCTGTTCAATTCTTGCGTAGTGTCCAGTTGCAATGTAGTCTGCACCGATGGCAAGACTCCGGTCTAACAATGCCTCCCACTTCACATAGCGGTTGCATGCGATACATGGATTCGGTGTTCTTCCCTTCAGATACTCCGCCGTAAAATAATCCATGACATTTTTCTTGAACTCCTGTTTGAAATTCATAACGTAATATGGAATTTCCAGACGGTCTGCCACTCTTCGTGCATCATCGACAGCACTGAGTCCACAGCAGCCACCATTTTTTTCCTGTGTGAATTCATCCTCGTCCTGCCAGATCTGCATGGTGACACCGATCACATCGTACCCCTGCTTCTTTAATAAATATGCTGCAACAGAAGAATCCACGCCTCCCGACATTCCTACCACTACTTTTTTTGCCATATCTAACCTCTTTCCTGTACTGCTCTATATCTAATCCTGCACCATTGCAGACAGAGACGGGATACGCTCTGCGAATCGTGCTCTGATGAACGTTTGTTGCCCTAACAAAAAATTATGAGAAACCCATTTTTCATGAGCTTCTCATAACATATCATGTCTTTATTTATTTTGCAACCGCTTAGGTTGTGGTATTATAGATTTCTCCAGTCGTATAATTGTATGTATACAAGCCTGACTTATTGTAAGTGTTGGCTTTCTCTGCCTCACTCTTCGCATAACTCTCGATCATACCCGCCTGAACCGATGTCTGATAACCAAATCCACCCGTCGTATGGAATAAAGATTTCACTGTGTTCATATCGGCTTTCTTGAAAGTATCCTCATCAATCGAAAGCTTATTATCGGTTCCGATCGTGATACCGACAGAACTGAGCATGTTGGAATTTGCCTTTGTCAGATTGACCATAGATTTCGTGCTTCTTAAGATGCTGTTGGTATTGGAATCTCCACCCTCTTTTAACATCTTATTGTAGCTGTCCACAAAATCACTGACCGCCTTGTAAATCTTATCTGTATCATACTTATAAGAAACATTTCCATCTTTATCTGTCGTCTGTTTCTTTGTAAACAGAGATTTATCTCCATTTGTTCTCAGTGTCTCAGACGCTTTCTTTAAATCATCCGCTGCGCTCTCGATATTTGCAAGTGTCTTGGAAGAATCTTTGGAAGTCGATGTGGTAGCAGACACAGACGAAGATGACGAATCGCCCGATGCCTCCTTCGTGTAATAAGCCTTCATCAGCTTTGTGTAACTTCCATTCTGGATCGTGGCATAGTCAGAATAACTAATACCAAGTAAATCTGATGTTCCAAACATTGCACTTGTTTTCGTACTTCCTGAATTCAGGCTGGAAAACAGTACGCCGATGGAAGATGAATCATATCCTGAAATTGTTGCCATATTTCTCACTCCTTTGATCAGCAATCATCCATGTAAAACAATATCGTTGTGTAATTATGCATTCTCCCTCATAATTACCTTCCTCTTATCCTTACATCGTCATTTTAGCTTCATTTTATTAGTTTTTCAAGGTCATTTCTGTAGTTTTGCACAAAAATTTTTAATTATTCAACAATTGTTCATACTTTATTCACATATTACTGTTACAATAAACTCATAAATGAAACGGAAATAAGTTTTTAATACTTGATAAATTTTTTCATAATAGCCCAGGCGCCTTTGGTGTCTGGGCACTCCTCATTTCAGAGGTCTTTGCGGATAGCAGAACGCCATCTGTTTTTATATATTCTCAATCTGCCAGTCAATCGGTTCCACACCATTCGCCTGTAAAAATTCATTTGCCTTGCTGAAATGCCTGCATCCGAAAAATCCGCGGTACGCAGACAGTGGGCTTGGATGCGGTGCTGTCAGAATCAGATGCTTTGGATTGGTCAGCATCGGAATCTTACTCTGCGCTGGTCTTCCCCACAGCATGTATACAATCGGTCTGTCCTGTGCATTCACAGCCTGGATAATTGCATCTGTAAACTGTTCCCAGCCATGTCCCTGATGGGAGTTCGCCTGATGTGCACGTACCGTAAGTACTGTGTTTAATAAAAGTACACCCTGGTCTGCCCATTTTTTCAGATATCCATTATTCGGGATATAACAGCCGAGATCATCATGCAATTCCTTATAGATATTCTGTAATGACGGCGGTATTTCTTTCTGTTCCGGTAATACGGAAAAAGACAATCCATGCGCCTGATTTACATTATGATAGGGATCCTGCCCAAGTAAAAGCACTTTCACCTTGCTTAACGGCGTAAAATGCATCGCATTAAAAATATCGTCCGCTGGCGGATAAATCACCGTTTTACTGTATTCATCGCGGACAAACTGATATAACTCTCTATAATATGGCTTTTTGAATTCACCCTGGATTTCATCCAGCCAGTCATTTGTAATCATTGACATTTTTGTTACCTTCTTAGAATTTCTCCTGTACTGCTGCTTTTTTCCGGAACATCCAGCCGGCTGTTGGCTGATGTTTCAGCGCCGCACCGGAACACCGCGACCTGCAAGATAATCTTTCAGATCAGCGATTTCCAGCTCTTTATAATGGAACAGAGAAGCTGCTAACGCTGCGTCTGCTTTTCCTTCCGTCAGTGCATCATAAAAATGCTCTTTTGTTCCGGCTCCACCGGATGCGATTACCGGAATGGATACATTTTCAGCGATCATTCTGGTGAGTTCCAGATCATAACCGGCCTTAGTGCCATCACAGTCCATGCTGGTCAGCAAGATCTCACCCGCCCCCAGTCTGTCAGCTTTCATCGCCCATTCAACAGCATCCATACCAACATCGATACGACCACCATTTTTATAAATATTCCAACCGGAACCATCTTCTCTTCGTCTTGCATCAATGGCTACAACCACACACTGACTGCCAAATTTATCTGCGGCTTCACTGATCAGATTCGGGTTATTGATGGCGGATGAATTGATGGAAATCTTATCTGCTCCCTCTCGGAGCAATGCCTTAAAATCATCTACCGTACGGATTCCTCCTCCTACGGTAAACGGGATAAATACCTTTTCTGCAACCTTTCGCACCATATCGACCACAGTCTCCCGCGCATCAGACGTTGCTGTGATGTCTAAGAATACTAATTCATCTGCTCCTGCCTTATCATACGCTGCCGCAATTTCTACCGGATCACCTGCATCTCTTAAATTAACAAAATTAACACCCTTTACCACGCGCCCCTGATTTACGTCCAGACACGGAATAATTCTTTTTGTAAACATTGACGTCCTCCTACAATTTTGCAAAGTTAGAAAGTATCTGTAATCCTACTGTTCCGCTTTTTTCCGGATGGAACTGGCATGCAAAAATATGATCTTTTTCCACAGACGCATGAATATGTGTACTGTACTCGATGGTTGCTTTGACAATTGACTCTTCTCTGGCTTTTAAATAATAGGAATGAACAAAATAAACAAATGGATTGCCCTTCAGATTTTCAAACAGCCGTCCATTGTTCTGCAGATGCAGCGAATTCCATCCAATATTTGGAATTTTCAGTCCTTCCTGTTCCGGGATCCGAAGGATTTCTCCATCCAACAGATGTAACCCTTCCACTCCCTCAGACTCTTCACTTCCTTCAAACAAAAGCTGTAATCCCAGACAGATTCCCAAAAATGGTTTCTGCTCTGCCGCCACTTCATGAATGACCTTATCAAGCTCAAACTTCTTCAACTGGCTCATGGCATCCCCGAAAGAACCAACACCCGGCAGGATCACTTTCTCCGCCTTTTCAATCTCATGAAAATCTCTTGTGATCACACACTCCTGCCCAAGAAACTGTAACGCTTTTTCTACACTTTTTAAATTTCCTGCATCATAGTCAATGATCGCTATCATTCTGTCACCTCTGATAAGCCTGCCTTCTCTAATACTTTGTAAATTTCTTTGGAATAAGTTTCTTTATCGGACAGTGCATACATGGTTCTTGCATCGTCTGCTGTCAATCCAAAATTCTGCTGTAATGCTGCCTCCGCTGCACTTTCAATCTTATCGAATTCGCCCCTGCATTCATAAGTCTCTGCATCCTGCAGATACTTGTCATATCGCTGTACAGTGCGGATCAAAGAATCCAATGCCATATCGTAAACTTTGGCATCCATCATGCTCTCGTAAGCTTCATACTCTGCCGAAACCATAGCGGTAATACGATATTTCTCATAGGTATCGGCGTCCTTTTCCTTGACTTTCTCTCCAGCCACAGACTGGAAAGCATCCGAATATCTTCCTTCTGCAAATGCCTGGCTGGCATCTGCAAAGCTGTTTGAATATCCAAGTAAATGTGTCCCTGCTAAAACAAGTACCAGAATGGATAATGCCATCACAAAAACAAGAATCACTGGCACTTTTGGCAGAGGTGGTGTGTTATCCGGTTCTGCCGGTGGCTTTGGTTTCTTCTCTTTCTTTGGCTTTACTTTTTTCTCCTTCGGCTGCTTTGGTGCCTTTTCCTTCTTCTTTTTCTCTTTTTTCTTTTTTTCTTTCTTGCCCTTCTTATCACCGTCTGAAGAACCTTCTAGCTCTTTTAAGATATCCATATCATCCATAGACATCTCAGTAATGACGGGTTCTGCCTGCGTTCCAGAAGTTTCTTCCTCGTCTAATTCATCCTCTCCGAACAATAGCTTGGACAACTTTGCAAAAAAGCCCGGTTTCTTTGGCTTCTTTTCTTCCTTCACCTCGTCATCCGGTGTCACTTCCGCTTTTTCACTGTCTGCCTCCGGTATTTCGGAATCTTCGCCTGTACCGCTTAAAATCTTCATTAACTCATCATCTTCATCCGGTACCGATTTCTCTTTTTCCGTTTCTGAATCATCCAGTCCAAAATCATCAAATCCGATATCATCGATTCCCAGATCATCAATTCCATCCTCATTGGAATCTTCATCATTTTTTACTTCAGCAGTATCCTCTTTCTGCTCTTCTGGTGCTTTCTTCTCTTCTGGTGCTTTCTTCTCTGCTGTGTCATTTGCTGAGTCCTGATTCACGCTCTCCATAATCTGGTCAATATCATCCAGCATCGGCTGTGCCGCTTTTGTCACACTCTGCGAACTTTCGTCCCTGTCTAATTCCTGCTCGAACTGTTTTAAAAATTCATCGGAATCATTATCTTTTCGAAGTTCCTGTTCAAACTGATCCATAAAAAGATCATCAGAATCTGGAATATCAATTGTCTCTCTTGTACTCTTCTGTGGCATTTCTTCTCTACTCTCAATTTCTTCTGGATTTACAGGATTACTGTCATCAAAATCAGATTTGCCATCTACGGCATTCAATAATTGATCCAGATAATTTTCTGATTCATTCATGGTAAAATCTCCTGCTGTTTATTACTTATGTATTTATAGTAAATCAGGGATGTGATAAAACATCACACCCCTTTGTCTGACTTAATCTACGCTCTTATCGATCAGATCGTCAATTGCATCTACCAGCATACCGATCTCTGGCTTTGTTAACTGGGCATCTGCTCCTAACTGTTCTCCCTTTCTGCGCATCTCCTCATTCACAAGGGATGAGAAAATAATAAGTGGAATCTTCTTGATCTCATCATCTGATTTACAGAGTTTTGTCAATCTGTGTCCATCCATGAGAGGCATCTCAATATCTGTAATGATACAGTGAACATCCTGACGGACTGTTCCTTTCTTCTTTAACTCATTCAACTTATCCCATGCTTCCTGTCCATTCATGGTCATGATAAGATTCGTATAACCCGATTTTTTCAGGCAGTCTGTAATCAATTTTCCAAGTAATGGTGAATCTTCTGCGATTAAAATCGGAGAATCACTTCTGTCTCTTGTCGGTCTGTCTTCCACATCTGATACTTTAAGACCTGTCTCAGGACTGATATCTGTTACAATCTTCTCAAAGTCAAGGATCACAACTAACTTTCCTTCCAGTTTAATAACACCTGTGGCAGCACTCTTATCTTCTGTGTTGATTGTAGAATCCGGTTTAATGATATCCTCCCAGGATACTCTGTGGATACCGATCACTTCATCTACATGGAATGCAATGTTTAATTTATTAAAGTTTGTAATAATGAATAATCCTTTTTTCTCGGATGGTTCCATACCCAGACACTTTTTCAGATCAATGACGGTCATCATCGTATCACGTGGCATAAAAATTCCCTCAACACAAGGATGTGCATTTGGAACTGGTGTTACCTGCTGATAGGTAAGAATCTCTCTGATCTTTGCTACGTTGATTCCATAATAATTGTCGCCTAACGTAAATTCCAAAACCTCTAACTCATTTGTACCTGACTCTAAAAGAATATTTGTATCCATTGTGTCTTCCTCCCGCGTATATGTTCTCTTGTGTTTATTTATTCATGTGCAAGCCAGAAAAATCTGCGTTTTTTCTGGCTGACGGGCATTCGCCCTACCATCCACGTAAGAAACAGCATCCTGCCTGTAAACAGTCATCTGCTGTCTCTTACGTGTCTGCACTGCTCATTGCTTACGCACATTATATCATAACTCTTCCATTTTTTACAATTTTATTTCATAAGTTGTGTCATCTCTTGTCACATGGAGCACAACATCAGAAACTTCTGTCACAGAATCCGGTATCTCAAATAAAAGAACCGCTGATTTTGTCTCTCCCGCCGGAATCACATCATCATAAGTTGAAAAATCCGTTGTCATGATCGTTGTATAAGCAGAAACCTGCGTACTCTCTGCTCCATCAGCAGAATAATCCGCTGTAAACTTTACCTTTGAAGTAAGATTATCCAGAGTAATGTCCTCCTCTGTAGGATTGGTCATATCAATTGCAAGTGCCATAAACTGTTTTCCATTCGATGCACTCACATCAAGTACGTCCGACTCTATATAGTTTTCGGCAAGGCTTACTCCTCCATAAGTAACTTCCAGTCCATCCGCTCCAAATACATCATCCAGAGTACTTCCGGCTGGTGTCTCATCCATTGTTTCTGTGTCTTCCACACTCTCACTGCCTGTGACAGTCTCCTCTGTCTCTGCCTCTTCCACGCTCTGATCTACATAGACCAGACCATCCTTCTGATATGCATTATACTTGGAAACAACGTGTGCTGCATAATTGACAATCTGACTTTCCTCTGTCTCTGTGAGATCATATGCTTTGGTTCCACATCCTGTCAGCAAAAGCATGCCTGTCAGACATAAGATACCTTCTATCTTTTTTCTTCTCATACTGTATCATCCTCCGCCTGTCCGGAATCAAGCCCGGTCTTTTCTGTGTCAAGTTCGAACCAGAATTCTACGCCATCTTCATGGTTTAACACACCACATTCCCTGTGAAATGACTCCATGATTGCTTTTACGATAGAAAGTCCTATTCCACTTCCACCATATTCCCTCGTTCTCGCCTTGTCCACTTTATAAAACTTAATCCAGACATTATCAAGATCTTCTTCCGGAATCTGTTTTCCGGTATTGAATACACTCACCCGGACAACACTGTCTTTTCTTGTATACCAGATTCTGATCTTCTTATCAAATTCTGCATGATGGATCGCATTGCTCAGATAATTCGTTACAACCTCTTCCACCTTGAATTCATCTCCCCATGCATCCATCGGCTCGCTCTCATCAAACGTAACCGAAATACCATTTTGTTCTAATAAAATGGAAGATGAATTAATAATTCCATGAATCAGTTCTGTCAGATTAAAGCGCTCCATTGGAACAACTTCATTTCCAAACTCCAACTGGTTTAAAGTCAGAAGTTTTTTGACCATCTGATTCATCTTATCCGCTTCGTCCATGATCACTTCGCAGTAGAAATCACGGCTCTCTGCATCATCATTGATACACTCCTGCAATCCTTCTGCATAACCCTGGATCAACGCCAGCGGTGTCTTCAGTTCGTGAGATACATTAGATAAAAATTCCTTCCGCATCTCATCGATTTCTGTCTTTTTCTCAATATCCTGTTTTAATTCGTTATTTGCACTCTTAAGTTCTGAGATTGTGCGTTCAAGCGTACATGACAAACGGTTAAAATGCTCACCGAGTTCATCAATCTCATTTTTTCTATGCCCCTTGGAAACATACTTGGCATCAAAATCAAGCTCTGTCATTCTTTTTGAAATGTCCGTGAGTTCTAAAATTGGAGTTGTGATCCTCTTAGACACAAACACCGTGACAATTGCACTGATCACAATTGCCAGAACACCCACGTAAATCAGAAACTGATTTGAAATTTTTGCACTTTCACGGATACTCTCCACTGCGGTACGCATCAGGATCAGATTTCCATTGGAAAGCGTTCCATAAAGTACCATGTAATCAGAGGACAGTCTCGTATCCGTCTGCTTCTGTATGACATAATTGTCTGATTTCTGTAAAATTTCTGTCTGGCTTCTGTCATCGCCAAACAATATATTCATAAATTCCATCAGAATGACCTGATTGTCATTCACCGAAGACCGCACGATCGCACGGTTGGAACTGATGATCATTACTGCAATATTACCATTTGCACACAAATTGTCAAATGTGACATCAAACTCGCTGGAATTCAATTCCCCAGTCTCACTGGCCTCATTGATCACATCATATCCATCCATCAGCGAATCCTGCTTGTTCAGCATATAATATTTTCCCAAAAAGGAAGTATTGATAAACCAGCATAATAAAATCGTCCCCGCTACAAGTCCGACTAATATCACTGCAAGTTCACGGGTCAGTGACCCTTTTTTTTCACTCTTCATATTACAACTTACTTCTTAACTTACTGTCTTTTTATTCTGCAATCTGAAACTTCTCTGTATCCTTTGTAAGACGCTCTGCAATCGTTTCTGCCTTTTTGATGGTTGTGGCAATGTCATTGCATTCGCCCACTGCCTTTTCAACACGCTCTGCAATATCCTGTGTACCGGTTGCACCTTCTGTTGCTGCATTTGCAACCCCTTCGATTGCCTGGATCATTCCATCTACAGATGCAAGCAGCTCCTCGGATGTAGCGCTGAAATCTGTTACCAGTCCATCTACATACTCTGCATCACCACTGTAATCATCTGCAAGTTTTTCAAATATATCATAACTCTGTGTTACATCGGTAGCCATAAAATCCAACAGTCTGGTTGCATCATCCGAAAGATGTTTCACAGCTTTGGTCACACTGTCAGTGATCTCCTGAATATGTCCGACTGTGCTCTGGGACTGCTCTGCAAGATTACGGATCTCATCTGCAACAACAGCAAATCCTTTTCCTGCTTCTCCCGCTCTTGCCGCTTCAATAGAAGCGTTGAGAGATAACAGATTGGTCTGGGATGTGATCTCCATAATTGCCTGTGCAAGAACCTCGATCTGGGATACAACTTCTGCATCTTTTAAGGCTTCATTCAGGCTTGCACGGATCTCATTATGAATCTTGCTTGCATGGCTGCGGTTCTCCTCAGTTGTGCTTTTTGCATTTGCTGCACGGTCATGGATCTCATTTACCCGCACCGCACCATCCTGTGCATGGGTGGCAATGCTCTTGACTGCATTCTGAATCTCCAATGACATGGAATTCATTTCCTCTGCAGAAGCTGCGGACTCTTCCATTCCTGCTGCAAGCTGCTGTGTTGCCGCTGAAATGCCTTCCATCTCTCCATTCATGGCATCTACATTCTTTTCAATGTAAACAACGTTTTCCTTTAACTGTGCAGACTCTCCCTGAATCGTACCGATCAGCTCACACAGATTGCTCTTGATCTTCTCAAAAGCAGTTGCCAGCTCACCTACCGTGTCTTTTCTGTCTGCGTATTTATTCTCCACGTCATTTGTCAGATCACCTTCCGATAATGTATCTGAAAAACGGCATGCATAATTTAAGGAATGGATCATATCATAGGTGATCCAGCTTCCAATAACACCTACCACAACAAGCATAAACACAATAATCTTGCCCATTGTTGTCACTTCCTGTGAAACGATACTCTCCAATGCTGCTTTTTCTGTCGCCAGGGTTGTTTCATCCACAACGACATCAGAATTGCCGTTTGCTGCCTCTATATAAGTCTGCAATGCCTCAACTGCATGATCTTCAATATTATGCATTCCTGTTCTTGCAAAAATGATTGAAAAAAGTCCTATTGCGATCATCATAATAAAAATAACGATCATTTTTGTACGAAATTTAATTTTACCCAAAATGGTTCCTCCTAAGTAATTTGAAATTATTTCCAGTCTAAAATAAATATTATGACAACCATCTGGGAATGTCAATGGATTTTACCAACATTGATACATCCTTACTCTACAATAAATTTATATCCGACACCCCAGATAGTTTTGATATATTCGCCCTTTTTTCCAATTTTAGCACGGAGTTTTTTGACATGGGTATCAATCGTCCGCGCGTCTCCGAAGTAATCATAATTCCACACGTTGTTCAATATTTTTTCACGGGATAATGCGATTCCCTGGTTTTCCATAAAATAGTCCAGCAGTTCAAATTCTTTAATACTTAAGTCGATCGGTTCGCCATCCACTGTCACAAGGTGTGCTGTCTTATCCAGTTTAATACCGCCCGCCTCAACAAATTTTTCTTCATTTCCGGCAGTCAGTCCGCTTCTGCGAAGCAGTGCGTTTACTCTTGCCACAAGGATTTTCGGTGAAAATGGTTTGGAAATATATTCGTCCACTCCAAGTTCAAATCCGGTCAGTTCATCGCTCTCATCGCTTTTTGCAGTCAGCATAATGATTGGAACTTTGGATGTCTCACGCACCTCACGGCAGACATCCCATCCGTTGATTTTTGGCATCATGACATCTAAAATGATCAGTGCAATATTCTTTTCTTTATAAAAAATATCCAGTGCCTCCTCACCGTCTCCGGCTTCTAACACTTCATAATCTTCCCGCACTAAAAAGTCGCGGACCAGTTTGCGCATTCTGCTCTCATCATCTACTACAAGAATCTTTAATCTCTCCATATCGTCCTCCAGTTACGCCTGTTCTCTGTTAAAAATATCACGATTTTATGGCTAATCTGTGAAATCTGTCTGTTCTGTATCCACCTGAATTCCAAGTTCCTGTTCTTTTTCGCTCACTGCCTTTTCCCGCTCCGTCAGTTCCTGCTCCCAGGATGCATAGCGGTTTAAAAGTTTCGACTGATAATCCACGATCGTCGGACTGTCACTCGTCAGCGTAATGATAAACATTGCCACAATGCACACCACAAGGATTGCATTCACCCACAATGAAATCTTCAATTTCCCGGAGGACGCTGTCTCTAACGCCTTCTTGTCAATCTTCGCAAGATTTTTTTCATGCTGTCTCGCCCTGACTGCCCGTACACGCTCTTTCCGGGCAATCTCGCGCTTCTGTTTTTTTAAGCTTGCCTCAAGTCTCGGATGTGTGACCGGGATTGGAAGGATATCTTCATTTTTGATAAACGGAATGGTTGTCAGATATTCCTGCAGATCCTTTA
>ERZ808240.2689-NODE-2689-length-18785-cov-5.834650_pt1 | contig 18785 bp, 14 predicted proteins | sample MGYA00521084_ERZ808240 | MGnify/ENA primary metagenome ERZ808240 (study PRJEB31516, sample SAMN03275571) | gut metagenome | biome: mammalia-associated habitat; material: feces | host: Papio cynocephalus | place: Kenya | collected 2012-08-06 ... | reverse complement strand
TACGCTCGTATCGCGCCCATGATACGCGCGTATCACGGCCGTGATACGCCAACTGAATACGGGAGTTGAAGCATAACCCTACGCATGCTGATGCAGAAACATACCGTATATTGCCACTATTATTATATGTATGTGGCGTATGTGCTTGTATGTATCAGTGGCAAATTATCTCAATGGCATCTGCCTTAATAAGGCTACTATAGCAAAGAATGAAAACTAAAAATCACTATTTTTAATGAGTTTCATGTTAAATACTGCATATATCTTTGCCACAGATTAGTTATCATTAATGTAAAACCCTTAAATTCATAACCTAAAATGAAACTACTTAAATCTATTTCGCTCTTGCTATGTGCTTTCATGGCAATGGCAGTTGTTACCTCGTGTGAGGAGACTGAGGACAAAGACAAGACTCCCCAGTTTACTGACTACTTTAAGTTCAACGTAAAGAGTGTGGAACGCGTTGGCAGTGTGTTGATCATTGATTTCGATTTGATTAACAAAACGAACAAGGATTATCAGAACATTACTCTTAAAGATGGCTATGGTTCTGGTGCACAAATATCACATGATAATGCGGGCAATCAGTATTCAAACAATACGCACTATTACTCTATTAATAATGGGAAGTATAATTGGTGTGCAGATGGTATCTCTGTATTAGCAAAAGATACAGTAAAAGGCAAGGTGAAAATCAAGGATTTTGATAAAACATCAACTGCTACAAAATTCAGTCTGACGCTTTTAGGTGATGCTCCAGAACTTAATCTTACAAATTCTGTTTTGCAATTTAATAACATGAGTATCACAGACAAACGTCCTACAAGTAGGGCTTTCCAAACCAATGACAGAAAGCTTACCTATACTTTGGTATCGTCTGAGATGGATAGCAACCGAAACGTATGGCTTACATTCAATGTTAAGAATGCCACTGGCAGACAATTGAACAACTTTGCTTTATCTGGTGCTTATCGTGGTGACTATAAAGACAATATGGGCGGTTCTTACTTTGATGTGAGTTTTGGTACTTCAAAGAGCACAATTACAACGTGGTTCAGTGTGAATATTCCTGCTAATGCTACTCAGCAGATTGTGTGCAAGGTTACAAACGTAACGCTTGGTGCAACAAGCATAAGCGGTTACTTTGGAGTAGCATCTGATAGCTATTATTTTGAAGATGACAACGTTTACTTCTATAACTTGCCTATCAACTAATCTTTAAAAACAACGTAATATAAATGAGAGAAATGCAAGGGTACATCCCTATGGTAATGGACCAGTATTTCTCTCATTTACCTTTTAATATGATAGCTTATGAAATGTTTATTACATCTTAAGTTGTGGCTCATTTTACTGCTTATGTGCCTTAGCGGTGCATCGGCCAAAGCCACCATTTCGGTTCAATTTACCTTTTATGAGAATCCTACAGAGGATTTGTCAGATGAGGCATACAACAAGTTTATGGAGCAATTCATCAACAACAACATCTTTAATGGGGCAACCATATATTGTTCAACAGACAAGCGCTTGCTTGATGATGATAGCGAAATAGCAACTGATTTAAACGAATATCCTGCATCGCTAAAGGGTATAACTATAGGTAAAGGATCTGTGAACTACGGACAAGCAAATGTGTCTTTCTATTATTTGTGGAAGAGAGATGAAGAGGGCAGAATGGTTTATTACAGAGTATTTAGCCCGCGTTATTCAAGAGTGATAAAGGATAGTGTGTATGTAAGAAAAAACAGACCGCAAAGCCTTGTACTAAATTATCAGCAAACTTGCACGCGCATAAACGTTACGGCAACCGATGTTGATGGCAAGCCTTTGGCATTCTATTTTGTGCCAAAATGCATGATGAGCAACGCCTTTAATAGCAATCGCTTTATGAATGGCATAAAGGTGGCTCAAGGAGATACGGGCTTTGTTTATGTGCCCAAAGGCGAACGGATTGACTATCTCATTGTGCCACAAGACTATCGCTATGCGGTGCACACTGGCACATGCATTGCAAACGGCAATGCGCAACAATCGCTTGCATTTGACTATAGTAAGGCCAAGAAAGTGCGTTTGTATATAACCGACGAGCGTGGCAAACGATGCAGTTTCTCAACTGTCGAGCAAGTGTCTTCGGCTATATATGCCGATGGCGTTGCAGCCACCAATAAAAGTCAATATGCTTGGGGATATTATTGCGGAATGCCTTTTGCCAAAGGCTATTATAAGGTGGGAACGTACGCAATGGATGGTGCAAACTTTGTAGAATTTCTTGCATTACCAGGTGATTTCGTGGTAGAAATGAAAAATATTCGGAGTGAGGACTCTACCTTCATATCGCCTTGTAATTTTGCTAATAATTATGTTGTTCGCTCTATCCATGTGGGCGAAGATGACGTTCAAAACATAGAGTTTGCACGTTGCCAGCCCGGACAATATAAGCTAAATGTTAAGGGACTTGCAAAGGATCGTAGCCCTTATCTGGGTATTGGGTTTTACTGCCAATATCCTGTTGATTTTGTATATAACCAATGGAAACAAATTTGGAATTACCAATTGCAGTCAGACACTATTGGCAATGATATGCAGATAAAAATTACGAAAGATGCATCATCGGGTAGCCTAAAGCCTTATTTCTATAAAATGAACTTGGAAACTGGCGATAGACTTAATGTTTTTGTGCCTGAAGTGTTTCAAAATCATCCGACAATCCCGATGAGTATGGTCGCTGCAACTCCCGTCGTGATAGATGCACCAGTAGCTATCAGATTTACAAACTGCTTTTCGGTGCTTAAAGACAATTATTTTTCATCGTCTGACGGTAGTGATTACTTAACCATTTTGAACGAGGACGAAAGTAAACAGGAGACGATTAGGTATATAACCAACAAGTATTGGAAAACCGATACAATAACCGTTTATCTGCCAAAAGGTTCGTATAAATGGAAGTTAGAAAATGCGAACGTCACCTATAGTTTCAGCGCTAATGAGCCTTTACTCATCGACCTTGCCGACCATAGTATGCGAATTGATGCTGTTAATGCTCCCATATCAGCAACTCCAGCCGCACAAGAGAAGGCACGCTATGCTATTGATGGTCGTAAGCTCTCTGCTCCACAAAGTGGCGTTAATATAGTGGTAATGAGCGACGGAACAACACGAAAAATCATTGTGAAATAGTATAATAATATCTGCAGCAACCATTGTTTTCTCTTAAAAGAAAATAGTGGTTGCTTTGTTTTGTAAACAAGTAGTGCTATCTTTGTAAATAAATGAGAAAATCTTAAATCTTATACGTTATGAAGAAAACGGTAATTGGCTTATTTTTTTCTTTTTTGTTCGTAACTATGTCTGCACAACCACAAGTGCAAGCACTAAAAAAACAATTGGCTACAAAAGGCGCCAATGCACAAGTTGTGACCGAAATAGCAAGAGTATATAGCAGTTCTAATCCCGACTCTGCACTGAAGTATGCAATGTGGGCAAAAACATTAAAGCCCAATGCCAAAGAGCGTATAACAATTAATGCTGCACAAGGTGAAGCACTATTGGCGCAAGGTAAAACGGCTGATGCGTTGAAACTATTTACAGAAGCTTACCAATGGGCAAAACAACTGAAAGACGAGAAAGAACTATATAATCAACTTTGCAGCATGGGTATTTGCCACAGCCGATTACAGGCTTTTGATAAGGCTGCAAAATGCTATGAAAAGGTGATAAACTATGGAATTCAGCATGACAGAATGCTTGCTTTTTCGGGCTACCAAAACTATGGTGCACTATGTAGTAGAGTGGGCAGAGTGGCTGATACAGAGAAGATGCTACGCAATGCGCTAAAGTATGAGAGCGCTGCCGAACCCGCTTTGCGTGTGTCGGTATATGCCGGATTAGGTACTATATTAACGGCTAATCCAGCTAAATTTGCCGAAGCTGAGACTTATCTAAAAAAAGGTATCAACATTGCACAGAAGGCTCACGAACCCTTGGCAGAGGCAAGTTGCTTATCGCCTCTTATCACTTTGCTCACACAGCAACCGCAGCGATATAATGAGATACCTGGGCTTATCAGCAGAACAAACAAAATAGTGGCAAAACTAACTCCTAATGGCTCTGAACGCATGCAACTCGAACATGCCAAAGCTAACTACTATTTTGTTACTCGACAATGGAAGGAGGCTTTGGCGTCGGCTCTTGTGCTTTATGAAAATGGACCAGCCGTGTCGTCGGAGCGCGACAAAGTGATGCTCATGGTGGCACGTGCCTACGAGGGAGTGGGAAAAACAGATAAAGCTTGCTACTTTTATCGCGAAGCATATTACATAGCTGATTCTATTCAACAAATAAAAATACAGCAACAGTCGAGCGATGCAGCAGCACGATACGATACGAAGGAAAAGGAATTTAAAATTCTGCAATTGCAAAACAAAGCTGCTGCCGACGAGGTAAAGCAATGGCGCATGGGGGCATCGCTTGTGGGGAGTGGAGTGCTTATTTTGCTTGGCATAGTGGGTGTGATAATTTATCACCGAAATCAAAAGAATAAAATGCAACTTGTTGAAGCAAAGAAATATATCGATGGCATAGAAGCTGAACGTAAACGTATGGCTCAAGAACTGCATGATGGTGTGTGCAATGACCTTTTGGTAACGGAGATGCAGATGCTATCGGCAGATAAAATTGAAGAGGCTGTGGAGCAACTTCACAATGTACGCAACGATATCCGACAAATTTCGCACGACCTTATGCCGCCTAATATGCAGTATGCTTCGTTAGACCAAATGTTGTCGGCTCTGTGCTATAAACTTACTGAAACAAAAAAATTTAAGGTTGATTTGAATGTGGACACAACCTTTGATTGGAATAAAATGAAACAAGACGTTGGACTACAACTCTATCGCATAGTTCAAGAATGGATGACCAATTTGATAAAGCATGGTAAGCCAAATTGTATAACAATATCTCTTGGCATGGAGAATGAACGCGTGGTGTTGCAACTAATAAGCGACTCGCCATCTACTGATAATTACAAGGAGGGCTATGCCACAAATGGTATTGGACTACAATCGGTAAACGAACGTTTAAAGCGTATTGGAGCAAAGGTATTGCATTCAACAACACCAAATGGCATGGACGTGTTGGACATAAGGTGCTAAATCATGCTTAAAATGCTTGTCAAGTTACATAATTAAACTTTCTTTGAAAGATTTATCACTATTTTTAATGACAAATATAAAAAATCATTGGCTTATATTTGCAATACAATAAAATCAGTAATACTTATTTGTCATTATGCAAGGAAAGTTCTCAGTTATCATTTGCGACGATCATGCTATATTGTTAGAGGGGTTGAGGGTTACACTTCAGCGTCTTTCATGTATAGATGAAGTGTTGGTAAGCAGTAATATAGAACAGGCTATACAGAAGCTTCAGTCTTGCAAAATAGATTTGGCTATTGTTGATTTGGCCTTAGCAGACTCATCGGGGCTAACACTCATAAATTACATAAAGATGCACTCGCCCAATACGCGCTCGTTGGTATATACCTCGCACGAAGAAATATGGTATATCAATGCATTGATGCGCTCTGAACTTGATGGCGTGGTCTTTAAAAGTTGCACACCACAAGAGCTACAACATGCGGTAGAATGCATATTGAATGGTGATAAATACTTTTGCGAACAATTCAAAAAACTTGTGAGCCACATTGAGATGCACATTCCGCAAACGAGCGACACACTCACTGCTCAAGAAAAAAAGGTGCTTTGCAAACTGGCCAAGGGCATGAAGGCCAAAGAGATTGCTGACGAATTGTTTGTATCGGTTAATACCATCAATACACACAAGGCACATTTGCTGTCGAAATTCAATGCCGCCAATACAACAGAGCTTATAATCAAGGCTTTTGTTAAAGGATTGGTAGAACTGAAGGTTTAATATTTTACACATTTACCTGTTTATATACAATATAAGGGAGGAAATGCAGCCTGCTGCTTTCCTCCCTTAATATATATGTCTATACGATGCGGTAAGTTTGCTTAAAATTCGCTCGTAAAGTGGAACTTGATGTGCTTAAAGTCTTGCTGTGCCATTTGCAATACATAACCAGAGTCTGCAAGGAACACATCGCGCCCATCGCGGTCTTTGGCCATATATTGATATTTACGTTTCTTAAAGTTTTCAAGTTCGGCCTGGTCGTCGCTTTCAATCCAACAAGCTTTGTAAAGATGAATAGGCTCCCAACGACATTTAGCGTTATATTCGTTTTCAAGTCTGTATTGTATGACTTCAAATTGCAATTGGCCTACAGTACCGATAATCTTACGACCATTAAACTGATTGACAAAGAGTTGTGCCACACCTTCGTCCATAAGTTGCTCAATACCCTTGTTGAGTTGTTTGGTCTTCATAGGGTCGGCATTCTCAATGTACTTAAACATCTCTGGTGAGAAAGAAGGCAAACCGCGGAAGTGCAACTTCTCGCCTTCGGTAAGTGTGTCACCAATCTTAAATATACCATTATCTGGCAAACCAACTATATCGCCAGCCCAAGCCTCGTCTATAGTGCTTTTGCGTTGCGCCATGAATTGAGTGGGCGATGAAAAACGCACAGTCTTGTTGTTGCGTACGTGTAGATAAGGTTTGTTGCGTTCAAACTTGCCCGAACATACTTTGCAAAACGCAATGCACGAACGGTGATTGGGGTCGATATTAGCTGTTATCTTAAAGATGAAACCAGTAAACTTAGGTTCGTCGGGGTGAACCATTCGCTCCTCTGCTTGTGTGTCGCGAGGGTAGGGGGCTATCTTGACAAAGCAGTCGAGCAATTCTTTCACACCAAAGTTGTTGAGGGCTGAACCAAAAAACACAGGAGCAACATCTGCATTGAGGTAGTCTGCTTCTTCAAATGTGGGGTAAACTCCATCAACAAGTTCCAAATCGTCGCGTAGCTGCTTGGCGTCTTGTTCGCCCACATGCTTTTCAAGTTCAGAACTGTTAATATCCACAGCTATTTTCTCTGTTACCTTTTGCTTGTCTGGAGCAAAAAGGTTGAGTTGCTGCTCATAGATGTTGTATACTCCCTTAAATCTTGCTCCTTGATTGATAGGCCATGAGAGCGGACGCACCTTGATTTGCAACTCTTGTTCAAGTTCGTCAAGAAGGTCAAATGGGTCTTTACCCTCGCGGTCCATCTTGTTGATGAAAATGATAACAGGCGTTTTGCGCATACGGCAAACCGTCATGAGTTTGCGTGTTTGTGCCTCAACACCCTTGGCTCCATCTACTACAATAATAGCTGAATCAACGGCTGTGAGCGTGCGGAATGTGTCTTCTGCAAAGTCTTGGTGACCCGGAGTGTCGAGAATGTTCACCTTATAGCCTTCGTAGTCAAACTCCATCACAGAGGTAGTGACAGATATACCGCGCTGTTTTTCTATCTCCATCCAGTCGGATGTAGCGGTCTTCTTAATCTTATTGTTTTTCACCGCACCAGCCACTTGTATTTGGCCACCAAAAAGCAGTAACTTTTCAGTAAGAGTGGTTTTACCAGCATCAGGATGCGAGATGATGGCAAAGGTGCGACGACGAGCAATTTCTTGATTCATATATGTTGTTTAGTGTGTATTTTATGCATGTATTTGTATGCCAAACTTGCAGAATGGCAAAGAGTAAAAGCGCTTTCTTGTTAAAGCTCCTTGATGCATTCTTTAAGTGCATCTTCCCACCAACGAATGTCTATGTCAAAGGTCTTTTTGATTTTGCTCTTGTCTAGTACAGAGAAGTGTGGACGTTTGGCAGGTACGGGATAGTCCTCTGTGTGAATAGGACTGACTTTGCAGTCGTTGATGCCCTCGAGTCTGTGAATGGCGCGTGTAAAGTCGTACCATGAGCATACACCTTCGTTAGTGAAATGATAAACTCCAGGCACAATGCCCTTCTCAACTATTTGCATAATAGCACGTGCTAAGTCGCGTGCGTAGGTTGGCGAACCTAATTGGTCAAATACTACGCCAAGCGAGTCGCGCTCTTTGCCAAGGCGTATCATAGTTTTTACAAAGTTGTTGCCAAACGTAGAGTATAACCATGCTGTACGGATAACCATAGAGCCTGCACATGAGCGAATAACGTTTTCTTCGCCTGCCAACTTTGTGCGACCATATACGGTTTGTGGGTTGGTTGCATCCTCTTCTTTATAAGGAATACATGATGTACCATCAAACACGTAGTCGGTAGACACTTGTATCATTGTGCCACCTACAGATGCAACAGCTTCAGCCAAATAGCCTGGAGCTTCGTTGTTGAGTAGATTGCAGAGTTCTTCGTTGCTTTCAGCTTTGTCTACTGCTGTAAATGCAGCGCAGTTGATAACAATGCCTATATGGTTTTGCTCAATAAATGAGTATACGGCCTTGCGATTAGTAATGTCGAGTTCGTTGATATCCGTAAAGAAGAAATTGCAACTATCTTCGTATTTAGGTGCTAAAAGTTGAATTTCGTTTCCGAGTTGTCCATTGCAACCAGTTACAAGTATCTGTTTCATGATATATGTTAATCAATTATGTTCTATGTAAAATATGAAATGTAAATGCCCCCTGCTTTTTCATTTAGTCAAAGTCTAAAGGCTCTTTTTTATCTTTAAAATAATAGTCGGACAATTGGCCTAATAGGGCTGATATGTCCTTTACCGCTTTCTCTGTTTCGCTACTGATGGTTTTCTTTTGTAGGCGCAACATCATTACTCCATACAATAGGTCGAAGCATGTTTGCAGTTCAGGCTCTTCCAATGTATCATTGGCGTGAGCTTGCTTGTTCTTGCTGCGCAATTCTACCACATAGGGCAATACCTTATAGTACATTTCTCTGTAATAAGGAAAACGAGTAGAGTGAAGCAAATTGGCGTTTAGCTCAATAAGTTCTTGTAAGATGTTTTGGCATATTTGCAAATGTCCATGTTGCATCTTGCCTTCGCTGCGCATCATTTCGCATAGGTTGCTATACCATTCTTCTGTAGCCTTTCGCTTGTCGGCATCAAGGTTAAACCTACTTATGTAGTTCTTAGCAATAGTGTCAGCATCGCAGTGATAAGCGCGTATGATGTCTTCAACTTGCCACATATATAGCAAGTATTCAGCTCTATTTTTGCCTTTTAAATTGTCTGCAATAATCATGATTTTAAAGTTGCATTTTAAATCTTTAATAAAGAGAAAGATTAAACAGTGTGGTGCATGCATATATGATTGATGCAACAAGCACAATCACACCGATGGTGCGATTGAGGCGTTGAATGCCTCGTGGACCAAAGTTGTTACGCATCTTGTTTATTACGTATGTCAGCCCTAACCACCACAACATGGCGCCTGCAACAATCGACAAATATCCAATACATTGTCCAAACCAATTGCCTGGAATAACAAAGGTGAGCATATTGAATAATGCCAAGAACAAAAATATAATCAAAGGATTAGAAAGCGTGATAAGAAATGCCGTCGTAAAGTTATGTATGAGCGTACCTTTGCCTCCTGAGGAGGGGTGAATGCTTTTGCGTGGGTCTGAGCGATACATGTAAATGCCAAAGATAAAAAGCATTACACTACCAATAAGCTTGAGCCAAAAGATATTCTGTTCATTGTCTATAAAGTCCATAACGAACGACATTCCTAATCCCGTAATGAGTGCATATATAATGTCGCTCAATGCTGCGCCAGCCCCCGTTACTATACCGTAGTTACGCCCTTTTTGCATAGTTCGCTGGATGCATAAAATACCTACCGGTCCCATTGGGGCAGAAGCAATTATACCCACTAATAAACCTTTTAATATTAAAAGGAATGGACTAGCAAATTCCGCAAAGATATGATTCATTTTATTTAATTTCTAATCAATATTGTATGCAAAAGTACTGAATTATATATGAATTAACAATACCATAAGCCTTAAATTGGTAATTATGACAACAAGCGATTAAAAATTTGGATATTTACGAAAAATAAAGTAATTTTGCCACGCTTTAAAATGCACTTATTCTATATAAAACGATATGAATATTTCTTATAAATGGCTGAAAGAATACGTCGATTTCGACCTTACAGCGCAAGAAGTTGCTGATGCACTTACGAGCGAGGGTCTTGAAGTAGATGGCGTAGAAGAAGTACAAGCTATAAAAGGTGGTCTTGAAGGACTTGTTGTTGGACACGTGCTTAGTTGCGAGCCTCATCCTAATAGCGACCACATGCACATTTGCCAAGTAGACTTGGGTGGCGAAGCTCCCCAACAGATTGTTTGTGGCGCTCCTAATGTGGCTGCTGGACAAAAGGTAATAGTTGCAACAATAGGTACAAAACTTTATGATGGCGACCAATGCTTTACTATAAAGAAGTCTAAATTGCGTGGCGTTGAAAGCCTTGGTATGATATGTGCCGAAGATGAAATCGGTGTTGGAAAGAGCCATGATGGTATCATCGTTCTGCCAGCAGACACTCCCGTTGGCATGAAGGCTGCAACATATTACGGTCTTGAAAGCGACTATGTAATAGAGGTAGATATTACACCAAACCGTGCAGATGCATGCTCTCACTATGGCGTAGCACGCGATTTGTATGCTTGGCTCATCCGCAACGGAAAGAAAACAGCTTTGCATCGTATGGATGTATCATCATTTAAGGTAGACTCAAATGATTTGAACATTGACATTGACGTACAGAACACAGAGGCTTGCCCTCGTTACTGCGCTGTTACTATCAAAGATTGCGAAGTTAAAGAGAGTCCTCAATGGTTGAAGGATAAACTCAATACGATTGGTTTGCGTCCGATAAATAATATCGTAGACATTACTAATTATGTAATGATGGCATATGGCCAACCTTTGCATTGCTTTGATGCAGATATGATTGAAGGCAATAAGGTTATTGTTAAGGCTATGCCTAATGGCACAAAGTTTCAAACACTTGACGGTGTAGAGCATACGCTTACAGACCGTGATTTAGCTATCTGCAATGTAAAAGAACCTATGTGTATAGCAGGTGTGATGGGCGGACGTGGTTCGGGCACCTACGACACTACAAAGGATGTATTGCTCGAAAGTGCTTACTTCCATCCAACATGGATACGTAAGAGTGCTCGTCGTCACGGATTAAGTACAGACGCATCGTTCCGCTTTGAGCGTGGCATAGATCCCGATGGACAAATTTATGCATTAAAAGTCGCTGCTATCTTAGTAAAGGAATTGGCGGGCGGTACCATTGCAATGGACATCAAGGATGTCGAAGCTCCAGGATTGCAGAAAAACTTTGAAGTTAAACTTGAATATAAATATGTTCACGACCTTGTAGGTAAAACAATCCCAGTAGAGGTAATTAAGGAAATCGTTACCTCTTTAGAGATGAAGATTGAGGCCGAAGATGCCGATTCTATCACGCTGAGTGTGCCTGCATATCGTGTAGACGTTCAGCGTCCTTGCGATGTTGTAGAGGATATTTTGCGTATCTATGGATATAACAATGTAGAAATTCCAACTGCTGTAAAATCAAGCTTAACCATCAAAGGTGATGTAGATAAAGCTAACAAGTTAGAGAACCTTGTAGCAGAGCAATTAGTAGGTCAAGGCTTCCGCGAAATCCTTAACAACTCTCTTACAAAAGAGGCTTATTACACTTCGCTTAAGCATTATGCTGCAGACGAATTGGTACGTGTTATCAATCCTCTTAGCAACGACTTGAATGTTATGCGCGAGACATTACTCTTTGGTGGTCTTGAAAGCATAGCACACAATGTAAACCGCAAGCAACAAAACCTTCGTTTCTTTGAGAGCGGCAATTGCTATTATTATAACTCGTCAAAGCATACAGCCGACCATACGCTCAATGCTTATAGTCAAGCGCATTTCTTGGGTTTGTGGCTTACGGGCAATCGCATTGAAGGCTCATGGGCACATCCCAATGAAGCGTCGTCTGTATACGAACTTAAGGCATATGTAATGAACATCCTTACGCGTTTAGGATGCGAAATGGGTTCGTTAAAGATGGTTCATGGCGAGAATGATATATTCTCTAAGAGCTTGGCAATTGCCGACAGAAAGAATGGCAAGGTTATGGTAGAGTTCGGTCTTGTAGCCAAAGCCATTACTGCTCAATTCGATTTACAGCAGGAAGTTTATTATGCAGAAATCAATTGGTCAATGCTCATGAAGAAACTCCATAAGGGAACAGTTTCGTTTAAGGAGATTTCAAAATACCCATCTGTAAGTCGCGACCTTGCACTCTTAGTAGATAAGAACGTAGAGTTTGGCCAGATAGAGCAGATTGCTTATGCTTCGGAAAAGAAACTTCTTAAGAAGGTTGAATTGTTTGACGTTTATGAGGGTAAAAATCTTGAAACTGGCAAGAAGAGCTATGCTGTGAACTTTGTTTTGCAAGATGATAACAAGACAATGAACGATAAGCAAACAGATGCAGTGATGAACAAAATCATTGCTAATCTTCAGAAGCAATTGGGTGCATCGTTGCGCTAATAATGTTGTCTTTTGCAAAGGATATCTATTTCTGACAAATAATTAATAATAACACAGATTTTGCATATAAGTAGATGCAGTCAAAGTTTGTGCTCTGTAGTGATAACCTATAAGGCATTGATTGCAGCTGCTTATGTGTATTCTAATAAAATCATACTCCAATGGGAAGAGCTTTTGAATACAGAAAAGCCACAAAACTGAAAAGATGGGGTCACATGGCTCGTACTTTTACAAAGTTAGGTAAACAAATTGCTGTTGCTGTGAAAGCTGGCGGTCCAGAACCAGAAAACAACCCAACATTGCGTGCAATCATTGCAACTTGTAAGCGCGAAAACATGCCTAAGGACAACATTGAGCGTGCTATCAAGAATGCTTGTGGTAAGGATCAGAGCGACTACAAAACAATGACCTACGAAGGTTATGGCCCTCATGGTATAGCTATCTTTGTTGATACATTGACTGACAACGCTACTCGTACGGTAGGTGATGTACGTTCGGTATTCAACAAGTTCAACGGCAACCTTGGTACAATGGGTTCGTTGGCATACTTGTTTGATCATAAGGCTGTATTTACCATTCGCAAAAAGGAAGGTGTTGATATGGACGAACTCATTCTCGACCTCATTGACTATGGTGTAGAAGATGAGTACGACGAGGACGAAGAAGAGGGTAGCGTAACTATCTATGGCGATCCTAAGTGCTTTGCCCAAATACAAAAACACCTTGAAGAGAATGGCTTCGAAGTACTTGCAGCTGAGTTTACTTACATCCCTAACGACTTGAAGGAGGTTACTCCAGAAGAGCGCGAAAGCATTGACAAGATGGTTGAACGCCTTGAAGAATTTGATGATGTTCAGACGGTTTATACAAATATGAAACCTGCTGAAGATTAATTAACTAAGTTCATATAGTAGAGAATATAAAAGATGCAACAATCACAACACGATTGTTGCATCTTTTTTTTGTACGCTTGGCTTGTGCGAGTATTATTTAATGGGTTAAATATCTCTATTACAGAGAATTGCATAGGTAATTATTCGTAATAATTATATCCTTTAGCTCTTATGTGTTATATAAAAACTTGTCCCCACTTTTTTAGATAGCTTTAACAAATTGCGAAAGGGCGGGATGTTGGAGCTTCCATTCAATGTTCATGGGGAAGTTGCCACTTGATTTTATGTAATCAACTAGCCCCATGCAATAGTATGGACAGGTGTTTCCGTAGCCATCTTTCTTATCTTCGCGCACAAAGAGCAAAAAGCGTCTGCCGTTTTTAGTTTGGTTTACGTACCGGCCTCCATTGTTGGCATGCGACATGTTGTTTTGTGACTGCCAATGAAAGATGTTTTCGTTTATAAAATAATCATTGTATTGCGTAGAAGGAGAGAAGTCCTTGTCTGATTTGTTGAGTGTAACAAAAAAGATTTCAAGATTAAGTTCCTTCACGTTGAATACACCCGAAACCTGTCCTTGAAATTTTCTTTCGGGTGTTTGTAGGCCGAAGAGTGTAAATATCTCCTCGCGTGTGTAACATCCATAGAGGTCTAACCCTTGTGGCAGTTGGTTGCCAAGTGGGTAAGTGTTGAATGCAACATTGTCTTTAAGATAGTCCATTATTTCGCCTATTTCCTGTTTGAACAATGGGTGTTGCTCAATGCAGAGCAAGGCTTCTTCTAAGCTATGAAAGTCGGTGTCTCCTATTTTAGCTTGAAATAAAGCATAGTAGAGCATAATGGCAAAATGCCCATCTGTTGGGCTGTTAATAGCTTGCTTAACGTTGCACTCTGCAGCCAAAAAGCGGCGAATAAAGTCAATATATTGTGCCGAATTAATGTGTATGAGGTTGGCCATTCCCTTGATTATGCGTTTTGTCATATCGTTTTTATTGCTGATGCAGCATTTGCCTGCCTCTTGTTTCAGTGTAGTCCAGCAACCATTTGATTTATAGATAATTCGGATGTCTTGTCCCAACTGCTTAATAAAAGCAGATAGCGAGGGCGTGTAGTCGTATGCCATGAGTTCTTTTCGCAGCCGCGTACGATTGTAGATAGAACTCTGAATGTTGCTAAGAATATAGTTTTTGGCTTTTTGCTCCATAAAGATAGAGCAACCATGAGGCAAGATGGTAAAACCATTTTTTACTTGTTCCTCAACATTTTTGTCTTGACGCACGCACAGAGCACGGATACGGCTCGAAAAATCGTATTGTTTGTTTACTTGTGCCACAAAGTCGAGAACCGTTAGATAGTCCTTGCCAACGCTCAAGCGCAAACCACGTCCCAACTGTTGTAGAAACACTGTCAAACTATCCGTAGGACGCAAAAACAAGGCTGTATCTACCTCGGGTATGTCTACGCCCTCGTTAAAGATGTCTACCACACAAAGGTAGTTCACCCTTCCAGCTGCCAAATCCTTGTTTAGTTGTTGTCGCTCGTTGTTGGGCGTTTCGGCTGTAAGTGCAGCCGCTTTCAGTCCGTAAATGCGCAGTTGCTCTGCCATAAAGTGAGCATGCTTTTTGTCAGAACAAAAGCATAAGGCTCGGCACTTTGTCTCGTCGGGCAAGTATTGTTTCAGCTTGTTTACGATGAGGCCCACTCGCTCGTTGTTGCACAAACGATCGCTGAGTTTCGACAGAATGTACTTACCGTTAGCCCATAAATCATTGCCCGAAAGGTCAAGAGGGTCTGATATGCATAAGTATTGAAAAGGCGTGAGCAACCCCTCATTAAGCGCTTGTGGCAGTCTGATAGCAGCACTTATTTTATTACCAAAGTCAGGCAGTAGGCTCTGTCCGTCCATACGTTCGGGCGTAGCAGTAAGGCCTAATAAAATTTTAGGCTTAAAGTCGTTGAGTATTGTGCGGTAGCTTGTAGCAGCAGCGTGGTGCGCCTCGTCTATCACGATGTAGTCGTAAAAGTCAAATCCTTGTGCCTTAAACAATTCAATATTGTTGTTCAACATCGTCACTGATACAAACAAATAGTCAATGCTGTCAATAGGCCGATTATTACCCACCCATAGTTCGCCAAAGTTAGCATCGTTCATCACACTTTGGTAGGTGTGCAAGGCTTGTCGTAAAATCTCCTCGCGGTGAGCCACAAAGAGCAATCTGTTGTGTTGTGGGTGCTCGTTGTAGAACCTTTTGTAATCGAATGCTGAAACCACAGTCTTTCCCGTACCCGTAGCGGCAACCACAAGGTTGCGATAAAGATGATTTTGTGTTCGTTCAGCCTGCAGTCGGTCGAGTATTGTTTTTTGGTGTGGCAGCAGTTGGTAGTGTTGAAAGGCTTTGGCCGAAATCAGAGCAGGTTGATTGCGCTGATTGTTGAGTTCACGATTGAATTTACTAATTCCTCCAATGCTAAAGTCCTCAAAGTTAGAGCTATTCCAATACTGCTGAAAAGTGGCCAATGCCGACTTGATGATATGCGGATTTTCAACATTCGTTACACGTATGTTCCACTCCAACCCATCGGTTTGTGCCGAACGCGAAAGGTTTGAAGAACCTATATAAGCAGTGCTCAGTCCCGAGTTGCGAACAAATATATACGACTTTGCATGCAGTCGCTCAATGCGTGTGTTGTACGAGATGCGTATCTCGGTGTTGGGTAGTGCTGATAGTTGTTCAATGGCTTTAGCCTCTGTAATGCCACAATAAGTAGTGGTGATGACTTGTAACTTATGCCCTTCAACATTGCAAAATTCGCGCAACTGGTCGAGCATCATGCGTATGCCCGACAAGCGCAGAAACGACACAATGATGCATATTTGGTCGGCAGTAGCAATGTCGCGCATAATCTCCGAACCTAACGACACACCCGATTGTCCACCCGTAAAGAGATTACTCACCCTAAAGCCAGATAGTGGGCGCACCACACCTTTTTTTGTAGCCTTTAGTTGCGCCTCCTTCTGTTTCGACACCACAGCCGATAGCAGTTCTGTGGCATTAACTATTTGATCATCATCGTTAGTTTCAGATGTTTCCAAAATAGCGTTCACCATCTCCACTTTTTTGTCAATGCTGGTGTTGTTATCCTCAAGACGCTTGCGTATCGTGTCGCTCAAATAGTTTGCCAAAAGTTTGGCAACTTCGGCATTGTCAATAGGCTCCTTTTGACACACAGCGCCATTGGCTTCAGTATCTGCCATGTCCTTTCTGGTTCTGCCATTTATCAGATTTTCGTAGGCACCCTCTTTCAGCTTCATCATAGCTCTTGTGTGTTAGTTGTATTCAAAAAATATATAGGTGAGTTCTTTGCGCCCTCTTTTCTTAAAACACCTATTTTTGTAAAATGCCTTAGCCATTTTAGCGCTATACTTTGTCTGACACCCAAAAGAATCTCTAACTTGCAGCGGTTGATAAATGGGTTAGCCGAAAGATATTCCTTTATCTTCTCTAACACTATATCTTCAGTAAGCTCTTTAGATTTGGTAGAAAACTTTGCTCGTTCAAAACTCGTATTCTTTCTAATCTCTTGTAGCATATCTGCGTCGGGACGAAAATTTATGTTGCGCACTTTTATGTAGTCTGCTCGCGCTTTGCTAATTGGCATATTTTCTGGCATATTCAAGTCTACCGATAATGATAAGTAGCCAATCGATGGGATATATACACGATTACCTTGCGACAATTCATTGATAATAACGTCGCGTAGAGCAGACAAGGTGGCCTCAACATCACCTTGCGTTAGTGAGCATGTAGCTTGTATGTGTTGCTTTAATTGTTGGGCAGACATGGGCATTCTGTCAAATATGCGTGCAAAATGCCTTTCTTTGCCTGTTCCTTGTGAATTTTTAATCGGTTGAATTTCGTATTTTATGCTCATAGGTATTAAAAAATTGTAGGTTGTCTTTAGGTGCTCAAAGTTAATTGATAATAAGTAGGCATTCAAAATTAGTTTATGTAATCATGTTCGGAATTAGCCAATATGCCTTGGTGCATTGTCTGTCCCTATAGGTTTAGATGCCATCACTTACGTAGCCCGCTACGCTTGTTCTTCAACTAAAACTTCTGAGGCAAGCACTGCATCAAACCATATAAACTCATATTGAGCACCTACTTATAATTTAACTTTAAGTACATCTTGATTTACATTATAGCAATACAAAGATAAACAATGACAACAGAATAATAGAAGAAACAAACTGATAATGCATTTTTTTTATTGAAAAGTAATCATCTTTATTTTATCAAAAATGCATTGTATACCATTTATAATACGCTTATGATGTGACGAAGATGCGCTTATGGTTTGCTCGTTACGGTCGTAATGAGCATTCATCTCGGTCGTAATGAACACTCGTTACGGTCGTAATGAGCATTCATCTCGGTCGTAATGAGCAAACTATAAGCGTATCTTTACTCTATTACGATGCGATTATATAGCAACTATTTTGCGCAATGTTATTGCACTATTATAAAAAATAAGGTAGATAACAAGTGGCAATCTTAAAGATAATTGTAACTTCGCAACAAAAGGAAAAGAACAAAGGTTGGTTATATAAATTTTCCATAATAGATAAAAACAGAATTTGTAGGACCTCCTTAAAAACATAACAAAGATGAATAACCCCAAAGAAATAAGAAACGAACGTTTAGCTGCTAAACTGATAAAGAATTTAGCCCGCCGTAACATGTCAGCTATATACTGCAAAACAGCAAGCGAGGCGATAGAGAAAATATTATCAATGATACCCGAAGGCTCAAGCATTAGTTGGGGCGGCTCTATGACCATACGCGATATGGGACTGACCGAGGCTTTACACCATAAAGGAACCTACCACCTATACGACCGCGACCTTGCGCAAACTCGTGAAGAGGCAATGGATATTTACCGAAAAGCTTTCGGGGCAGACTACTACCTATCGAGCGCAAATGCCATAAGCGAAGATGGCGTTATCGTAAACATCGACGGCAATGGCAACCGAGTGGCAGCCATAACCTTTGGTCCGAAGCACGTGCTGTTTGTGATAGGACTAAACAAAGTGGCTCAAACCGTTGAGGCTGCTTTAGCGCGTGCTCGCTCTACGGCTTCGCCCATCAATGCATCGCGTTTTGGCATACAAACGCCTTGCCAAATAGATGGCGTTTGTCATAACTGTAATTCAGACGACTGCATTTGCAACTATGTGCACTTTTTGCGCCATTCGCCACATAGTCGCCACACCATAGTGCTTGTGGGTGAGGATTTAGGCTATTAAGTAGGTGTTCAAAATTAATTGATATGAGTTTGTGCATTGTTTTTGTCAGAAGCATAGGCTGAAGAGGGAGCGTAGCGGGCTA
>ERZ808240.2688-NODE-2688-length-18787-cov-11.174728_pt1 | contig 18787 bp, 20 predicted proteins | sample MGYA00521084_ERZ808240 | MGnify/ENA primary metagenome ERZ808240 (study PRJEB31516, sample SAMN03275571) | gut metagenome | biome: mammalia-associated habitat; material: feces | host: Papio cynocephalus | place: Kenya | collected 2012-08-06 ... | reverse complement strand
CTCTCCAATCTGGAAGCCGAGGTCAGCCGCATCCGGGAGCTGCGCAGCACGAGCGGTCAGCAGACCGAGCGCTCTGTGCTGAACGGGATGCACTTCCTCTGCGCCGAGGACAACGACATCAACGCCGAGATCCTGCGAGCCATGCTGGAAATGCAGGGTGCCTCCTGCACCATCTGCCGCGACGGCACCGAGATCGTGGAGAAGTTCCGGACGGTGAAGCCCGGCGAGTATGACGCCATCCTGATGGATGTGCAGATGCCCATCATGGACGGTCACGCCGCCACCCGGGCCATCCGCACCGGTGAGAACCCCCTGGGCCGCACCATTCCCATCATCGCCATGACCGCCAATGCCTTCGCGGAGGACGTGCAGAAGAGCGTTGAGGCCGGCATGGACGCCCACCTCTCCAAGCCCGTGGATATGGCCGCGCTGGAACAGACTGTGCGGAAGGTCTGCAAGAAACAGGGGCGGTAACGGCGGGGAACACCACAGTTAAACTACGAAAAGTCCCGGAATCATTTCATAAAAAATCGGCAGCAGACAAAAAGCCTCCCTGTGCAGGATACCAGAACCGCACAGGGAGGTTTTGTCATGCCCGGCCTTAATCGTGCCTCTTGCAATCCCCCAGAATTATGATACAGTATATCATGAAATCGTATGCCCCCTATGGCGGGGCAATGCAAGGAGGGCCGGAATGAACGGCAGAGAGTTATATCCCAGCGACGAGCAGCGCCGCCGCATCATGGACTTTATTATGGCAGCAGGCGAAACGCTGCTGGAAAATGGAGCAGAGGTATTCCGGGTGGAGCAGACCATGGAGATCATGGCCCGGAGCTTCCATCTGAGGGAGTTTCACGTCTATGTGCTGACCAACGGCATTTTTGCCAGCGCCGGCACAGCAGAGATTGCCGAGGTACGGAATGTGCCGGTGCGCACCACCCATCTGGGCCGGGTCGCGGCAGTGAATGCCCTGTCCCGGCAGATCGCCGAGGGCGGCATCACGCTGGATGAGGCCGAGAGCCGCCTTGTGCAGGCCCGGCGCATCCCCTTCCCCAAGGGAAAGACCCAGCTCATCGCCGGAATGAGCGGTTCTTTCTGCTTTGCCCTCATCTTCGGCGGCAGCATCCGCTCGGCGCTGGCGGCAGCGGCGGCGGGTTTTCTGGTCAGCGCCTACCTGCTGTTCTGTGAGAAGAAAGAGCTTTCCAGCGGATTCCGCAAAATTTCTGCTGCCGCCCTCATCACGCTGGTCTGCATCCTCGGGTGCAGCCTGCTGGGCACCGAGGCCAGCCATGCCATCATCGGCACCCTGATGATCCTGACCCCCGGCATCGCCTTCACCATGGGCATCCGGGATTTCGTTCAGGGCGATTACCTCTCCGGCACCATCCGGATGATAGACGCTCTTCTCATTGCGGCCAGCATCGCCATCGGCACCGGCCTTGTGCTGAGCCTTTATTCTGTGTTTACGGGGGTGGCCGTGGTATGATGTTCCTCACAAACGCTCAGATCGGCCAGCTGGTGGCCCAATTTTTCCTGGCCGGTGCCGGTACATTGAGCTTTGCCGTCCTCTTCGCCTGCCCACGGCGCACCCTGCCCTGCTGCGCGCTGGTGGGTGCGGTAGGATGGTTCGTCTATGAGCTGGCCATCCTCTACGGGGCCGACACAGCGGCGGCATCCCTCATCGCAGTCATCCCGCTGACGCTGGTGGCCCGGCTCTGCGCCCTGCTGCTCAAATCGCCGGTCACGGTCTTCCTGCTCTCCGGCATCTTTCCGCTGGTGCCCGGCGCAGGCATCTACTACACCGCCTACTACTTCATTCAGGGAGACAATGCCCTCTCGCTGGCCAACGGCATCTCTACCTTCAAGGTCGCCGTGGCGCTGGCTGTGGGCATCGCCCTGGTGCTGGGCCTGCCCATGCCCAGCAGCCTGCCGCCCCGGAAGAAATAAATTCCCACGCCTTGTGCCGCCCTTCAGCTCATGCTATAATCGTCTTATACTATAATAAAGGAGTGTCTGTTCATGTCTGTTATGGAACAACTTGCCACCCGCCGCAGCTACCGCCGCTTTGCCCAGAAGCCGGTGCCGCAGGATGTTTTGGAAGATATGGTCGAGGCCCTGCGGCTGTCTTCTTCCGGCGCAAACCGTCAGGCTGTGAAACTCGTCGTGGTGCAGAGTCCTGAGATGGTGGCGAAGGTACAGCCGCTGGTCAAGTGGGCTGCCTATCTGCCCCCGGAGCAGGGCACGCCCAAGGCCGACGAGCTGCCGGTGATGTATCTGGCCGTGGTACAGGATACCTCCATTCCCGGCGACCTGAACACGGACACCGGCATCGCCATGGCCAACATTACCATGGCCGCATGGGACAAGGGCGTAGGCAGCTGCATCATGGGTGCCATCAACAAACCTGCCATCAGTGAACTGCTGAGCATCGCCCTGCCGGATAAGCTGGCTTTCATGATCGCTCTGGGCTACCCCACCCACACGGCAAAGGTCGTTCCCATGACGGAAGATACCGGCGTAAAATATTATCTGGACGCTGACCGCAACTACTGCGTGCCCAAGCGCAGCGAAGCGGAGCTGGCAAGGACGGTCTGACCTTTCCGAGCTTCCGGGCGGTTCCGGAAGGCGGGGCGGAGGGCGGTTCACTGCCAAGCGGCTCAATCGCAAACAACGTTTGCGATTGCTGGCAGGGAACTGCCGGACTGCCCCGCCGATAAGATGCAGCATCAGGCCACCCGGCCTCCTCCGTGCATTTCTGCATATATTCATATCACAACTCCGATATTCTGCATAATTGTTTGCAATTCGGTTTCAATTTGATGGATTTTTTGCACAACACTTGACTTTTCAAATTGTACAATCTATACTAAACCCGTTCTCTGAATCCTCGATGATTCGCATCGTGGCAGAGAGTTGCAAATGTTATGCACATAAAGAGGAGTGTTTGAATATGAAAAAGATCTCTCGCCGCAGCTTCCTGGCTGCCGCTGGCCTGACCGTTGCCGCTCTGGCTCTGACCGCCTGCGGTGGCTCTGCCTCCACCGCTTCTTCCGCTGCTGCAAGCTCTGTGGCTGCTTCTTCTGAGGCTGCTTCTTCCAGCGCTGCCGCTGCTGAGCTGACCACCGTTGAGGCTGGCAAGCTGACCATGGCTACCAACGCCGCCTTCCCTCCGTACGAGATGACCACCGATGCAGGCGCATTTGAGGGCATCGACGTCGATACCGCTCAGGCCATCGCTGACAAGCTGGGTCTGGAGCTCCAGATCGACGATATGGACTTCGACGCTGCTCTGCTGAGCGTGCAGCAGGGTAAGGCCGATATCGCTATGGCCGGCATCACCGTCACCGACGAGCGCAAGGCTGTCATGGCTTTCTCCGACACCTACGCCACCGGCATCCAGTCCATCATCGTGCCTGAGAACTCCGACATCACCTCTGCCGACGACCTGGCCGGCAAGAAGATCGGCACCCAGCGCGGCACCACCGGCTACATCTACTGCTCCGATGACTTCGGCGATGATTCCGTCGTGGCTTACGACAACGGCCTGACCGCTGTGCAGGCTCTGAACAATGGTCAGGTGGACGCTGTCGTCATCGACAACGCTCCCGCTAAGGAGTTCGTCGCTGCCAACCCCGGCCTGAAGATCCTCGACACCAGCTACGCTGAGGAGGATTACGCCATCGGCATGAACAAGGACAACACCGCTCTGCTGGATGCTGTCAATGCTGCTCTGGAAGAGCTGAAGGCTGACGGCACTCTGCAGTCCATCGTTGATAAGTACATCACCGCTGACTGATCAGCGCGTTACTTTCCGCGTCAGGGGGGAGGCGGCCTGAAAAGGCTCCTCCCCTTTTTTGAAAGAGACAGGTTACAAAATTTTTACAAAAGAAAGGTGAAGATGCGAATGGCCGCACAATATGAACTGTTGAGCGAGCTGCTGAAAAGCGGCACACGGCTCGACGTGGGGCAGGAGCTGTTCTACAAATTTTATCAGGCGTTCATCCTGAAAGACCGCTGGCTTCAGTACATTGAGGGCGTGGGCACCACCCTGCTGGTCACTGCCATTGCTCTGGCGCTGGGCATCCTGCTGGGCAGCGTGGTGGCTCTGGTGCGTGTGGCCCACGACCAGCAGCGTTCCAGCCGCAGAAACCCGGTGCTGGGCTTCTTCAACGTGGTGTGCGAGGTCTACACCACCATCATCCGCGGCACTCCTATGATGGTGCAGCTGCTCATCATGAGCATGGTCATCTTCAACAACAGCCGCAACTTCACCATGGTGGGTGCGCTGGCACTGGGCATCAACTCGGGCGCTTATGTCTCCGAGATCATCCGCGGCGGCCTGATGGCCGTTGACCCCGGTCAGATGGAAGCCGGCCGCAGCCTTGGCCTCAATTACATGACCACCATGGTGGTCATCATCATCCCTCAGGCTATCCGCGCGGTGCTTCCTGCACTGGGCAACGAGTTCATCATGCTGCTGAAAGATACTTCCCTGATCACCGTCATCGGCGGCAAGGAACTGCTGTATGCAGCTCAGGGCATCATGAACCGCACCTATGAGGCCATGTTCCCCCTGTTCGGCGTGGCCCTCATCTATCTGGTGCTGGTCATGATCTTCACCCGTCTGCTTGCAAAATTTGAGAGGAGGCTGGCTCAGAGTGACCGATAAGATTCTGGAAGTCCGTGGTCTGACCAAGACCTACGGCGGCGAAAAGAAGCCGGGCGCAAAGCAGCCCACCCCCAAGCTCGACGTCCTGAAAGGCATCGACATCGACATCTACCGCGGTGACGTGGTCTGTCTCATCGGCCCCTCCGGCTGTGGCAAATCCACCTTCCTGCGCTGCCTGAACCGGCTGGAGATCCCCACCGGCGGCAGCATCAAGTTCGAGGGCGTGGAAGTGGACGATAACCACATCGACGCTGTGCGCCAGAAGATGGGCATGGTGTTCCAGCACTTCAACCTCTTCCCCCACCTGACCGTCAAGAAGAACCTCGAGCTGGCCCCTACCCTGCTCAAGCTCAAAGACAAGGCCGCCATCTCCGCCCGTGCTGACGAGCTGCTGGCCCGCGTGGGTCTGGCCGACAAGGCCAACGCCTACCCCAAGAGCCTTTCCGGTGGTCAGCAGCAGCGCATCGCCATTGCCCGTGCACTGGCCATGGACCCGGACGTCATCCTCTTTGACGAGCCCACCAGTGCACTCGACCCCGAGATGGTAGGCGAGGTTCTGGAACTGATGAAGGAATTGGCCCACACCGGCATCACCATGCTGGTCGTTACCCACGAAATGGGCTTTGCCCGCGAAGTGTCCAACCGCGTCATCTTCATCGATGATGGCAAAATCCAGGAGGACGAGCCCCCGCAGGAGCTCTTCACCAACCCCAAGCATCCCCGCCTGAAGGCATTCCTCTCCAAGATGCTGTAATTTCTTTTCCTATAAAAAACACCTCTGTGCGCTGCACAGAGGTGTTTTTGCTTTCCCGTTTCAGAACGAGCCGCCGGAGGAACCGCCGAAGCCGCTCGAATCCGTAGAGGAACCGCCGCCGGAAGAAGAGCTGGACTCCTTCTTCGGCGGGTCATAGGTACGCTCCCGGGTGGTGTGGGTGTAGCAGTCGCGCTTGACCCGCAGCTCAAAGCCGGGCATATAGTCGTTGGCCTGGGTCTTCTTTTTGGCCGTTTTCATCTGACCGTAGAGGATGAAGCAGATGACCGCAGAGATGCCGAGGGGGAACAGCATGGCGATGGCCAAGCTATCCCAGCCAATATCATTGTCCTCATCGATGGGCTCCCCGTGCTTGGCGTAATAGTTCAGCGCGTGGTCGCACATATCGAGGTAGGTCTCTGCCGCACCCTTCCAGTCGTTGTCCGAGAGGTGGGATACGATGTCATTTTCCTGCTCCTGGATGCGGTAGTCGGTAAAAGCCGTGACGCCGCCGCCATAGGTGATGGTGACATACTTGCGGGAACCCACTGCCACCATGAACAGGATGCCGCTCTTTTCATCGCCATAGCCGAGGCCGTTGGTGATGTAATAGTTTTTTGCGTAGTCGCGCTGGTCAGTGTCCCCGATGTCATCCACCATCAGGAGGTAGACGTCCACATCATGGCCTTCCGAAGCGCTCTCTGCCTTCTGTTCCAGCTGTGCCAGCGTATCGGCGTCGAACACGCCGCATTCATCCCGCACCAGCGGGGCCGCAGCGCCTGCGGGCAGGACGATGACCATGCAGAGCAGGGCCGCAGTCAGAAGGGCAGACAGTTTTTTCAATGTTTTCATTTTACCGTTCCCCCTCTCACAGCAACAGGAACAGGGCCGTCAGGATCATCAGCGGGATGCTGATGCCGGCAAACCATGCCGCCACCCGGCCCTTATCCACCGGCAGGTCACCGATGAGCCGACCGGTCTGGCCGTTCATGGCGAAGAGGAAGTCCTTGTCTTTCCAGCGGGTGTGGAGCATCCAGACCGGGAGCAGGGCGTAGTGAGGTTCCAGCTGCCGCAGGTCCACCTGCTCCGAGAGGGTCTGCAGGCCGGTGTAGCCGCCCAGCGTACTATGCAGGGCTGCGGCGGTGCTGTTCTGCATCCGGCTCACGGCGCGGGCGGCGCATTTCTTGTCGTCCTCGTCGTACCGGTCGGCCAGAAAGCCGGGCAGATAGGCTGTGGAGAAGGGCTTGAGCTCCTTATAATCAAAGGGCTCAATGGCGTCCATATGGGCATCCGGCATCTTGCTGGAGCCATCCACCGGCACCTGGACGAAATCCGCGTCGCCCACGCGGGCGATGTCGAAGTGCTTTGTGGTGGTGACGATGTAATCGCCCTCCCGGTGACTCTCGCTGATCTCGCCTTTATAGGCGCCCCGGGCTTCCATCCGGCCATCGTAGAGCCAGAAGGGCACATACACGCCCTGGATCTCTTCGATGTGGTTATCGTCCTTGAAGGCTTTGGGCAGGAACGCTTTGCCCTTATAATACTTTTTCAGGTTGGCGATGGCCGTCTTTTTGTCCATCTTGAAGGGAATGATGTACTCCGGCTTGAGCTTGCCGGAAAGCTGACCGCCCAGTACCATGGGGTTGCCGCAGTAAGGGCAGGTGGTGGCGGCGGTCTCCGGGCCGCAGACCAGCTCGGCACCGCAGGAGGTGCAGGTGCGGCTGCTGAGGCCGCCCGTCTCTTTTTCACTCCAGACCGGGCCGTTGGACGCAGCTTTTTCGGCAGCTTCTGCGGCCTTGTCGGCCTGAGCCTGTTTCTCGCCGTAGAGGGCTTCCACCTCGCTCACTTCATAGGTAGAGCCGCAGTAGTCGCAGACCAGCTTGCCGGAGGCGCTGTCGAACCGCAGCGGGCCTGTACAGGCCGGGCACTGATAATTCGTTGTCTTTTCTGCCATCTTTCAGGCCCCCTTTCAAACGCCGAAGGGCTTACCGCACTCGGGGCAGAACTTGGGCGGGTTGGACGGGTCGGCAGGGGTCCAGCCGCAGTTGGAGCACTTGGCTGCGGGGCGGGGTTTGCCGCACTCCGAGCAGAATTTACCGGTATTGTGGGTGCCGCAGCTGCACACCCAGCCCTCTTCCGGACGGGGCTTGCCGCAGGCGGTGCAGAACTTGCCAGTGTTGCCGGTCTGCCCGCAGGAGCAGGTCCAGCTGCCTGCCGGGGCAGCAGGGGCCGGGGCAGGAGCAGCAGTCTGCTGCTGTGCCCCCATCTGATACAGGGCCTGTGCATTGACGCCGCCTGCAGCAGCGGCCTGATTCATCCCCATAAAGGCCATGGCCGGGCCGGCAGTGGTGTTGGAAGCAGCGGCCTGCATGGCAGCGGCCTGTGCACCCACCAGATGAGCTGCGGCGCGGCTGGGGTCCATAAAGGCGGCGCTGCGCTGCAGCTCCTTGATCATCTGCTCGTCCTCTTCGCTGGCCTTGACGCCGGACACGCCGAGGGAGACGATCTCGATGCCCCGCAGCTTGCTCCACTTGGCAGACAGCTCCTGGTTCAGGGCGTCGGCCAGCTCGGCAGTGTGGCCGGGCAGAGCAGAATACCGGATGCCCATCTCGCTGATGCGGGCAAAGGCAGGCTGCAATGCTGTCATCATCTCGGTGCGCATCTGGCCTTCCAGAGCGTCCCGGGTGTACTCGTTTTCCACATTTCCACAGACATTGGTGTAAAACAGGATGGGGTTGACGATGCGGTAGCTGTACTCACCGAAGCAGCGGATGCCCACATCGATGTCGATGCCGGCCCGCTGATCCACCACACGGAAGGGCACCGGGCTGGGGGTGCCGTACTTGTTGCCCATCAGCTCTTTGGTGTTGATGTAGTAGATGCGCTGGTCGGTGGCTGCCTGCCCGCCGAAGGTGAACCGCTTGCCGATCTCGGCAAACACCTCATCGATGTTCTTGGCAAGGCCCTTGCTCAGCAGAGAGGGCTGAGTGCCTGTATTATAGGTATACTCGCCCGCCTCGGCGCAGAGGTCTACCACCTTGCCCTGCTCCACGATGAGGGCGCACTGGCCCTCGGCCACGGCCACGATGGAGCCGTCGGTGATGATGTTCTCAGTGCCGCGGCGGTTGGCCGAACGGCCGGAGACTTTCTTCTGTCCCTTGACTGCCAGCACCTCCGCCGGGAGGGCATCGCAATAAAAATATTCCTTCCACTGGTCGCCCATCACGCCGGATGCTGCGCCCAGAGCTGCTCTGACAAGACCCATAAGTCAAAATCTCCTTTATCCGCCCGCATTCTGCCCTGTCGCATATCCTGCGGCAGGGCCCGGGCTTTTTTTCAGTATACCACAAAAACCACCGCGAAAAAAGAAAACCCTTGCATTTTATCCACGATGGGTGTAGAATACTCCCGACAAACAAATACAGGGGAGCTTGTGAAAGCAGGCTGAGAGGGAGTTCTCGAACTCCGACCCTATTACCTGATGCGGATAATGCCGCCGTAGGAAGTCATAACCGTGTTTATGGATTTTTACAGGAGATGCCGCAGAAGGCATCTCCTGTTTTTTGTTATCACCGGCTCTGCAGCCCCGGCAACGGCTGCGGCCCGGCTGAGGGGGAGCGCCCTGAGCTTCGGGTGAAAGATGTGCGATGGGAAGCCGTGTTCCGGCGTGAGAGGAGACCAGCAAGTCTCGACCGCTTCTTCCGTGTACCTGTGCCTTTTCGGGGGCGTCAGGTCTGTTTGTGTGCGGGAGCAGCGGGATCTTTCCCCACCTGCTTCCGCCTGAATTTTTTAAAAAGGAGCTTCTCACTATGAAACACTATTCTGCAAAAAAGCTGGCCCTTGCCGGAATGTTCTGTGCCGTCGCTGTTGTGGGCAGCGTGTTCTCCTTCCCCGTGTTCGGCAGCAAGTGCGCCCCTGTGCAGCACATGGTCAACATCCTCTGCGCCGTTCTGCTGGGGCCCTACTACGGCGTAGGCGTGGCCTTTGTGGCCTCCCTGCTGCGCAACCTGCTGGGTCTGGGCAGCCTGATGGCCTTCCCCGGCAGCATGTTCGGTGCCCTGCTCTGCGGCATCGTCTTTGACAAGACCAAGAAGCTGCTGCCCACTCTGGTGGGTGAGGTGTTCGGCACCTCCATCCTGGGCGGTCTCTGCGCCTACCCCGTCGCCATCCTGCTGATGGGCAAGAGCGCCGGCGACATCGCTTTCTACGCCTACATCGTGCCCTTCCTGGTCTCCACTGCAGGCGGTGCCATCATCGCCGGTGTGCTGCTGTTCAGCCTTGAGCGGATGGGTGCCCTGCGGGCCATGCAGTCCAGCCTGAACTGAGGAAGGAGTAACTACAGCCATGTTCCAGAATGTCTTTGCCAACGTGCGGGCCAAAAGCCCCCTCGTCCACAACATCACCAACTACGTTACCGTCAACGATTGCGCCAACATGGTGCTGGCCTGCGGTGCCTCCCCTATCATGGCAGATGATGCCGCCGAGGTGGAGGACATCACCACCCTGTGTGCCGGGCTGAACATCAACATCGGCACCCTGAACAGCCGCACCATCCCCTCCATGCTTCTGGCCGGCCGCACCGCGAAAAAACTGGGCCGTCCGGTCATCCTCGACCCGGTGGGTGCAGGCGCTTCTCATCTCCGCACCGAGACTGCTCTCCAGCTGCTGCGGGAGGCCAAGCCTACCGTCATCCGGGGCAACATCTCCGAGATCCGGACGCTGGCCGCAGGCAGCGGCACCACCAAGGGCGTGGATGCCGACACGGCAGACAAGGTGACCGACGAGACGCTGGACAGCGCTGTGGCCTTTGCAAAAGCTTTTGCCGCCCGCACCGGGGCCGTCGTGGCTGTGACCGGTGCCATCGATATCGTAACTGACGGCGAGAAAGCTTACTGCATCCGGAACGGCCACCCCATGATGAGCGCTGTCACCGGCACCGGCTGCCAGCTCTCGGCCCTGACGGCTGCCTTCTGCGCCGCCAACCCGGACAGCATTCTGGAAGCCACTGCTACTGCCGTCTGTGCCATGGGCCTTGCGGGCGAGATCGCCCACAGCCGCCTGACCAGACTGGACGGCAGCGCTACCTACCGCAATTATATCATCGACGCCATCTATAATATGACGCCGGAGCAGCTCGAGGAGGGCGCACGCTATGAAATGCGATAAACACACCATGCTTCTCTATGCCGTCACCGACCGGGCATGGACGGGCCGCGAGACCCTTTTCCAGCAGGTGGAAGCCGCCCTGAAGGGCGGCGTCACCTGCGTCCAGCTGCGGGAAAAGGAGCTGGATGAGGAAGATTTTCTCAAGGAGGCCATGGAGCTTTCCGCCCTCTGCCGCAGCTACGGTGTCCCCTTCATTATCAATGACAATGTGGACATCGCCATCAAGTGCCATGCTGACGGCATCCATGTGGGGCAGGAAGACATGGCCGCCGCAGATGTCCGGGCCAAGGTAGGCCCCGATATGATCATCGGTGTGTCGGCCCATTCCGTGGAGGAAGCACAGCAGGCCGTGGCACACGGTGCCGATTATCTGGGCGTAGGCGCAGCCTTCTCCACCCACACCAAGACGGATGTGGATGTGCTGCCCGAGGGCGAGCTGCAGGCCATCTGCAACTCCGTGGATGTGCCTGTGGTGGCCATCGGCGGCATCCATAAAGACAATATCCTCAAGCTGAAGGGTTCCGGCGCTGACGGCGTCGCCCTCGTGAGCGCCATCTTCAGTGCTGAAAATATCGAGGCTGAGTGCAGGGAACTGAAAGCACTGGCCGAACAGATCGTATAACCATTCCGGTTTTCCCGAACGGGGAAGCCAAAAGCATCTCTCACCCAAAGGAGTTCTTCATGAAAACTGCACTTACCATCGCGGGCAGCGATTCCAGCGGCGGTGCCGGCATCCAGGCCGACCTCAAAGCCATGACCATGAACGGCGTCTTCGCCATGAGCGCCATCACCGCCCTGACCGCCCAGAACACCACCGGCGTCTCCGGCATCTATGAGGTGACGCCCGAATTTCTGGCCCAGCAGATCGATGCCGTGTTCACCGATATCCGCCCCGACGCGGTCAAAATCGGCATGGTGTCCTCTGCCCCCCTCATCGAGACCATTGCCGAGCGGCTCCGCTTCTACAAGGCAGAGCACATCGTGGTGGATCCCGTGATGGTAGCCACTTCCGGTTCCGACCTCATCGCATCGGATGCTGTGCGCACCCTCTGCCGGGAGCTGTTCCCGCTGGCTGAGGTCATCACTCCCAACCGCCACGAGGCAGAAGTTCTGTCCGGGATGTCCATCCATGACCGCAGCGATATGGTGTCTGCGGCCCGGGCCATTGCGGACAATTACCACTGCAATGTGCTGCTCAAGGGCGGCCACAGCGACACCGATGCCGACGACCTGCTGGTGTTCTGCCAGGGCGGCGAACACTGGTTTGCCGGTCAGCGCATCGACAACCCCAACACCCACGGCACCGGCTGCACCCTGTCCAGTGCCATTGCGGCCAACCTTGCCAAGGGCTTTGAGCTGGTGGATGCCATCGCCCGGGCCAAGGCCTACCTCACCGACGCACTGAACGCCCAGCTTGATCTGGGCCATGGCTCCGGCCCGCTGGATCACACGTTGGGTGGTGTGGGCGTTGAAAACTGGATGCACGGCGTCCCGGACGCTGTACAGATATAAAGAGAATCAGAGTGTAATTTTCGGAGGATTTCAAATGCAGACTTACACTACCCAGATGGATGCCGCACGCAAGGGCATCGTCACCCCTCAGATGGAGATCGTGGCCAAGAAGGAGTACCGCACCGTCGAGGAGATCCGTCAGCTGGTGGCTGAGGGCAAGGTCGCCATCCCGGCCAACAAGCACCACGAGTGCCTGGATCCCGAGGGCATCGGCTCCATGCTGCGCACCAAGATCAACGTCAACCTGGGCGTCTCCCGCGACTGCAAGGACTACAATATCGAGATGCAGAAGGTCATGAGCGCTGTCAACATGGGCGCTGAGGCCATCATGGACCTGTCCAGCCACGGCAACACCCAGCCCTTCCGTCAGAAGCTGACCCACGAGTGCCCCGTTATGATCGGCACCGTGCCTGTGTATGACTCCGTCATCCACTATCAGCGCGACCTGGCTACCCTGACCGCTCAGGACTTCGTGGATGTGGTGCGTCTGCACGCAGAGGACGGCGTGGACTTCGTCACCCTGCACTGCGGCATCACCCGCAAGACCATCGACCAGATCCGCAAGCACAAGCGGAAGATGAACATCGTCAGCCGCGGCGGTTCCCTGGTCTTCGCCTGGATGTGCATGACCGGCAACGAGAACCCCTTCTATGAGCACTTCGACGAGATCTGCGAGATCTGCGCCGAGCACGATGTGACCATCTCTCTGGGCGACGCCTGCCGTCCCGGCTGTCTGGCTGACGCCACTGATGTCTGCCAGATCGAGGAGCTGGTGCGTCTGGGCGAGCTGACCAAGCGCGCCTGGTCTCACAACGTTCAGGTCATGGTGGAGGGCCCGGGCCATGTGCCTCTGAATCAGGTCGCCGCCAACATGGAAGTCCAGAAGAGCATCTGCATGGGCGCTCCCTTCTATGTCCTCGGACCTCTGGTGACCGATATCGCTCCCGGCTACGACCACATCACCGCTGCCATCGGCGGCGCTGTCGCTGCCATGAGCGGCGCAGCCTTCCTGTGCTACGTCACCCCCGCCGAGCATCTGGCTCTTCCCAATGTGGACGACGTCAAGCAGGGCATCGTGGCCTCCAAGATCGCTGCTCACGCCGCCGATATCGCCAAGGGCATTCCTCACGCCCGGGACATCGACGACAAGATGGGCGACGCCCGCCGCGTGCTGGACTGGGATGCACAGTTTGCCTGCGCTCTCGACCCCGAGACCGCCAAGGCCATCCGCGACGCCCGTCTGCCCGAGGATGACCACAGCGATACCTGCTCCATGTGCGGCAAGTTCTGCGCTGTCCGCAGCATGAACAAGGCTCTGGCCGGTGAGTACATCGACATCCTGTAAGCTGCTGCTCTGATATTTTATCGCTCCGCTGCGATTTTGTTTCATGGCCGTCCGGTGAATGCCGGGCGGCTTTTCTGCATCAAAAAAGGCCCCGGAACCGCGATGGTTCCGGGGCCTTTCAGTTGCGCCAGCAGGAGTCGAACCTGCGATGGGGGAGTCAAAGTCCCCTGCCTTACCGCTTGGCGATGGCGCATCAGTATAGGATAGTATAGCATATTTTTTCATTTTCCACAAGAGCTGCCGGGCCGCTGGTGGCGCTTTTTCTCCAAAAGCAGAGAAATTATCACATTTTTTACAGATAATGCCTTACAGAGCAGCATATTTGCGATATGTGCTTGGCAGATGCTGCCGGTGCATCCAAAATGCAGTCGGCCCTATTTCGCACTTGCCGGGTTTTTGCCGGTATGATATACTTGCTTCAAAGATGCATCCCTCTGCAGAAAGGAGAACCGCTATGATATCCCACCTCATCCTTGGTGTGCTCTTTCTCGTCTGGGGCATTGCCGACCTGCTCCGCATCCAGCTGCCCGGCGTGCTGGGCAAGCGGACAGAAGCCTTTGACAGTGAGGAGGCCCGTACCCTCTGGCAGCGGCTGTTCGGTGTGCTGGAGCTCGTCATCGGCGGCGGTGAGGCGGTATTCTACTTTTTCTCCGACAACGGCACTGTGACCAGCATCATTCTCGTGGTGATGATCCTCGCCGCCGTCTGCATTCTCGGGCCGTACTATCACTGGCGCAAAGAAAAAAGCGAAGACAACGACGGGCAGGGGTAACACTGCCCCAACACAAGGAGGAAGACCGCTATGGGGCCATGGTATTATGAAGTCGTCAGCTTTGACGGCGATTATGTCAATCTGCGCCGCACCGACATCGAGAGCGATGAGCTGAACCCGGTGGCGCTGGCCTTGCTGCCGCCGGAAATCGATGTGGGCAGCAAGCTCAAGTGCGAATATTTCCAGTATGAGATCATCGACTGAGCCGAAAAACGAAATTTTTCTGCAATAAAAGCCGGGGCGGCTGCAAATCGCAGCCGCCCCGGCTTTGCTCTATTTTATCCGTTTATACCCGCTCGGATACCAGCTGGAAACCGGCTTTGGTCAGCTCCTGCCGGATCTGCTCGATTTGGGCATGGTCGCGGGTCTCCAGCGTCAGCTTGAGGAAGCAGCTGGAGATGGGCATATTGGGGTCGGAACCATCATGGAGGACAGACACCACGTTGCTGCCGCAGCGGGCGACGATGCTTGCCACCTGCTGAAGCTGGCCGGGCTTATCCTCAAGGGCGATGGTCAGGTTGGCTTTGCGGCCGCTCATGACCAGACCGCGGGTGATGACACGGCTGAGGATGTTCACATCGATGTTGCCGCCGGAGACCAGGCAGACCACCTTCTTGCCCTCGATGGGCAGCTTGTGGAAGAGGGCCGCTGCCACAGGCACAGCGCCTGCGCCCTCGGCCACCAGCTTCTGGTTTTCCATCAGGGAGAGGATAGCGGCTGCGGTCTCGTCCTCGGTGACGGTGACGATATCGTCCACATACTCTTCACAGAGCTTATAGGTCAGCTCGCCGGGGGTCTTGACCTGAATGCCGTCCGCAAAGGTGGAAGCGGAAGAGAGGGTCTGATACTTGTGCTCATGGAGAGAGCGGTACATACTGGGTGCACCCTCAGCCTGCACGCCGTAGACCTTGACCTCCGGCTTCAGGCTCTTGATGGCAAAGGCCACACCGGAGATGAGTCCGCCGCCGCCCACAGGCACGATGACGGCATCCACATCCGGCAGCTGGTCGAGGATCTCAAGGCCGATGGTGCCCTGACCTGCAATGACCTGCTCATCGTCGTAGGGGTGGATGAAGGTCATGCCGGTCTCTTCCTGCAGCTCCACAGCCTTGTCGTGGGCATCGTCGTAGGTGCCGGGCACGAGGCAGACTTCTGCGCCGAGGTTTTTGGTGTTCTCCACCTTCATGATGGGAGCGCCGTCCGGCATACAGACAATGCTCCTGATGCCGCGGCGGGTAGCAGCCAGTGCCACGCCCTGTGCGTGGTTGCCTGCAGAACAGGCGATGACACCCTTTTCACTCTCCTCCTTGGAGAGCTGGCTGATCTTATAATAAGCGCCTCGCACCTTGAAGCTGCCCGTCACCTGCAGATTCTCAGTCTTGAGGTAGAGCTGGCAGTCCTTCGAGAGCCTGGGGGCCTCGATGAGGTCAGTCTTGCGGGCAACGTCCTTGAGGACAAAGGCGGCGTGGTAGATCTTATCCAGTGTCAGCATATCATTTCCCATCCTATCTCTTTTTATCATTCCCGCCCGCCCCAGTGCAGAAGCCCGGCAGGCAGAGCTGTTTATCAATGTTAAAGACAGGATTTAGTATAGTTTACACAAATTGATTTGTCAAATGAATCTATTTCACGGTTTAAGGCCGACAGGGGAATTTGCAAACATTGTTATGTCTGCCGACTGGCACCCAATCTGCTTGGCAAGCATCCGGAATTGAACTATCCCACAAACGGAAAGGCGCTGTGTCTGTAAACGACCAGCCCTTTACCAGATTCGTCAAAAGAAAATGACCGCTCAGGCTTGGGACTTGAAGGCGGTCATTTTTTCTTGCTGTTTTTATCGTCATCATGAACAAAAGCCGCCGCACAGCTTTACACTGTACGGCGGCTTTCTTCTGCCGATATGACTTTAGCCTTCGCAGTGAAGGACGATGTAGATGGGAACAGTCTGCTTCTGGGTATTCACCTCACCCCATGCATAACTGATCGTCCACTGATACTTTGCCAGATATTCGTTATCCACGCCCTCTTTGACCGCGAGTGCTACCAGCTGGATCTTCTGGCTCTCCGACGCACTTCTCCCCAGTTCACAGGTAACAACAAAATACAGTTTGTCACCCATTCCTGCGGCATTCAATGCAAGATCTTTTGCCTCAGAATCCTTTGTCGGAGGCGTCGTGTTCCGGAGTGCCTCATAAGTTTTCTGGTAATTTTGTGCCTTTATATCAAGTGCACTGTCATATTTCAAGTTATCCTGACAACCCGGCACCATATGATTCAAGTAATCATTGATGCCCGCCACATACCGCTCTTTCTCGGTGCGAGACGAACCACTGCCACCGCCGCAGGCGGTCAGCATGGTCAGAGCCATCACTGCGGCCAGCAGGATGGCCGTTATTTTTCTGATATTTTTCATAAAGCTCCCTCCTGATTCATTGGAAGTTTCTGTTATATTTATATGATACAGCATTCCCTGCTGTCCGTCAATCCCGATTTCCCGTATTTTCCGGCCCAGCAAAAGCCGCCGCACAGCATTCACACTGTACGGCGGCTTTCGTCGATAAAGATTTTACTGAATTATGATAAAGAGCATATAATAATTGCCATTTCCTTTAAGCTGTGCGCCTGCATAGCCAATCGTTTTATTGTTCAGCGAAAGATTATTTTTCTCTATAGAATCTTCCAAGCCACTCGCAGCTTCTTCAACCGTCGAATTTTTCTCAATAACTGTTGTTGCGCAATCACTGTCTGCAAAGCCCGCACTCGTCATAATCGATTCTGCGACCCGCTCTGCCTCTTCCTTTGTGAGTCCTGCTGTCGCGGACATAGCAGCATTCATCGCTGTTGCAAACCGAGGTCCGAGGTTACTGTCATACCGAGCATTGCTCTTCATATCCGTATTGAGCTTCTGAGTCAGTTCTGCTGCTGTAAAGTTGAACACTCCACTCATTCCACTAGAACTTCCACCACCGCTACCGCCGCAGGCGGTCAGCATGGTCAGCACCATCACCGCAGTCAGCAGAACTGCGACCAGTTTTTTCATATGTCTCATAATTTGCCTCCTTATTTTCCGGAACAACTTTGTCTCTTTGAGAAGATTTTACCCTTCCCTGTATAAAAATGTCAACTGCATTCCCTCATTTTTTCTTTTTTCAGCACTATGCAACAATACCCTCTTATTATTTTGTCACTATGACTTCCCTCCGTACCGCAAAAGCCGCCCCTCACCAAAGCGTGAGAGGCGGCTTTCCATTACCACTCTATTTTATACTTTTCCCAAAATTTTTAAATTTCTGCAAGGATGGCGTCGCCCATGGCGGTGCAACCCAGGCAGGTGCAGCCCTCACTCATGTTGTCGGCAGTGCGCAGGCCCTTGTCCAGCACCTTGTTCACGGCATTCTCGATGGCGTCGGCTTCCTCAGTCATCCCGAAGGAGTAGCGCAGCATCATAGCGGCGGAGAGGATGCAGGCGGTGGGGTTCACGATGTCCTTGCCGGCGATGTCGGGGGCGGAGCCGTGGATGGGCTCATACAGGCCCCGGGTGCCGTCGCCCAGAGAGGAGGAAGGGATCATGCCGATGGAGCCGGTGATCATGGAAGCCTCATCGGAGATGATATCGCCGAACATATTCTCGGTGACGATGACATCGAACTGGCTGGGGTCCTTGACCACCTGCATGGCGCAGTTGTCCACGAACATCTCGCTGTACTCCACCTCGGGATACTCGGCCTGCAGGCGGTGCATGACAGCGCGCCACAGGCGGCTGGTGTCCAGCACGTTGGCCTTATCCACACAGCAGAGCTTCTTCCGGCGCTTCATGGCCGTCTCAAAGCCGATGCGGCCAATGCGCTCGATTTCATGCTCCGAGTAGGGCATAGTATCCACAGCCTGCTTTTCGCCGTTTTCCAGAGTGTATGTCTCATGCTTACCAAAGTACACGCCGCCGATGAGCTCACGGACGATGATGAAGTCGATGCCCTTGGCCACGATCTCCGGCTTCAGGGGGCTGGCGGGAGCCAGCTGGGGCCAGATCTTGGCGGGGCGATTATTGGAGTAGAGGCCCATACCGGCGCGGAGGCGGAGCAGGCCCTTCTCGGGGCGCTTATCGCCGGGCATTCCTTCCCACTTGGGGCCGCCCACAGCGCCCAGCAGGACGCTGTCAGCGGCAAGGCATTTATCCAGTTCATGCTGGGGCAGCGGGTCGCCGTACTTATCGATGGCTTCACCGCCCATGGCGGCGGCGGTATAATGGAAGGTATGGCCGTACTTCTCGGCCACCTTATCGAGGACACGGAGAGTCTGTTTTACGATCTCGGGGCTGGAGCAGTCGCCCCAGATGACAGCGATATTTTTTTCCATTATGATAGGCATCCTTTCTTTGATTGGATGGGATTTGATTTTGTCGAGGGTGGGTATACGCGCCCGTGGTGCGAGACGATTTTTGTGAGAGAAACAACATCTCCCGCCTGTAGCGGGGATCAAGTTTTATTTTTCGTAAAGTTGCTATTTGCTCCGCGGGTCAGAGGACGAGAGGGGTGTTTCGACTCCCCCCTCTCATCCTCTGGACTCCACTCT
>ERZ808240.2686-NODE-2686-length-18806-cov-40.087089_pt1 | contig 18806 bp, 14 predicted proteins | sample MGYA00521084_ERZ808240 | MGnify/ENA primary metagenome ERZ808240 (study PRJEB31516, sample SAMN03275571) | gut metagenome | biome: mammalia-associated habitat; material: feces | host: Papio cynocephalus | place: Kenya | collected 2012-08-06 ... | reverse complement strand
AGATAAAAAACTCTGTTTCGGAGATAGAAAATTCTGTTTCAAAGAAGACAGGCAGCCTGCGCGTACACGTACACCATGTGTCGCACAGGCTGCCTGTCTCGTTCATATATCCGCAGTGGTTTGCCTTTATTATTCGTAGCGTATGGCTTCGATGGGGTCGAGCCGAGCCGCTTTCTTGGCGGGATACCAGCCGAAGAACACACCCGTGAAGGTGCACACGGCAAAGCTCATGATGATGCTCCATGGCTCTATCTGCGTGGCCACGTGCAGGAACTGCTGCAGTCCTACCGACAGCCCCACGCCCAGCAGCACGCCTATCACGCCGCCCGTCACGCTCAGCAGGATGGCCTCGATGAGGAACTGGTTGAGGATGTCGACACCACGGGCTCCCACGCTCATGCGCAGGCCTATCTCGCGGGTGCGCTCCGTCACGCTCACGTACATGATATTCATGATGCCGATGCCGCCCACGAGGAGCGAGATGCCCGCCACGGATCCCAGGAGGATGGTGATGGTGGACATGGTGGAGTTCATCATGCTCGAGATCTCCTCCTGCGAACGGATGTTGAAATCGTCCTCGTCGGCCTCGGTCGTGTCGGTGGCGTCCTTCAGCTTGTGGTTGCGCCGCAGTATCTGCGTTATCTGGTCTTGCGCGGGCTGCGAAGCCTCCTCGGTGATGGCCGAGCAGACGATTCCGCCCAGGTAGGTCTGCGCCAGGATGCGCTTCATCACGGTGGTGTAGGGGGCGAGCACCAGGTCGTCCTGGTCCATGCCCATGGAGTTGTAGCCCTTCTTCTGCAGCACGCCTATCACGCGGAAGGGTATGCTGTTGAATCGCACCACCTTGCCCACGGGGTCGCTTCCGTCGGGGAAGAGGTAGTCTACCACCGTCTGTCCCAGGATGCACACCTTGGCGGCAGTCTTGATGTCGGTGTCGGTGAACATCTCGCCGTCTGCCACCTTGAGCTGTCGGATGCTCAGGTAGTCTTGGTTCACGCCGTAGATGGTGCTTTGGGTGTTGTTGCTGCCGTTGATCCATTGTCCGCTGCTGTTGACGGTGGGCGATATGGCCGATATGTAGTCGCACTCGTCCTTGATTGCCTGGTAGTCGGTCTGCTTGAGGGTCTCCATGGCGGAGGCGTCCTGCCTCACGCCGCCCCTCATGTCGGCTCCTGGCGAAATCATGATCATGTTGCTTCCCATCTCGGCGATGTTGGCCTTGATGCTGGCCTTGCTTCCCTGTCCGATGGCGAGCATGGTGATGACGGCCGCGATGCCGATGATGATTCCCAGCGCCGTGAGGAACGACCGCATCTTGTTGGCCGCGATTGCCCTGATGGCTATCTTGAAAAGATTTTGATAATTCATCTTTTTCTAATTATAGTATAATAATGTTGAATCTTGAGTGGTGAGTATCAGGTGTAGGATTCTTCGTTCTTCACTCTTCGTTCTTCACTCCTATTCGTCCGTGTTGGCCGGCAGGGCGGCGAGCCCCTCGGCTGCCGAGAGGATGTGCTGGTTGTACTCGTCGCTGATGATGTGGCCGTCCCTGAGCTCGATGTTTCGGCTCGAATAGTTGGCTATGTCGGGGTTGTGGGTCACGAAGATGATGGTCCTGCCCTGGGCGTAGAGCTTCTGGAAGAGCACGAGAATCTCGAAGCTCGTGCGCGTGTCGAGGTTGCCCGTGGCCTCGTCGGCGAGGATGACGGCGGGGTTGTTCACCAGGGCGCGGGCTATGGCCACGCGCTGCATCTGTCCGCCCGACATCTGGTTGCTCTTGTGGTAGAGGCGTTCGCCCAGTCCCACCGCCTTCAACGCCTCGATGGCTCTCTGCTTGCGCTCCTCGGCGCTTACCGAGGGGTTGTACATCAGCGGCAGCTCCACGTTCTCCACGCTCGTGGTCTTGGGCAGCAGGTTGTAGTTCTGGAAGATGAACCCTATCTTGCGGTTGCGCAGTATGGCGCGGTCGTTGCGGCTCATCTTGCGCACGCTCACTCCGTCGAGGTAGTATTCTCCGCTCGTAGGCGTGTCGAGGCATCCCAACTGGTTGAGCAGGGTGCTCTTGCCCGAGCCCGACTTGCCCATGATGGTGACGAACTCGCCCTCGTATATCTTGAAGCTCACGCCCTTGAGCGCATGCACCGTCTCGTCGCCCACGACGAAGTCGCGCCTCACGTTGTCGAGCTCTATCACCACCTTCTTGTGGTCTTGGCCGGCTTTGTTTTCTATGTTTTCTGACATCATGATGATTATGCTTTTATTGAAAACTCCCTATTCGCCGCTACTTCTTCTTTCCACCCGGCCCAGGTCCGCCTATCAGCCCCTGGCTTTGCTGCTGGTCCTCGTCGCCGTCGTCGGGGGTGTTCACCACGATTTCGGTCACGATCTGCTGACCTGCCCTCAAGCCCTTCACTATCTCGGTGTGCATTCCGTCGGTCTGGCCAATGCTTACGGGGTGTGCGGTGAGGGTGTTGCCGTCGAGGGTCCACACCTTGTTCTTGCCCTTGCAGTCCACTATCTTCATGTCCTTGCCCACGGTCTCCTTGGTGGGGGTGAAGCGCAGTGCCTTGTTGGCCACGGCCAGCACGCCCGAGCGTTCCTGGGTGTAGATGGTGACGTTGGCGGTGAGACCCGGTTTCAGCTTCAGGTCGGTGTTCTGCGCGCTTATCACCACCCCGTAGGTCACCACGTTGTTGGTGGTGGTGGCTTGCAGCCGCACCTGCTTCACGGTGCCCTCGAAGGTGTCGTCGGGGTAGGCGTCCACGGTGAAGGTCACTCGGTCGCCCTCCTTCACGTTACCGATGTCGGCCTCGTCCACGTCGGCCACCACCTGCATGTTGGTCAGATCCTTGGCGATGGTGAAGAGCTCAGGCGTGTTGAAGCTGGCGGCCACTGTCTGTCCTTCCTCCACGCTCTTCGACACGACGGTTCCGTCGATGGGCGAGGTGATGGTGGCGTAGCCCAGGTTGGTCTGCGCGCGTTGCACCTGCTCCTTGGCGGTGGCCACCTGCTCCTTGGCCTGTCGATAGGTGAGCAAGGCGTTCTCGTAGTCGTCGGCGCTGACGAGTCCTTTCTGGTAGAGCGTCTGGTAGCGCTTCATGTTGGCGCTCTGGTAGCTGAGCTGGCTCTGCGCGCTCGCCATGTTGGCCTTGGCGGTGTTGAGCTCGCTCAGCAGGTTGGTCTTGTCGAGCTCGGCGATTACCTGTCCTTTCTTCACCTGGCTGTTGTAGTCCACGTACAGCTTGTTGACGATGCCCGACACCTGCGTACCCACGGTTACGCTCGTCACCGCCTCGATGGTTCCGGTGGCAGTCACGCTGTTCTGCAGCGTCTGCAGGCTTACCTTCTCCTGCTTGAAGCTGATTTGTTCTTTGTCCTTTCCGCCCGAGAGTGCCCAGGCGGCCACGGCTATGATCACCACGATGGCCATGGCGATCCACACTTTGCTTATCCTTAGCTTTTTCATTGTTTATGATGGGATTATTTTTTTTATCTTTTTACTTTTTTACCTTTACAAGATTCTTCCCTCCTGATAGAACTTCAGCATGTCTAGGTTGAGTATGGCGAGGTATTTGGCTTGCAGCTCGTTCTGCTTGGCACGCAGCAGGTTGTCCTTGCCCGTGCGCAGCTCCACGATGTTCTTCAGCCCCAGTCGGAACTGCTCGCTCAGCAGGTCGTAGCTTTCCTGCGCGCTCTCGCGGCTCACCTTGGCGGCCTGGTATTGGCTCTGGTTGGTGTTGGCCTGCAGCCAGTAGTTCTCGATGGTGGAGTAGAGCTGCGTCTGCTCGTTCTTCATGTCGAGCAGAATCTGTTGCTGCTGTATGCAGGCCTTGTTGACGGCTGTCTTGGTCTGCCGGTTGTCGAAGAGCGGTATGCTCACGCTGAAACCGCCGCCCACGTTAAAGTTGTCCTTTATCTGCGAGCCCCAACCGCGGGAGTTCATGGAAGTTGTGCTGGTCGACACGCCTGCGTTCACCCCGATGGTGGGCAGCTTGCCAGCCTTGGCTATCTTCACGTTCAGGTCGCTCTGCGCCAGTTGGTTCTGGTAGGTCTTCATCTCGGGGCGACGGTCGAGGGCGGCCGTGTAGACGCTTTGCAGGGCTGGAATCTCGGCGAGCGCCATCGCCTCGGTCGTGTTGGGCAGCACCACGTCGAAAGCCTCGTCGTCGGTAATCTGCAGCAGCTCCTTCAGCTGCCGCTTGTAGTTCCTCACGTTGTTCTTGGCCTCCACGATGTTGTATTCGTCCTGCGCCCTCTGGGCGGTGAGCTGCGCCAGGTCGGCCTTCGACATCTTGCCTATCCTCACCATCTCCTTGCCGCGGTCCTCGTTCTCGAGGCTCGACTGGTAGCTCTCCTTGTTTACGTTGATGGCCTCGGTGGAGTAGAGTATCTGCACGTAGAGCTGCGCTATCTGCTCCTGCAGCTTGGCGGCCTGCGTGGCAGAATCGAGCTGCGCGGCCTCGCCCGTCAGCTTGTCGAGTTTCACCTGCGCCTGTCGCTTTCCGCCGTCGTAGAGGGTGTAGTTGCCCATCACGCTGTAGGTACCGTTGTAGTACACTTTGTCTACGGAAGCCTTGGAGTATCCCTCGCCCGAGATGCCGTTGGCAACCCATGGCGTGTAGTTTACGCTCTGGTTGGTGCTGGCGCTGAGCGAAGGCAGCAGGGCGGCCTTCGACTGCAGGTAGTCCTCGTGGGCGCTTTGTGCCTGGAGGCGCGTCTTCTGCAACGAGATGTTGTTGGCCAGGGCATAGTCTATGCAGTCTTTCAGGCTCCATTGGCGTGCCTCTGCCTGGAAGGGGGTCGCGGCTATCACCAAGCCTACGATTGCCTTCCCGATTGTTTTTGTTTTTCTCATTCTTATATTTAATATGTTATTTGTTGATATCGTTTTTTTCGTACGCACCATGCGTCGAAGTTACACTAAAAAAGATGACTGTTCGGATAAATGGTTTATTGGACATGTGAGTTTTTTAACAAAAATAAACGTGAAGCTTTGGCTGGTTCGCATTTTTTATTTACCTTTGCAGCCGCAATTGGTTCGCAGCCACCTTCGTTCCGTCGAGGCAACGGGAGGTGTTGCGATGAAAAGGGAATCAGGTGAGAAGCCTGGGCAGTCCCGCTGCTGTATGCGCCTTTATTGGTCAAGCACGATGGTCACTGGCATTTTTTCGGGAAGACCGCTTGGCCGAGTTTGACGGCGCGAGCCAGAAGACCTGCCGTTGCCGCGGAGACCATGTGTGCGTGCGTTTGCGCATCCTCTCCGTGCTGCCGTCCAGCCTCGTGGGTTAGGCTTCGGGATGGCGAAGCCATATTAAGTTTTTAGGATGAGATGAAGAAAATCTGCAAAGGATTGTTGTGCCTCTGCGTGATGCCCTGCCATGCGCAGACCGCGGGCACGCTCCACCGCGACACGCTTTCGCTCGGCGAGGTGGTGTGCGTGGGCGAGCGCCCCCACTACCTCACACCCAGCCAGACGCTGCGGGGCGAGATGCTGCAGAACCTGTCCACCACATCCGTGGCCGACGCCCTGAAGTATTTCTCGGGCGTGCAGATCAAGGACTACGGCGGACTGGGCGGGCTGAAGACGGTCAACGTGCGCTCGCTCGGATCGCAGCACGTGGGCGTGTATCTCGACGGCATACGCATCACCAACGCCCAGAACGGGCAGGTGGACTTGGGCAAGTACTCCTTGTCCAACATGGAGTCGGTGTCGCTCTACAACGCCAACAAGAACGAGCGCCTGCAGTCGGCGTCCGAGTATGCCTCGGCGGCTACGGTCTACCTGCAGACCCGCCGCCCCGACCGCACCATGCTCGCCGGCGAGTACGGTCTGGGCTCGTTCGGGCTACAGAAGGCAAAGCTCCACTTCGCCCTGAAGGACTGGCTCTTCGTGGACGGCGAATACCAGCACAGCGACGGCGACTACAAGTTCCGCTTCCGGTCGGAGTCGGAGGACACGATAGGGCGCCGCCACAACTCCGACATCACCTTCTATCGACTCGAGGCGGCGGGATTCCATCGGGGACTGTCGGTGCACGCCTATTATTACAACTCGGAGCGAGGACTGCCTGGCCCCGTCGTGCGAAGGCTCTCCGACCAGTGGGACTCCACCGACCGCCAATGGGACCAGAACTTCTTTGCCCAGGCTTCGTACAAGAAGCTGTGGAGCCGTTTCGGCCTGAAGGCCAACCTGAAGTATGCGTTCGACTACCTGCATTATCTGCAAGACCCGTCGACCAACGCCGCCACCATGTACTGCGACAACCACTACACCCAGCAGGACGTATACGCCTCTGTGGCTGGTTCTTACAACAGCACTTACCTGTCGCTTACGGCAAGCACCGACCTGCGATGGTCCGACCTCGACTGCGATGTCTATCGCTTCAGCTACGTGTATCGCATCGACTCCAAGTCGCTGCTCTCGCTCATCGGCTCGTACAAGGGAATGGAGGCCAACGTGGCGCTGCTCTACACCCACGTGGAGGACCACCATGCCGCGGCCCAGGCTGGAGCCATGCAGAAGCTCACGCCCATGTTCCTGCTCTCCTACAAGAAAGGCCCGTGGACGGCCAGGGCTTTCCACAAGCGCATCTTCCGCGTGCCCACGCTCAACGACCTGTACTACACCTTGGTGGGCAACACCCGGCTGCAACCCGAATACACCTCGCAATGGGACGCGGGAGCCGACTATCGCGGCGAGCACCTGCACCTGGCCCTCGACGCCTATTACAACGAGATAACCGACAAGATTGTCGCCATACCGATGAAATGCCAGTTCCGCTGGTCGATGGTCAACTTCGGCAAGGTGAAGTCGTATGGCGTATCGTTATCGGGCGGCTACAACCGGGAGTGGGGCAGGTTCTCGCTATCAGCCAACGCCAACTACACGTGCCAGATAGACCGCGACTACACCATGCCCGGCGACCCGGAATACAAGAACTACATTCCCTATTCGCCCATGCACTCGGGATCCGCCATCGTCGACTTGGGCTACCGGTCGTACAGCCTATGCACCTCGTTCCTGTACACGGGCGAGCGCTTTGCCCTGGTTTCCAACAATTCCGACGACCTGCTGGGCGACTGGTACACGGTGGACGTGAAGCTGAACAAGCGCTTCCACCTGGGCAAATACGTGCTGCAGGCCACCTTGGAGTGCAACAACCTCACCGACTCGCGCCACGAGGTGGTGAGGCGTTACCCCATGCCGGGAAGAAACTACAAGATGACCTTGAGGTTTGAAATGTAAGAATCAAATTCTAAAAAAATGAACATTCGCAAATACACCACGGGCCTCTGCGCCCTCGTGCTGGCAGCGGGGCTTTCGGGCTGCCGCATGGAGGTGAACGACGATGTGGACACCAGCCATCCCACGGTCTCCGACGACCGCCTGCTCGTGCTCTGCGAGGGATTGTGGGGTATGGACAACTCCACCATCTCGCTCATCGACCACGGCGTGGTCACCGACAAATGGTTTCGCCAGCAGAACCCGCAGCAGCGACTTGGCGACACGGGCAACGACCTGCTGATGGTGAACGACACGCTGATAGCCATCTCCGTGAACTGGTCGAACATCATCCAGTACATCCGCCCCGACGGAACAGCCATAGCCGCCACCGAGGACATTCCCAACAACCGCAAGCTGGCCACCGACGGCGAATACCTGTACTGCACCTCGTACGCCAACCACGGCTACGTGGCGAAGATAGACCTGCGGACGAAAAAGATAGTGGACACCTGCCCCGTGGGGTACGAGCCAGAGGGAATAGCCTGTTATCGCGGGCGACTATTCGTGGCGAACACGGGAGGATACTCAGCCCAGGAGGGCCACGACTACGAGTCGACCATATCGGTCGTCGACACCCAGACGATGAAGGAGCTGAAACGCATCGACACGGGCTGCATCAACCTCTACGGCAACATGTCGCAGGAAGGGCAGTTCCTCTGCATCAACTCCGTGGGCGACTACTACGAGGTGCCGGGACGATCCGTCGTGCTCAACATGGAGAGCGAGGAATTCCGGGTGTTCGACTTCCCCGTGACCTATAACTGCGGCTACGGCGGAAAGTTCTACGCCATAGGCTCGGGATTCTCCTACGCCACAGGCGAATACGAGATCTCCGTCCACACCATACAGCTGCCCTCGCTCCAGGCGGAGGAGGGGCTCGGGGAGTACGACGCAGCCATGCCCGCCATCGAGCAGATGCAGTCGCCATACGGCATCTACATCTCGCCCCGCTCGGGCCACCTCTATGTGTCGGATGCCCGAAGCTACGCCACCAACGGCTACGTGTACGAGTTCGACCGCGACGGCTCGCAGCTCAACAAGTACAGCCTCAAGGGCATCAATCCCGCCCACTTCTTGGCGCTGCCCTGAGAGGTGCAGGGGCAAGAAAGTAAAAAAAGAGTATGATTATCCAGAGACACAATATATTTTTAATTTTTAACCATAAGAAAAATGAAGAAGTATTTTTATTTGTTGGCGCTCGTTTGCGCTACAGGTTTCTTGGCATCGTGCAGTGACGACAACGACCCGGAGGAGCCCAATTACGTAACCGTCGATTTCGAGGGCGAATACTGGAACGCCTTGATCGACCCCAACCAGGCCACGGGCAAGTTGCTCTATGGCGAGTCGGGACAGGGATTCACCGAGGACAAAGGCGTGTACGAGTGGACCGACGCCACCACTTCCCTCCACTCCAAGCTCAACGAGTCGTACGGGTCGTGGGCTTACTGGAACGGAGGAGTGGCCGTGTCCAACTACACCTGCGACATCGCCAACGGAAGTCCCAGCACACAGCTCTCCCTGCCCACGGGCATGGCGGCGCACTCGGGCAACAACTTCATTGTGGCCTACGGCTATTTTGACGGCGGTTGGGACTCACGCCCCGTCATCGACTTCAAGGACGGCGTGGCACGCAAGCTGAAGGGACTCTGGGTTACCAACAACTCCTATTTTCTCAACTCGCTCGCCAACGGCGACTCGTATAACTCGGCCGCCACAGACGGCACTTTCATCGACGTGACGTTCGAGGGCTTCGACGCAGCAGGGAATTCCCAGGGCAAGGTGAAGTGCCGCCTGCAGGACGGCAAGACCTCGCTCACCGACTGGAAGTTTGTGGACCTCAGCTCATTAGGAGCCATCAACAGCCTGAAGGTGAACTATGAGTTCTCCGACGACCAGAAGAACAGCTACGGCTTTACCGCCCCTGCCTATGTCGCCATCGACGACGTGCAGGTTTACAAGTAAAAAAGGGCACACAAGCATGCGCAACACTGCTACTACAAGAAAAAGTAAGAAGAAAATGCTGCTGCCGTCCATCTGCCTGCTGGCTTTGCCGCAGGCAGGATGGGCGCAGACACAAGCGGTCCAGGTGCTGGAGTATCATCCGGCACCCGGGCAGTTTGTCAACCTGCTGCCCGAGGCTGACGCCAACTCCACACAGGATGACATGAACCGACGCTGCGAGGAACAGCTGAGGGAAGAGGGAAACCTGGTTCACTTAGGGACCTATGGCGGCTACATCACCATGAAGTTCGACCACCCCGTGGAGAACAAGGCGGGGTCCGACTTCCTCGTCAAGGGCAACGGAATGTATGCCAACGACGACCCCAAATATGGCAAGGAGACCATCGGAGGCTCCATAGAGCCGGGAATCGTGTACGTGGGGGTGGGCGACAACCTCGAAACCGCCAAATGGTATGAGCTGGCAGGCTCGGAATACTATACCTCCGAGATTCACGACTTCGAGATCACTTACTTCAAGCCAACCACCGAAGCTGGCGAGCACCAGTTGTTTAGCTCCGTGTGCGACAACTACATCAAGTGGAATTGCACATGGACCGACGCCAAGGGAGAACGACGCGACTCCACAGGCTACCACATGAAGAACCAGTCGCATCTGCAAACTTACTGGCCCCAGTGGGAAGGCAAGGACCAGCTCACCTTCAAGGGCGGCTGCCTGCCCAACAATGCGGTGATGTACAAGCCCACCTACTGGGTGCAATACCGCTACGCCAAGGATGCCTACGGCTATGCCGACGCCTGTCCTGCCAACGACCAGCTCTACTCGTCGTTCGACATCAGCTGGGCTGTCGACGAGAAAGGCGACCCCGTGGGCCTCGACCACATCGACTACATACGGGTGATGACGGGCATCTTCCAGTACTGCGGATGGCTGGGCGAAACCTCCACGGAGATAGATGCCGTGGTCGACCTCCACCTCGTGGAAGGCTACGACGCCAATCCCTACATCATCACGCCCCGCGAGCGTCCCACCACAGGCATCCAGCTACCCACGGCCGCCCATCAAACGCAGGGCGGCGATGCCTACTATACCCTTACCGGACAAAAGGTGGAACGTGTGGAACGAGGAAAGATATACATCCACAAAGGCAAGAAAGTGGTGTTTTGAAAACTCCCTCTTAACTTGCTGAAGTTCAGAAAAAACAGATAAAATATATGTCATACACAAAAAGGTTCTGTAGGCACACATTGCCGCTCTGCGGACTAATGTGGCTCCTGGGTGTCCTGCTGTCGCTCAGCTCTTGCGGCAACCGAACTGCCACAGTCTGGGCTGCGGGCGACACCATCCGGCTCGACTATGCGAAGTATCTGCAACTCGTACGCCACGACGGCTATGCGGAAGCGGTGGTGCTCAACCCCTGGAAACAGGGTGGGGCGGTGCTTCATCGCTACCTACTCGTGCCCAAGGGAGCCGAGGGCGACGACGTGGCCAAGAAACTTGCCGCCCAAAAAACGGATGCTGCGGGCGCAACACCCTGCGACATCCTGCGCACGCCCTTGTCGAAGAGCGTCCTCACCACCTCAGCCCATTGCCAATTGCTCTACGAGCTGGGGTGCGGACAAGCCATCTCGGGCGTATGCGACCTCGAGTACATCCTCATCCCCGACATACAGAAGCGGGCTGCGCACAAGTCTCGTCCCTACATAGTGGACTGTGGATCGAGCATGCAGCCCGACATCGAGCGCATCATGTCGCTGCGCCCCGATGCCATGCTCCTGTCGCCCTTCGAGAACAGCGGCGGCTACGGCAAGCTGTCGGCTCTGCAAATACCCATCGTCGAGGTGGCCGACTACATGGAGACCTCGCCCTTGGGGCGTGCCGAGTGGATCAAGTTTTACGGCTTGCTCTTCGGATCCGACAAGGCCGATAGTCTTTTTGCCGCCATCCGTCAGTCTTACCTACGGCTGAAAGCCTTTGCCGCCAAGCTGCCATTGGGCTATTCCGTCCTCACTGAGCGCAAGACTGGCGGCGTATGGTATGTTTCGGGCGGACGCAGCACCATCGGCACCTTGCTGCGCGATGCCCACGCCCGCTATCTCTTCGCAGCCGACACCCATAGTGGCAGCCTGCCCATGAGTCCGGAGCAGATTTTGGCAAGGGCAGCCGAGGTGGATGTCTGGGCCACGAAGTATTGGGGCGACCATGCGCCCTCGCGTGCCGAGTTGCTCCAGGAATACCCTGGCTACAGCCAGCTCGGAGCGATGAAGACGGGACGGGTGTATCAGGCAAGCACCAGCAAGCAACCTTACTTCGAGCAGACCAGTTTCCACCCCGAGCGTCTGCTCCGCGAGTTCATCATCCTCTCGCATCCCGAGGCAGCCCGTTCGTTGGGTGCGCTGAGGTATTACCGGGCCATGTCTCGATGAGGTTGCCGGTCCTATCTCCGCTCCAAAGAAGAAAAAAAATGTCAATCTTTTCGTTTACTCGGAATTTTGCATTACCTTTGCAAGAAATTAGGACAAAGTATACAGAACCAAGATAAGACATGCAGAAAATGAGCAATATCAAGAAAATAGTCCTTACGGGCGGTCCTTGCGCAGGCAAGACGACGGCTTTGGTAAGAATCATAGAGCATTTTTCGGGATTGGGCTATAAGGTGTTTACCATTCCCGAGGTGCCCACCATGTTTACCCAGGCAGGTATGAACTATCTCACCGACAACGCCAAGTTCTTCTACGAGGGAGAGAAGGCGACGCTCCAGATCCAGCTGGCTTTGGAAGACAGCGTGATGCGCATGGCGCAGACGATAGAGAAGCCAGTCATCATCGTTTGCGATCGTGGTGCGATGGATATTTCGTCTTATCTCACCCCCGATCTTTGGAATCGCATCATCGGCGAGTTGGGATACACCACAGCCCAGTTGCGCGACGAGCGCTACGATGCCGTGCTCCACCTTGTCTCGGCAGCCGATGGAGCCGAACAGTACTACACCACAAGCAACAACGCCCAGCGCTTGGAACGTGCCGACGAGCATGGCCTGCAGATAGCCCGCGAGCTCGACAAGAAGGTGATAAACGCCTGGACGGGGCATTCGCACCTGCGTGTCATCAACAACCACGACGACTTCAACAACAAGTTGAACCGGGTGCTCAAGGAGATTAGCAACGTGCTGGGCATTCCACAGCCAGTGGAGGAGGAGCGCAAGTATATCGTGGAGGTGACGGGCGACGTGGCTGGAAGCATCGACAGTGACATCGTACAGACTTATCTTGCCACCGAGCCTGGCTGCGAGGTACGCCTGCGCAAGCGTATCTTCGAGGGCAAGACGGTGTACGTGCACACCACCAAGAAGTTGGTTTCTTCCAACGAGCAGATAGAGACCGAGCGCCAGATCGGCAAGAACCTGTACGAGTCCATGCTTCAGCAAGCCGATCCCTATCGTGTCACCATACGCAAGCACCGCAAGAGTTTCATCTGGAAGGGTCAGTACTTCGAGCTGGATGCCTTCGAGACTCCAGCCCCGGGATTGGTAATCCTCGAGACCAAGGGCATCGCGAAGCACGAGAGCGTGAAGTTCCCCCCGTTCATCCATGTGAAGGAGGACATTACGGGCAACACGCAATACTATAACTATAATATCGCATTGAGGAAATAGGAATCCCGAACGTAAAAGAGAGAAAAACGCAGCAGGCAGCACACGGCATTAGCCATGGAAGCCTGTTGCGTTTTATTATTTTTTTACGGTTCTCTCAATGCCGCCAGTGCCAAAACATGTTGGCTGGCAAAGAGTTATAGCGGGAAAAGACCGAAAAGCTCGGCATCGATCTGGTCGGTGACCTTGCGGAAATCCTCGGGGTTTTCCTCGAAGTGCAGATTGTCGCCATCCACGATGATGAGTTTTCCCTTGTATCCCCTTATCCATTCCTCGTAGCGGTCGTTGAGTCCCTGCAGATAGTCGATGCGGATGCTCTTCTCGAAGTCGCGCCCGCGCTTCTCGATATGGCTCACGAGGGTAGGTATGCTGCTGCGTATGTAAATCATGAGGTCGGGCAGCTTCACCAAGCTAATCATGAGGTCGAAGAGGTCGGTGTAGTTGTCGAAGTCGCGGTCACTCATCAGTCCCTTGTCGTGCAGGTTGGGTGCGAAAATCTTCGCGTCCTCGAAGATGGTGCGGTCCTGGATGATGGTCTCCTTGTTTTGTGCTATCTCCACCACGTCGTGGAAACGCTTGTTCAGGAAGTATATCTGCAGGTTGAACGACCATCTTTTCATGTCCCCGTAGTAGTCGGCGAGGTAAGGGTTGTTGTCCACGGGTTCGAAGTTTGGCTTCCAGCCGTAACGTTTACTGAGTAGTTTGGTGAGCGTTGTTTTCCCGCTACCTATGTTGCCTGCTATTGCTATATGCATTTCTTTATGTTTTTTTAGAATGGTTATTTTTGTTTTCTTTGCTTGACTTCTTTTTAATTTCCTTAAGTTCCCGGCTTTCGAAGGTTCTTGTCGCTCTCATTCCTCTTCCTTCGAGAAGAGTCCGAAGAGCTGCGAGTCTATCTTGTCTACGATTTCTCCAAACTCCCTGGGATTGTGCTCGAAGTCGATGTCGTCCACATCGATGACCAGCACTCTACCCTTGTACTTCTTGTATATGAACTCGTCGTACAGGGTGTTGATGCCCTGAAGATAATCGATGGGCATCTGCTGCTCGTAGTCTCGACCTCGCTTCTGTATGTTCCTCACCAAGTGTGGGACCGAGGAGCGAAGATACACCATGAGCTCGGGCATCCTGGCGACCTGCATCATCGAGTCGAAGAGCCCCATGTAGGTGTCGAAGTCACGCTTGTCCATGTTTCCCATGTTCTTGTTGTTGGTGGCGAAAACATACACCCCCTCGAAGATGGTGCGGTCCTGGATGATGGTCTCGTCGCTCTTTTCGATCTCCAGCAGGTTTTTGAAGCGTTGCTTCAGGAAGTACACCTCCAGGTTGAGCGCCCATCTCGACAGGTCCTTGTAGTAGTCGTCGAGGTATGGGTTTTCATCGACAGGCTCAAGAAACTTTCTCCATCCATAATGCTTTGCGAGCATATTGGTGAGCGTAGTCTTTCCGCTGCCGATGTTGCCAGCTATTGCTATGTACATATATATTATATTACGTGTGTTGTTGTGTATATTTATTCTGTGAACTGCTCCACGAATTGGTCTTCCGTGATGATGGGTATTCCCAACTGCTGCGCCTTCCGGTTCTTGGTGCTTGCCGATGTGGCGTCGTTGTTGATGAGGAAGGACGTGCTCTTGCTCACGCTCCCCGTCACCTTTCCTCCCTGTTGCTCTATGTAGGCCTTCAGCTCGTTGCGGTTCTTGTAGTGGTGCACGTCGCCCGTCACCACGAATGTTAGTCCGGCGCACAGGGTGCCTTTCTCCTGTGGCTCCTCCTCGCTGATGTTGAGTTCTGACAGGAGTCGCCGCACCTTGCCGAAGTTCTTGTCGTTACGGAAGAAGCCGATGAACTTGGCGCTCTTTTCTGGTCCGATGCCCTCGATATGGGCCAGCTCGTCGTCGAAGAGGGCGGTGCGCGCCACCTCTATGAGCTTCGCCACATCGTATTCCGCCAAGAGTCTCTTCGCCACGTCGCCTCCACATAGCGGAATGCTGAGGGCATAGAGCAGGTGTCGCCCGTCGGTGGTGCGACTCTTCTCGATGTTGTCGAGCAAGTTGTGGACAGACTTTCGCCCGAATCCTTCGAATGTGGCTATCTGGTGGCTGTATTGCGACAGATGGTAGAAGTCGGCGTACTCGTGTATGAACCCGCAGTTGATGAAGCGCGATACGGTTTGTTCGGAAATGCCCTCTATGTTGATGCCCTCCTTGCTCACAAAGCGAGTGAACTTCTTTAGTTGCTTGGCTGTGCAGTCGGGGTTGGCGCAATGCAGGGTCTTGGTTCCGCTCTCGCTCGTGGTCACCTTGGCCTTGGCTCCGCACACGGGGCACAGGTCGGGCACCTCGAGTTCTCCCACCTTCTCGGTGACGCGAATCACCTTGGGGATAATCTTGTTGGCCTTGATTACCTGTAGGTGGGTTCCCTTACCGCCGATGCCCAGTCGCTCGCACTCGCTGATGTTGCAGAGCGAGGCACGTTGCACGGTGGTTCCCTCCAGTTCCACTGGGGCAAAGACCGCCACGGGCGATATGGTGTTGGCTGCGCACGACCATTCTATGTGGTCGAGCGTGGTGTCGGCATGTGTGTCCTGCCACTTGAAGGCAAAGCCTGCGCGGGTGGCGTGATGGCCCGTTACCGAGCCTGTGGCGGCATACACTGTGTCGTCGTAGGTGATTACCAGGCCGTCTACCGGGAAGGGGAACTCCTTGGCGGTCACCTTGCGGGTGAACTGGTCTACCACGGCCTGTATGTTCTCAAGGGTGGGCTGGACAATCAACTCGTGCTCCACGGGCTTGAAGCCCAGCGACTCCAGAAAATCCATCCTCTCGCCCCAGGCTGTGATGGCGCGCTCCGTATAAACCAAAGTAAAGGGGATCCATTGCAGATGACGTGGCTTCACCTCCTCGATGTCCTTCAGGGCAAGCGATCCCGAAGCCAGGTTGCGCGGATTGGCGTAGTCGCCCTCCGTTTCGAGCACAAAACGCTCAAAGTCGGTGTACGAAATCACCGCCTCGCCTCTTATCACCAAGTGTCCTTTCTCGGATATCCGACGAGGAATTCCGGCAATGGCAGGTGCCAGGTGGGTGATGTTGGTGCCCACGTGCCCGTTGCCTCGTGTCACCACCTTGGAGAGCTGTCCGTTATCATATGTCACGACGAGGGTGAGGCCGTCCAACTTCCACGACATCCAGATTTTTCTTCCCCCCGCCCATTTCGCAAGTTCGGCCACGCTCTTGGTCTTGGCAAGCGACAGGGCGGGGAACTCGTGCTCCTCTTTCTGTCCTGCCACGTTGTCTTCCGACACTTTGGCGGTGGGCGAGTCGGGCAGGGTGATGCCCGTTTCCTCCTCCAGGAGTTTCAGTTGGTCGAACATGGCATCCCACTCGTAGTCGGTCATCAGTTCTCCCTTGCCGTTATAGTAAGCCTCCGAGGCAAGGTTTAGTTTGTCCACCAACTGCCTCATGAGTATTTCTTGCTGCGCCATACATGTATTTTAATCTTAAGTTTCGTTTGTCTTTGCAAAAATAGAAAATAGTTTTGAATTATCCAAACATTCGGTCTCTTTTCAGTGATTTCTTTTGAAATATGCCAACCATATACAGGTCGAGATGTTTGGCGATGGCATGGGAAAGTTTCCTCTGTGTCTCATGACGGAATGGCAGCAAGGGGTGTTTCGTATCTGTCATTTTGTCTTTTTGGGCGAAAGTAATTGACGGAAATCAATAAATACTGCCTTTGGGAGAAAAAACGCCCAATTTTCTGTGTGCGTACACAAAAAGGTATTATCTTTGCACTCGAAAAGATTGAATAACGAATAATAACGGATAATTAAAGTAAAGAAAGGGTAACAATTATGATGATTTTTGGAATGACATTGGTCGTATTGGCCATCACATTTGCCGAGGTTGTAGTAATCAACAAGAAGATGCACCTTGGTGAATAACAACTATAAAGAGGTATTAAGAACAGGATAACAGATTTTAGAGAGAAAGAAAGGAATTTAGAGTTATGTTGATAGCAGGTATGATTTTAGCAGTGGCTGTCGCCTTGGCGGCAGAGCTTGGTGCGATAGCCAACAAGAAGAACTTCGCATAAAGCGAGATTCTTCGTTTTTTTTGAGTAGAAGTTAGAGTTTTTCATTATTATATCAGGAAAGGCAGTTGCAGGCAGATGATGCTCGCAATTGCCTTTTCTGCTATCTTTAGATATTCCCACCGTCACAAAAGCGTAAAATTTGCCAGAGATTGAAAAATATTTCTCAAAGATGAACGATTTTTTCTGGATTTTTTTGTAACATTGCACCTGAAAACAAATTCTAAAAACAAATCTAAAAACATTTACCAATGAAAAGAATCTTTGTTTCTACGGCAGGTTTCTTCGCGTGCATGCAACTAATGGCACAAAGTCCTACCAGTTTTTATCCACGTGAGAACGCTCTGGATGTCAATGTAGACACCCGTCTCGTCATCGAGTTCGACAAGGCGGTGAAGGTAGGCACCAAGGGAACAATCACGGTTACCGACAAAACCATCCGCAAGGTAGTGGACAGAATAGACCTGAGCATTCCTGCCGGCCCCACGGAGGGGCAGCCCAAGAACCCCAAGGCCGTCTATACCCCGGTGCCCTATGTATACAAGGTGGCGAACATCACCAACCGCAACACCCGCCCAGGAACTCCGTCGGGCGCAGCCAAGAAAGACAAACGCAAGTTTCAGAAGAACATCATTGGCGGATTCTCCGATGCCTTCCACTTCTATCCGGTCATCTGCCACGGCAACAAGGCCACCATCTATCTTCACAACAACATGCTGGAATACGGCCACGAGTACGAGGTAAGGATAAGCAAAGGCACCATCGAGGGATGGAACGGCAAGAAGTCGTGGAAGTTCGCCACCAAGAAATCGGCTCCTTCGGCAGAAAGAAGCCGGGTGGTCGTGGCAGCCGACGGAAGCGGGGATTTCTCCACCTTGCAAGGTGCCATGGACTGGATGCCAGACTCGCTGCCTTCGGAAGACAGCAGAAAGACGGTCTTCGTGAGGAATGGCGATTACGAGGAATTGGTGTATTTCCGCAACAAGCGGTTTGTCACCATCCAGGGAGAATCCATGGAGGGGGTAGTGGTGCATTATCCCAACAACGAGGTGTTCAATCCTCATCCTGTGGGCATCAAGACAAATGAGAAGAAAGGCACTTTCCCGTCGCGCCGCGCCGCTGTGGCGGCAGACAACTGCTCCGACATGATTTTCAGGGACATCACCTTCAAGACGGATTGCAAGGGACAGGCGGAAGGATTCCTGCTCAACGGCGAGAGAAACTTTTCGGAGAATGTACATGTCGTCGGTGACGGAGACGCACTCCAGGCGAACGGATCCGCCTACTGGCTCAACTGCATCGTCGACGGAGGCGGCGACACAGTGCTGGGCAGAGGTCCGTCGTACTTCAACCATTGCACCCTCTCCAGCCATGGGGCGTTCATGTGGATAAGAAACACCAAGGAAAACCACGGTAATATCTTCAACGACTGCACCTTCAAGGGATTGGGCAAGGATGCCGTGATAGCCCGCCTTCCCGACAACAAGGGAAGCAACTATCCCGATGCCGAATGCGTGCTGCTGAACTGCACCCTCGAGGGCGTGCCTTCTGAAGGCTTCGGCCCTGTGGCCGAATCTGCGTCTACGGCTGTCCTCCTGGAGTTCAACAGCCACGACACGGATGGAAAGCCCACGGATGTAAGCAAAAGAAACAAGTACGTGCGCCAGCTCGATGCCGTCAAGGACGCCCGGACGATAGGAAAATATTCCGATGCCAGCTGGGTGCTGAATTGGTAAAACATCCTTGTCGGTGTATCTTTCGCTCCCAAGTTTCCCACGTTCGCTCCGAGAAATCTCTGTTTCGCTCCCAGGTTTCCC
>ERZ808240.2684-NODE-2684-length-18812-cov-11.545396_pt1 | contig 18812 bp, 11 predicted proteins | sample MGYA00521084_ERZ808240 | MGnify/ENA primary metagenome ERZ808240 (study PRJEB31516, sample SAMN03275571) | gut metagenome | biome: mammalia-associated habitat; material: feces | host: Papio cynocephalus | place: Kenya | collected 2012-08-06 ... | reverse complement strand
ACTCTGCGCTTATCGTTGTATCGTCCAATACTCAACCACATTAACACATACACCAACAATACACAAAAAACGGAAATATTACCCATATTACTGATACACTTATTTCCCTTTGCAAATAAATAAAGCATTTCGTAACTTTGCATAGCATTGTCTCCACAATTACGACATGGAAAAGTTATGAATGCGAAACGATAACATTCTACAATAGCCCTTTCCAATGAGACTCAATAGCCAGAAAGAACAACTTCTGTCGATGATTCGGCAAAACAGCCCCATGACCGTCAAACAGCAAGCTCAGCTCGTTCTGAATCTTGCCACACCAGCCATACTTGCACAACTCACCACAACAATGATGCAATACATCGACGCATCTATGGTGGGCAGTCTTGGAGCAGAAGCTTCGGCAGCTATCGGACTCATAGAGACTACCACTTGGCTCCTTGGAAGCATCTGTTCGGCTTGCGCTGCAGGATTCTACGTACAAGTAAGCCACCAATTGGGAGCTAACGACAATGCTACAGCACGCAATACACTCCGCCAAGGCATCATCTCCGTGCTCATCACGAGTACCCTCTTAGGACTTCTGGCACTTTGCATAAGTCCGTTCCTTCCCGCATGGCTGGGTGGGAACAACCAGATTAATGGCACAGCCTCAGCCTATTTTGCTATCATTGCCTTAGCCCTACCCGCTTTTCAATTCTCTATGTTTGCATCGGGTATGCTCCGCAGTAGCGGCAATATGATAGTGCCCAGCATCATGAGTGTAGTAATGATGGCACTTGATGTGGTATTCAACTTTTTCTTAATCTTCCCCACACGCACGCTTACCATCCTCAATACCGAGTTCATCATGCCTGGGGCAGGATTGGGCGTGATTGGTGCAGGCATCGGTACAGTTTCGGCAGAATTAGTAGCAGCACTTATTAGCATGTACCTACTCTGTTTCAGAAGCAAAGTGCTCAGCTTGCGATTAGATAAAGGCCGATTCCGCCCCACTGCTAAAGTCGTCAAGAAAGCACTTCACATAGGTCTGCCCATGGGGCTTCAACAAGCAGTCATGTGCTCGGCCTACGTGATGACCACCATCATCATAGCTCCACTTGGAACCATTGCCATTGCAGCCAACTCCTTTGGCATTATCGTAGAGAGCCTATGCTACATGCCTGGTTATGGTGTTTCCGATGCTGCCACCACCCTTGTGGGCCAGAGTCTTGGTGCAGGGCGCAAAGAACTCATGAAGAGATTCGCATGGATCTCCGTAGGATTGGGGATGATTATCATGTGCATAATGGGCATTGTGATGTACGCAGGATCGCCCTTGGCACTAACAATGATGACACCCGACGGAGAAGTACAAAAGCTTGGTGTGGAAATACTGAGAATTGAAGCCTTTGCCGAACCTATGTTTGGTGCGAGCATTATCTGTTATGGGGTATTTGTAGGTGCTGCTCAGACACTTACGCCCAGTATTATGAACTTAGCAAGTATGTGGGGTGTGCGCATCACTTTAGCAGCTCTCTTAGCCCCATCAATGGGCTTGCGTGGAGTATGGATGGCCATGTGCATCGAGCTATGCTTCAGAGGCATTATATTCCTTATAAAACTTAAGTGTTGGAAAATAAGATAAGAGCTATTGAATCAGTATAAGATGGTTCTATAAATAGAGGAAACATACATTTTGTCAATAAATAAAAGATATCATATGGAAACTATTAGCAACAAAGTATTTGGCGGCGAGCGTCCTCTTTTCGAGATTCACAATATGGAACTCGACCACGTACGTATCACCTTTGGTGAATCAGGCATTAAGGAATGTAGCAACATCGTATGTCGCAATTGCTACTTTGAGGGTAAATATCCGCTTTGGCACGTAAAGGGGTCGGACATACGCAATTGCTACTTTGCTCCTGGATCGCGCTCTGCCATCTGGTATTCCGACGATATGCATATGGAAGATTGCGTAATCAATGGTCCCAAATTCTTCCGCGAGATGAAGAATCTTTCGCTCAAGAATGTAACCATCAACGATGCCGATGAGACCTTTTGGGGCATAGACGGTCTCACACTTGAAAATGTTGTTTTGCACGAAGGAACATACCCATTTATGCACTGCAACAATATCAAAGTAGACGGACTCATATCGGATGCGAAATACGTCTTCCAATATTCGCGCAACATCGAAATACACAACGCTCGTATTGACACGAAAGACTCTTTTTGGGAGGTAGACAATGTGACAGTCTACGATTCTGAACTCAATGGAGAGTTCCTCGGTTGGCATTCACGCAATCTGCGCTTGGTCAACTGCCACATCTCAGGCGAACAGCCACTATGCTATGCTGAAGGACTTGTCCTAGAGGGGTGTACATTCGATGCGGAATGCGATCGTGCCTTTGAATACTCCACCCTGCAAGCAGATATCAAAGGATACATCAAGAGTATTAAGAATCCAAAGTCAGGCCATATTGTAGCAGACAGCATCGGCGAAGTGATCATCGATCAAAACATCAAGCAGCCCGCAGATTGCAAAATATCAGTCCGCGCTTAAGAAGCATGAGATTAGATGCTATCGCAAACCAAGAAAAAAACGTGCGACGTATCTACACTTAGCCAATCGAAATATTTACTCTTCCCTACCCTTCATTCTTAAAAAGGAAATTTCACAACACTCATGTCTACCACATACGATTTTTCAAAACTTACGCAGCGACGTGGCACCAACTCCTACAAGTGGGATAGCACATCCGATCCTAATCTCATTCCCCTATGGGTGGCAGATATGGACTTTGAGACCTATCCAGGTATTACAGAGGCACTTCAGGAGCGAGTCAGTCAGGGTATTTTTGGCTATACACGTGTGCCAGAGTCGTATTACGATGCCATTATCCACTGGTTTGCCACCTACCACGATTGGCATATCCGCCGTAGCGATATTATCTATACCTCAGGAGTTGTACCTGCCATATCGGCCATTATCAAGGCACTCACACTGCCAGGTGATCAAGTGATTGTGCAAGGCCCCGTGTACAATTGTTTCTTCTCATCCATACGCAACAATGGCTGCGAAATGGTTAGCAATTCGCTCATCTACAATCGTAAGACGAAACGATATGAAATCGATTTTGCAGACTTAGAACAGAAGCTCCAACATGATCGTTCACGCCTATTCCTGCTATGCAACCCTCACAATCCTGGAGGAAGAGTCTGGACACGCGACGAACTCACACAATTAGCCCAGCTATGCCAAAAACATGGTGTACGAATCATTTCGGACGAGATTCATTGTGAATTCACATTCTCACCTTATCAATACACCCCACTTGGATCATTACCTGCGGAACTAAGCGAGGGATGTATCACCTGTTGCTCTCCCTCAAAAGCATTCAATATTGCGGGCTTACAGATTGCCAATATCATCTGCCGCGATGCAGAAGTACGTGAGCGCATTGATCGTGCCATCAACATCAATGAGGTATGCGACGTCAACCCATTCGGAGTCATAGCTCTCGAGAAAGCCTACTCTGCCGAAGGACACGAATGGCTCTGCCAACTCCAGCACTATCTTGCAGACAATTATGAACTTTTGCGTAAACGTTTCGCTCAAGAAATGCCACAATGCCCTGTCATGCTGATGGAGGGCACTTACTTGGCTTGGGTAGACTGCTCTGCACTTCCCATCTCGTCACAGGAATTGAGCGAGCTTCTCATTAAGGATCACCACGTATGGATTGCCGCGGGTAGCGTGTACGGCCGCGAAGGTACACATTTTGTCCGTATCAACATGGCATGTCCGCGCGCTCGTCTGGAAGAAGGGCTTAAACGTATATTTGAGGGAATGCGAGGACTTCTCTTAGAATAACATTGATGCGAGTACTGATTTAAAAATGCCGAAGGAAATAGTCTGAACGAGTCTTTTACCGCTCGTACGCTCTATTTCCTTCGGCATTTCTATTTCAGTACTCGCTTTAAAATATTATACCTAACTGAAGTTTTCTCTAAAGAAAACTTGAATACCTAATTATCAAAGTGCAAACTTATTAACCGAGCGAATTCTAACGGGGGGAACGTCTTCTATACTACATACATCTTTTCGTTTGCAAACGAGCATCTTTTCGTTTGCCGATAAGCATTTTACCGTTTACGAATGAACATCCTTTCATCGTACACCGCCCGGTGGCAATGCTGCCACTGGGCGGTGGCAATGCTGCCATTGGGCGGTGGCAATGCTGCCACCGAGCGGTGTACGATGGAAGAACCATCATGTACGGACGGGATGAACGTCAAGAGAAGACGGATAAACCTACATTGAAGCATGGTAATTATGAGATTTGAGGAAAGCGTAGCCACATAGTCGAGACACATTATTTACGTGATGGATTCAAGGGCTTTCTACCCATTAAAGGAAGTGCTTGCTGAGCAAGCTATAAACTATTCGCAAAAATGCTCGTACTTCTTACAAATTTTGTTCATTTAAAATCTGTCTACTTTTCTCAGTACAAGACAGAGCCCCGCCCCATTCTGCTTCACACAAACGTAACATATCCGTAACAGTAAAGATACACCTTTGAAGTACTTTTGCCGTCGTAAAGAGATAACAGATCATTTGGACGTAAATGAAGAAAAAGGAAAACAATTATAAAGAATATGTACCTCGCGACGTAAGCTGGATGTACTTCAATCGTCGCATTCTCCAAGAAGCAGAAAAGACGAATGTACCCTTGCTTGAGCGATTGAGCTTCTTAGGCATTTATTCCAACAATTTGGATGAATTCTTTCGCGTACGCGTAGCTTTACTCAACAGAATAGCTGAGTGTGACGATAAAGAGACTCGAACGGAGCGACATGAAGCTATAGATACACTCAAAGTGATCAACAAGCTCAACGCTCAGTACTCTAAGGAATACGAGGAAGCCATCAAGCAGGTGGAAAACGAACTTCGAAAGGAGAACATCTTCATCCTTAATGATCAAGAACTCGACGAGCCACAGCACGAATTCGTACGCAATTTCTATTATCAGCAACTGGATGGGTTTATAGCTCCTGTATGGTTCTCTGCTTTAAAAGATTTGACCACTCAGCCCGACGATTGCATATACATGGCTGTAAAGATGCGTCGCGATAGCGACAAGTCTCATCCAGAATATGCTCTACTGCAGCTTCCCATCAGTCTTGTAGGACGTTTTGTGCAGTTACCGGAAAATGAGGGGAAGAGCTATATCATGTATATTGACGACGTGGTACGTTGCTCGCTGCCTCTGATTTTCGCTGGACTAAACTACACTTCGTTTGAAGCATACGCATTCAAGTTTACCAAAGATGCTGAAATGGAAATCGACAACGACCTACGTACAGGATTGATGCAGAAGATATCCAAGGGCGTAAAAAGCCGAAAGCGTGGGCAAGCTATGCGCGTGATTTACGATGCGACAATGCCTCGCGATGTTTTGAAGCGCGTGCTTGGTAAGCTCCATGTAGACAAGCTCGATACGATTCTTGCCGCTGGTCGTTATCAGAACCATCGAGACTTAATGGGGTTTCCCGACTGCGGGCGGAAAGACCTTAAGTTTCCTAAATGGACTCCTCTGCTCAAGCGCGAACTGATGGGAGAGACATCAATCTTGCAAGCCGTGCGTGAGCAGGACCGTTTCATCCACGTGCCATATCACGATTTTGCATCCTATATTCGCTTACTTCAGGAAGCCGCTGTACATAAGGAGGTAAAGAGCATTCAGACTACACTTTACCGATTGGCGCGTGAGTCGAAAGTGGTAAAAGCATTGATTAATGCGGCTCAAAATGGCAAGCAGGTCACGGTGGTCATTGAGCTCCTGGCACGATTTGATGAGGCTTCTAATATCAGTTGGTCGAAGAAGATGCAGGAAGTGGGCATCCACGTGATATTTGGCGTAGAAGGATTAAAAGTTCACTCCAAAATCACTCACATCGGTATGCGCAAAGGAGCAGATGTATGCGTAGTGAGCACGGGTAATTTTCATGAAGGTAACGCTAAGTGCTATACGGACTTCATGCTCATGACGGCCAATAAGAACATTGTGCACGACGTGCGTCAGGTGTTCAACTTTATCGAACGTCCCTACATACCCGTGAAATATAAAGATCTGCTCGTATCGCCCAATGAGATGCGAAACAAATTTGTACGACTCATCAACGATGAGATAAAGAATCATAATGTGGGGAAGCCTGCTTATATTCGCATCAAGATCAATCACATCACCGATCCTCTGATGGTAAAGAAGCTCTATGAAGCCTCAGCATGCGGAGTGCCCATTGATCTTGTGGTGCGTGGCAATTGCTCGATAGTAACGGGAATCCCTGGCAAAAGCGACACCATACGCATAGTGGGCATTATCGATCGCTATTTGGAACACGCACGCATATTCCAGTTCTGTGCTGCTGGTGAGGACAAGATGTTTATCGGCTCTGCAGATTGGATGCCGCGCAATCTCAACAATCGTGTAGAAGTGGTCACACCTATCTATTCGTCCTCGATCAAGGAAGACCTCAAACGCGTAATCGATTTTGCCCTAAACGACAACATGCAAGGACGAATCGTAGACGGCACGGGGAGAAATTTACCCTGGAAGACCAATGACGATACCCCATTCCGCTCACAAGAAAAGCTCTACGAGCATTACAAAGAGGAAGTTGAAGCTAAATAGTGAAATATGCTCTTCATTAGTTCCTTGAATGTAACTGATTGGGTATACTGAATTAATCCTAACAACTATGTCTCGAATTAATTATGCAGCAATAGACATCGGTTCTAACGCTGTACGCTTGCTCATAAAAAGCATTAGCAGCGATGCAAAAGACAAGAATCAGTTTAAGAAGATTCTACTCCTCCGCGTACCCCTCCGTCTGGGGTTCGACATATTCAGCGATGGTGTACTCTCTGAGCGCAAAGCTCGCAAACTGCAAAGGCTGATGAAAGCCTATCGTCACTTAATGAAAATCTATGACGTACAGGCTTATCGCGCTTGTGCTACATCTGCCATGCGCGATGCAAAGAATGGTTCGGAAATCATCAAGAGCATTAGCAAAGAGACGGGCATCAACATTGAAATCATCGGCGGAAGCGAAGAAGCACGTATCATCTACAGCAATCATCTGGAATGCATGGCCGATCGAGAGGGTGCTTATCTTTACGTCGACGTGGGTGGTGGCTCTACGGAGATTAATTTCTTAATGGATGGAGAGTTGCGTAGTTCCGTTTCCTACAACATCGGTACTGTAAGATTGCTTACGGGAAAAGTGCGCGATGATGAATGGGTAAGAATGCAGCACGACTTAGAGATCATCTCTTCTCAAGCAAAACAGATTAACATCATCGGATCGGGAGGAAATATCAACAAGATCTATCGCATGGCTTCTGTGAAAAACGCATTAAAGCAGAGCATGCCTATAAGTTCGGTGCGTGAGGTTTACAATGAGCTCAACACTCTGAGCATAGAACAACGCATGAACCAATATGCTCTAAAGCCCGACAGAGCCGACGTGATAGTACCGGCAGCAGAAATATTCTTACGCATTGCCGACTTGGTGCATGCCGACTACATACTTGTGCCCGTTATCGGTTTGGCTGATGGAATTATCGATGAACTATACAAGAATCGGGATAAGCAATAGAAGCCGAAATTCCCGTAAAGTTCACGAAACAGATTCATGTAAAGATGGAGTTTCTGAAGGGAAACGATGCTCCCTATAGTATACTAAAAGGCGATTCTAAGAAAACTTAGAATCGCCTTTTAGCACTTTATGGAAAAGAAGATTATTTATTCTTACATAAGAAATCAAGGATGGCTTTCATGGCTCGATTTCGCACATCGGATTCCTGAATGCATTCAAAAGGGAAACTGGTGCAAAGCGTTCGGTAAGTTTTGCCTTTAAAAGCTACACCTGCTCCCTGTCCGTCAGAGAAAGCAAAAGATGAGAAAGCCTTGCCTGCACTGGGGAGAATGGCATCGGGAGCAAGAACCGCATAATGCTTCGCATTGGGCTGACGATAAATGCTGAACTGCATATTAAGCCCCATCACCTGATCGGATGTGCATATGCGGGCAGATCCATCGTACTTGTACTTCAATACGTCTTCTATGAAATTGCGCGCTTCTTCGCTATCTTGATTGTCAGAACCGATGTAGCTTCCACTCAAGAACAGAGCGCCTCCATTTTTCAAATAGCGCGTCAGCCGATTACGAGCCGAACTTGTAAACACGGGATAAGACTTCAAATTGTAGGGTAACTGAGCTTGTAGCCCTGCGATGTAGTCGATAGCCGCATAAGGCTGGTCACTGAATGCATCAGAAGAGAAAGCTTCGCTACTTGCAGATACAAACGAATAGTCATCAGATGCTGCTATAGATAGTCCATGGGCAAAGGTATAATCGAATGTATTTCCCGCTATTTCTTTGCCTACCCATTCGTGTCCAGAGAAGCCTAACCCAGAAACTCCCTCTCTGCCCATAGCAGAACGAGCGAACACATGCTGCTGTCCGCTAAAAGCTGTAGTAGAGATGTAGGGCACACCAGGATCAATATCGAGGCGGAATCCTAAGGAGTCGGCAGTATCGACCCACGCAGGACCACTCACACGATTGAAGCCATTGACGACAAGTACCTTCTGCGCTTGTGATTGGGTGCTTCGATAAGCAGCCAATGTCTCCGTAGGAAAGCTCTGTCCACCTGCATTGACAGCCGTCACACGGAAGCCATACACACGTCCCGCGGTGATAGGCAAGGAATACGTCGTAACGTTCCCTACGTAAAGACCATTGTCAAAGTCTTCATCGCCCACCTTAGTATAAACCACGTAGCCCGATGGACGGGCAGACTCCTCTAAAGAATCGAGTGTTGGGCTCCAAGAAAGCCGCACACCTGTGCCATCAGCTGTAAATTCCGTTGCAAAGTTGTGAGGAGCAAGCGGCTGTACTTGATAGGACTTTATACCATGCTCAAAATTGACAAATCGGAGGATGCTCTTATAGACGGAACGCGCCAAAGTGAACTTAAAATTGGGATCGTGCCCGTACTTCATATCAGTGAAGTTTTGGTGAGAAAGCATTTCAAGGATTGACGAGGGGACGGCGGGCATGCGGGTCTCGGCATAGTTGCGATCCCAATGTTCGCGACGTGTCCACGAGAGATTGTACGAGCGCGACACGTCTGCCACAACTCCCTCTAAGAGCAACTGGGCAAAGTCAGAAGATGCTTGACGCGAAAGACCAGATGCAAAAGCCGTACGTCCATCCCCATCCTGAGTAGTAGAAATAGAGAGTGACCCATAAATGCTCTGATCAGTGCGATAGCCTGCATCACTATGGAGTGCCATAGCGAGTTCGAAAGGCACATTTTGTCCGCCATGACCAGGCACATAAGGACTTCCCTTTGCCAAGTAATTGAGCATATTGCTGCGCACTCGAAGGTCGTCATTATAGTCATTAGAGCCCTGTGAAGTATTGACCAAAGAGTCGGGCACACCAGCCCATTGGGCATAATAACGGGCGGCTTCAAGATAGCTTGGCAAGCCAGATGTGCCCGCCGTACCACGTTCTGTCTGCCCCACTCCACCTCCGAATCGTACACCATCGGCAGTCACCACGCCTCGATAGTCACTCTGATTGCTCAGCGCGACTCTTCCATCAGAATTGGTTCCCTTATCGAATTCAAACGTTCCGAGATATACCCATGTTCCACCGCCCATCTGCTGATTGACTACAAAGGTGGTACGACCGCCTTTATGCACCACCGTATAACGTGCATCGGGCACTGAGTTAGGACGAGAAGAGTAGCTCACGTAGACTGCATAACGTCCTGATTCAGGAATCTGAGGTGTCCAAGTAGCTACGGACAATTTGTTGCGTCGATTCACGGCACTTGCCATCCGGTATGTGCCCTCTTGAAATGGATGCACTTGATCATTAATCAGCGTAGCTGGTGAAGCAAAGCCTGTGGAGTCGGCCGAAGATGTCCAAGGAGCATCGGTCTGTGATGTCTCTACGTAAGTGCCCTGTCGAGTAGGTGTATCATTGTCGACAACAGCCATGTAGGTCTGATAATCACGTTCGCGCGGACTCGCCACAATGGCTCCCGCGTTTTCGAGCATAGGAAAGAGATAGGGAAACACGAAAGACTGCGTAAAGAGATCTTCCGTAGTGCAATATAAGTATGGGCGCTGCCATTGCCAAGCCCCTTCTTTGTAATATCTGCCATGACTAGGCCAAATGAAAAGATGCTTATTTTGCAATCCTCCAGTCACTTTGTAAGCACGCGATGAATTTTCTACCCATGGCCGTCCCGTATAGTTTACTTTTCCCCACAATCGCGACTCGTCCTGTTCACCCGAGCGATAGATGTTGGGGATAAGGTCTTCTATGAGTTGGCGTTTCCTATTGTATACAGCCAAGTGATACGTATTGTATGGAGCAGGTAGTCTACGCTGGATTTCACCATATATAGAAGTAACCACTCGAGGAGTAAAGGGTTGCGAACAAAACGATTCGTTTGCATAAACACGCACTTCTCTGTGTACGTCATCGATGCTTACCGAGTCGAGAGCCATGCTCTCGCGTGGTTGGTATCCACTCAGCGTATAGGAACGAATGTAGCTACTAATGACGTCATGCACAGGGCTCGTCTGCGATCTGACTGGTAAGGACAATGTCCAAGCAGAGAGTAGCAGTAAACAGAGATGTTTCATTGATAACAATTCGGATTGTAATATATATAAAACAGCGCGATCTCATCTTTCAGACTACGCGCAAATGTGCAAAAGTGCAGATATACAGATGATGATCAGCATATAATGATTAGCTTCGGTATCCCTCGTATCCTACTATTTTAGATTAAGGATACCGCTAATCCCATTTAATGCTGTGCATCTGCATATCTGCACATTATATTAGAAGATTCACTTACTTCTTGAGCGAATCTATAGTTTCCTTAAGCGTAGCGATTTTACTCTCTGCATCACTTTGTTTCTTGCGCTCGAGTTCTACCACAGCAGCAGGAGCATTGTTGACAAAGCGCTCGTTGGAGAGCTTCTTCTTCACACCATTAAGGAATCCTTCCAAGTGTTTCAGTTCAGCCTCAGCCTTGGCTATTTCGGCTTCTACGTCGATGAGGCCTCCTAATGGAACTGCATACTCTGTGGTGCCAACCATAAATGAAGTAACACCATCACCCTTGGCAGCTACAGCTTCTACACCATCCACATTGGCCATCTTGACAATCAAGCTATCGTAAGAAGCTATGGGATCTGTACCGATAACCTGGAGATGAAGGGCTTCGCGCGGAGAGATGTTCTTAGTATTGCGGATAGCACGCACACCAGCCACAACACTCTTCATCATTTCTACCTGAGAGAGAATAGCTTCATCACCTGCCTCCGGAGTAGCAATCGTCTGCGGGCTTACCATAATGCTTTCACCTGCCTTGCGCTCTGCAAGGTGTTGCCAAAGTTCTTCGGTGATGAAGGGCATGAAGGGATGGAGCAAGTGGAGCAGATGATTGAACGCTTCGAGTACGGCTTGATAAGTCGTAGCATCAATTGGTGTACCATAAGCAGGCTTAACCATTTCGAGGAACCAACTTGAGAATTCATCCCAGAAGAGGTGGTACACTTCCATCAGCGCTTCGCTCAAGCGATACTTTGAATAGAGGTCGGCCATTTCGGCTGCACTCTGGCGCAATTTGGCACCGAACCATTCTATTGCTAAACGAGCAGTTTCGGGTTGCGAAGCATTCTCATCGACTTGCCATCCTTGTACCAAGCGGAAGGCATTCCATATCTTATTACAGAAATTACGTCCTTGCTCGCAAAGTGCTTCATCGAAGAGAATATCGTTACCTGCAGGAGCTGCAAGCATCATACCCATACGCACACCATCGGCACCAAAGCGGTCGATAAGATCAAGCGGATCAGGAGAGTTGCCGAGCGACTTCGACATCTTACGACCTAACTTATCGCGGACGATACCCGTAAAGTATACATTCTTAAAGGGCATCTTTCCCGTAAACTCATAGCCTGCCATGATCATACGTGCAACCCAGAAGAAGATGATATCGGGACCTGTCACCAAGTCGCTTGTGGGATAATAGTATTTAAACTCTTCGTTGTCGGGATGCATAATGCCATCAAACAAAGAGATAGGCCACAACCATGAAGAGAACCACGTATCAAGAGCGTCTTCATCCTGTCGGAGATCTGCAGCGGTCAAGTTCTTATTTCCGCTCTTCTCTTGCGCGAGTTCTACTGCTTCTTCGATAGTCTCTGCTACGACATAGCCGCCTTCAGGCAGATAATAGGCTGGGATACGATGTCCCCACCATAGCTGACGTGAGATACACCAGTCTTTGATGTTTTCGAGCCAATGGCGATAGGTATTCTTATACTTTGTGGGATAAAACTTAATCTCATCGTTCATTACAGGCGGAAGTGCCAAGTCAGCAAAATGCTGCATCTTGAGGAACCACTGCATAGAGAGTTTTGGCTCGATGGGCACACCTGTACGTTCCGAACAACCTATCTTATTGTCGTAGTCTTCTATCTTCTCCATCAATCCTGCATTTTGCAAGTCGATGGCAATCTGCTTACGTACAGCAAAACGCTCTTGGCCTACGTACATGCCTGCGGCCTCTGAGATTGTAGCATCGTCGTTGAAGATGTCGATAATCTGCAGATTGTACTTCTCACCGAGCATATAGTCGTTTACGTCGTGAGCTGGAGTTACTTTCAAACAACCCGTACCAAACTCGATATCTACATATTCGTCTTCGATTACAGGGATTACTCGTCCCACGAGTGGCACGATTACTTTCTTTCCACGAAGCCAATGATTCTTAGGGTCATTGGGGTTGATGCACATAGCCACATCACCCATGATTGTTTCTGGACGCGTAGTGGCTACAACAGCGTAGCGTCCTTTCTCATCTTCGTGAATCACTTCACCTTCTTCGCCTGTAGCACCAGTGCCATCGTCTTCGCTCACGTAGTACTTCATGTAGTAGAGCTTGGTATGCTCTTCCTTATATACTACTTCCTCGTCAGAGAGGGCTGTCTTCGCCTTAGGATCCCAATTGACCATGCGCACACCGCGATAGATGAGTCCCTTGCGATAGAGGTCTACAAATACGTGGATTACACTCTTAGAGCGCTCTTCGTCCATCGTGAAGGCAGTACGATCCCAATCACACGATGCACCAACGCGGCGTAATTGCTTCAAGATAATGCCACCATGTTCTTCTGTCCAATCCCAAGCATGCTTCAAGAACTCTTCTCGAGTGAGGTCAGTCTTCTTAATGCCTTGCTCAGCCAAACGGTTGACCACCTTTGCTTCTGTTGCAATTGAAGCATGGTCAGTACCTGGCACCCAGCAGGCATTCTTGCCTTCCATACGTGCGTGACGTACGAGAATATCTTGAATTGTCTCGTTGAGCATATGTCCCATATGAAGCACACCTGTTACGTTAGGTGGAGGAATAACTACCGTATAAGGTTTGCGTCCATCGGGCTTTGAAGAGAAAAGGTGATTATCAGTCCAATACTGATACCATTTGCCTTCTACTTCTTCGGGATTGTAAGTCTTTGCTAATTCCATTCTATTGTGAGTATTTCTTTTATCGAGTTTATTATATTGCTTTTATATCTTTATTTGCATCAGGTCGGAGTAAACTGTCCCTTATGCCTATTACTTCTTGATATCAATCAGATAAGTCACTTTGGCAATAATTGTTCCGTTATTCGACCGGCTGAAAGTATCTTTCTTAGAATTTCTGAAGATATCAGAGAGTCCATAGTAGTATCTTCCCTCAAGCAAGAAGTGACCCGCCTTTGTAGTAAGTTCTATGCCTGCGCCAGCCGTTATTCCGTAATCAAATTTATGTTGAATAGGCATACCATATTGGACATACATTCCATTAGGTCGATCAGGATTCCCATCTGCATTAAGCGTGAAGTCCGATTGTGAGGTTGTTTCCTTGAAGCAATACCCTATTTGCGGACCTGCCAACACGTAGCCCATCAGTCCTCTCGTCTCTTTACCCCAAGCGAGTCGAGCCAATATAGGAAGCTGTATGTAATGTTGATTACGCTGATATGTATCAGGGAGTGGCTCAGAATTGGCATTAAGTATGTTTTCACGCCATCCAAGCAGAGCATAGTTAAGTTCCAATTGCAAGGCACAATAAGCTTTGAAATAGCGTTCACTCGTAAACCTTGCAACAAGTCCCATTGTAGGTCCATTGTGCATCTGCTGCTTGATTGTAGGATCGAAACCAATGCGGTTCATGTTCATGCCAGCAGAAAATCCGATGCAGATGTTATGCCTGGGCTCGCCCACTTGAGCATGCAATCCTAAGGGTAAGAGGGATAATAACGCTATTAATAATATGTTGCGCACTTGAAGTCGTCTCATATAATATTTTATTATTGAGCAGAAATTTTCACGATGCTCATATCTCTCTTAAATCTTACGAGCCACATACTTCGACATATGTATCCACCGCCCTTACCTACGGTAACAAAACGGGGCTCAGTCTGCAACATAGGTTGCGCTGCAATAGATCCATCTACGGGGTTTTGTGTATTGAAGTCGTGACCGTAAGTAACCAATCCTCCAAAGAAACCGCGAGCTAAGTCGTAACCTAATGGAGCCATGCGAGGATTACAATCAACCATTGTGGTATGGAACGACGAAACATATTGTTCTTGGAAAGTCTTAGCTGCTGATGTATATGGATAGTAGAAATTACTTGTCAACACATATGTGTCTGCAGCATGCATCTTGCTTCTCTCAGCACTATCCGACTGGCGAAGCCATGTGTCATAGCCTAAGAGAGAGAATTGTGCTTCAGGCATACTCTGCTGTAAAGCACTAATATTGGCAAGCATACGCTTCATCGTCTCTGCACTTGCGTCATCTGGAACTATAAGGAACGATCCTTTCTTCTTTCCTGCGAGTGAGAGGCGAATTTGCTCAGCGGATGACGACTGTGCAAGGCTTGTAATATCATAGCCTGTACTACCCGTTCTCTGCTGAAGTTCTTCTACAAAAGAGCGCTTATCACCACCAGCACTATGCAAGAGGATGAGTTGCGTTTGTTTCTTAAAATTCTTCATAAAGAGATCTACCGCGAGCGATTTCTCATATGCGGCAGGCGTATTGACTACGTATACATCAGGACGATAGTCCACCTGTGGAACCTTTGAAGAAAAGGGCACAACCACCTTAGTTGCCTTGCTTGACACCGCTGTCACATCAGTAAAATGTTGGGGATAAAGTGGACCTATGATAACGTCGGGCTTCTTGGCGATAGCCTCAGCTAATATTTGTGCCACACTATGATCAGGTGCGGGTTCATTATAGGCAGCAACATCAAAATGAACGCCTTTCTGCTTCATCTCTTCGATACCCATAAGCATTCCTCGGTAGAACTCCACGCTACGCTCGTTCTCCACATTGTTGCCTACAAGAGGAAGAATTACAGCCACCCGGATAGACGAAAGTCCAGCATACTGAGGAGCTTTCACCTTTTCTTTTATAGGAATGCGCAAAGTAACACCTTTCTTTAGTTGATAGCCCTCTTCTTTCATTTCTGGGTTGGCAGCCATAAGTTCGTCAACACTTATATTGTTAGCCTTTGCTAAACTGTAAGCAGTATCTTTCTTCTTCACCTTATACTGCTTATACGTCACTTTAGGCTGCTGTGGTTGTTGTTTTACCTCAACTTCTTTGTATGCTACAGCAGGTTGCTGTGCGGCGGCCTTTTGTGCAGCTGCTTCGGCGGCGGCCTTTTGTGCAGCTGCACGCTGTGCCATAGTAGGAGCTGGTTCTGCGCCTCCCGGCACAAAGGGAACATTAATCACTTGACCCGACTGCACATAGTCGGGCTGCAGTCCAGGATTGATACTAAGCAAGTGATCAAGCGTGGTCTTATGACGATGGGCTATGCCAAGCACGGTTTCGCCAGGCTGAACAGTATACTTTACTATTTTATCCGCAGCCTTCTGAGCTTGAGCGATGATGGGTGAAAAGCCTATGCCCAAACTCATGCAAACTATATGACAAATTGCAGAAAACTTCACTTCTTCTTCGTTTTTGAGGTAGATTTTTCTTTGTTTGGATGCAAAATTACATAAAAGATGGCATTCTCAGCTTTACTTATGAAAGAAAATCGTACTTTTGAAGTGGAAACTGCACATGTGTGAAGTATTAAGTATAAAGTATTAAGTATTACAGGCTTGCTGAAAACGACTGATATTAGGCGGAGGCTTCGCATCCTTGCGTCGGCATCCTTACAAAAAAGCGCAAAAGTATTACGTATATACTATATACTAACGATGGCAACCACTAAGCGGACGTTAGGCAAAACTCTCTTCGACTGACACACATCTAATATAACGTAGCTCAGTAGCCCAATAATCGCAATAAATCATACATGCGCACTACTTAGTACACAAACAATACCCATACATATTATATAATATATATGACCACTCATTTTAAGAATATGACATTTTATTGGAATAGATCTGTTGGCAAACTTACTGTGGCTTTAGGACTGCTATTAAGCCTCACATCAGTACCAACAATGATGGCACAAAAAACAACCGCAAAAAAACGCTCAGCCGCAACTGCTACTACTGCACAAACGCAGTCGGCTGAACAATTGATGCAATCTTATAAATTCACAGAAGCAGCCCGTTTGCTTCAACGAGAGATAGATGCCGCACGTTCTTCTGGACGCTCCACCATGCGATTAGAAGCCGATTTACAGCGAGCTAATCTCGGAATCGATATGCTGCGTGGTACAGAGCGCGTCACCTTTATCGATAGCATTGTGGTAAGCCGAAAAGATATGCTGCAGCGATTGCAACTGTCAGCCAATGCAGGTAAGGTGGTGTGTCTCAAGGACGTGTTGAGTGAAGAACAACTTCGCTCTGGACAATATGGACAAGCAGGCTACATTAATGAACTTAATGATCGAGTAATCTTCTCAAAGAGTGACAGCACGGGGTGTGCCAACAATCTGCACATTGCTTACCGCGTAGGCAACGGATGGTCTGCCCCCACTCCACTTGAAGGCATGCACGACGTCAGTTGCGAGCAGGATTTCCCCTTCATGATGCCCGATGGCGTGACACTCTACTATGGTGCACAAGGAGAAGAATCGTTGGGCGGCTATGACATATTCGTGACACGCTACAATCCTGACACAAAGCAATACTTAAAAGCAGAGAACATTGGCATGCCATTCAATTCTCCCGCCAACGACTATCTACTTGCCATCGACGAGAGCACGCAAATAGGCTTCCTACTTACCGACCGCAATCAGAAGCCCGACAGCGTATGCATCTATGCTTTTATCCCCAATACTACACGCGATATCTATGAGATGAGCGATGCCAATAAGAAACGTGTGATTCACGCAGCAATGCTACATTCTATCTCAGAAACGCAGACAGATCAAGAAATTACCAAGTCGGCACTTCAGCGTCTGAATCAACTGAGAGCACAAGCACAATCAGCATCGACTTCACAAGGGAAACACCTTTACGTCATCAATGATCATACAATTTACACTTCGCTGAATGAATTCCGCAGTGAAACAGCACGACGTATCGCTCAACAAGCCGATGAAATCAGACAAAAACTTCAGCAACTCCTTGTACGTCAAGACGAGTTGCAGAAAAAAGCCTTTAGTGCAAAGCTTACGCAGAGTGATAAAGACGAACTGCGAGAAACAAATGCCCAAATCCCTACGTTGCAAAAGCAATATGACGATTTGTGCAAAAACATGCGTGTGGCAGAAATCAAATAAGATAAATTACAAAAGCACTTGACGTGCCATTTTAACTTCAACATTCTACATATCATGACAAAGACACCCATCCCCTCATCCGAATTGATCATCAATCCCGATGGAAGCATATTCCATCTACATGTAAAACCCGAGCAACTGGCCGACAAAGTAATCCTCGTGGGCGACCCCGGAAGAGTCCCCTTAGTGGCATCACACTTTGAAAGCCAAGAATGTGATATATCAAGTCGAGAATTTCGCACCATCACAGGTCGTTATCAAGGTAAACGCATCACGGCTCTTTCTACGGGCATAGGATGCGACAACATAGACATCGTACTGAACGAACTCGATGCATTAGCCAATATTGACTTCTCTACACGTACAATCAAAGACAATCTTCGCCAACTTGAACTTGTGAGAGTGGGCACTTGTGGTGGCCTACAACCCAATTGCCCAGAGGGAACATTCGTGGCAAGCGAGATAAGCATTGGCTTCGACGGATTGCTCAATTTCTATGCCGGTCGCAACGATGTGAGTGATATAGGGCTTGAAGAAGCCTTCCTTCGCCACATGGATTGGCACGGTACACAATGCATAGCTCATCCTTATGCAGTACATGCCAACGAAGAGCTGATACAACGCATTGCAGGCAATGACATGGTGCGAGGAATCACAATCGCTTGTGGTGGATTCTTTGGTCCGCAGGGCAGGCAGTTACGCCTACCTCTGGCTGATCCTGAAGCAAACGCCAAAATAGAATCCTTTGAGTATGAGGGACATCGCATCAACAACTTTGAAATGGAAAGCAGCGCCTTAGCTGGTCTGTCACTCTTAATGGGACACAAAGCTATGACTTGCTGTATGGTTATAGCCAATCGAGTAGCGGGTAGAGCTAACCCCAACTACAAGAATTCTATCGACTCTCTCATCAAGCTTGTGCTCGACAGAATCTGATATAAAATCAAATAGACTGAGTCCTTATCGGTCAAGAG
>ERZ808240.2683-NODE-2683-length-18818-cov-6.652934_pt1 | contig 18818 bp, 19 predicted proteins | sample MGYA00521084_ERZ808240 | MGnify/ENA primary metagenome ERZ808240 (study PRJEB31516, sample SAMN03275571) | gut metagenome | biome: mammalia-associated habitat; material: feces | host: Papio cynocephalus | place: Kenya | collected 2012-08-06 ... | reverse complement strand
GTTCCCATCCTTGCCCCTGCGGGGGTAGGGGGATTTGATTGGATAGGATTTGATATCTCCGTACTTGATAAATCAGTTCTTGATGGATAGTTACTTGATTCTTCTTTATTTAATTGGGCGGGTTCTTCCTGAACAGGTGTGACCAATGTTGGGTTTGCCTGTACGGGATTTTCCCGTATAGGTTTTTCCTGTGCAGGTGTTGGCTCTTTAGGCTGCTCCAGAATGGTGTACTCGATAGAGCCAAGCTGACCGTTTGCACCTCTCACGCGCTCACGGATCAGATAGCCGTGTTCCTCCAACTCCCGGATGCCGCCGCTGATGCTGTCGATGCCATCCTTGCAGATACGGGCAAGCCCCTTCATGGTGTAGTCCCAGTTCTCCGGCAGAGACAACATGAGGGACAGCAGCCCCTTTGCTTTCAGCGACAGGGACATATCCCGCAGATGATGGTTTGACATGACCGTGTAATCGCGGGTCTTTTCGATACGGAAAACTGCCATCTCCGATGCCTCCTTTCTGTGAAGATAAAAAGTGTTGATTTTGGGTGGTTTCTCCGCCCGTATGCCTCCGCAGACTACCACATAGGAAAACACTCATGCTCGCTTTGGAACGCAAACCACAGCGGATAAAACAGCGGTTTTTCCACCCTAATCTCAACATCTTTGATGGGGTTCACTTGGGTATAGAAAAAGGCGACTGTTTTTCAACAATCGCCTTGAATTTGAGGACTGAATATGAAGTTACAAGCAAGAAATTTTGTTGTCCGAAAGCCAGAAACCATTGATATTACTATGTTTTTCAAAAAGTTCTGTATCGCCACTCGCACCATAAAACCGCCGTATTTCAATCGAAATACGGTGGTTTTTCTAGCTTCTCATATCATATATTTTCAGGCAGAATGGAAGCCATTCGCTCACAGGGACAAACCGAAAATTACTCGGTGTCTGATTTCGAATAATGGAAACCTTGTAAAGCAATTTGATTATTTCCTCCTGTTTTTGCATACGGGCGGAAGTTCTTATATGCATATCCGCTCGCGCTTCTATCAAAGCAAATGGTTTATCAAGCTCTCCCTGGAAACGCTTAGCGGCATATAACAGAAGCCTCTGCTTTTACAAAAAACCGTCACTCCAAACAGAGTGACGGTTTTTTCATGATTGGGGCGAAAAGCTTTTCGCCGGGTTGGATCTCCGGTATGCAGGAAGCATACCGCAAGCTTGTCAATGGAAGAAGAGGAAGTAGGAGCCGAAGGCGATGGCGAGGAGGACGAGGGCGGCGACAGGGAGGATCACGAGGGCGGCGGACAGGATCATGGCGAGCAGGTCCTTTTTGCTCACCTTGTCCTTATCCTCTTCGGTCGGTTTTTTCATGTCTGCCTGCTCGTTGCGCTCCTTCTGATAGCGCATGGCGCGGTCGACTCTCTTCTGAAACAGCATCCGTGTTACTCCTTGACTTCGAGCTTATGATGGCAGGCGACGAAATGGTTCGGCCGGACCTCTTCCCACGCCGGGACGACCTGCGCGCAGATCTCCGTGCAGTATTTGCAGCGCGTGTGGAACTTGCAGCCCTTCGGCGGGTTGACCGGGCTGGGGATGTCGCCTTCGAGGATGGAAAGCTCCTTCGCGCCGACGGTATCCGTCGTCGGGATGGCGTTGAGCAGGGCCTCGGTGTACGGATGGATCGGGTGGTGGAAGATCTCGTCGGCCTCCGCCAGCTCGACCATGTTGCCGAGGTACATGACGCCGACGCGGTCGGAGATGTACTTGACGACGGACAGGTCGTGCGTGATGAACATGTAGGTCAGGTTCTGGTGCTCCTTGAGGTCGAGCAGCAGGTTGATGATCTGCGCCTGAATGGACACGTCCAGCGCGGAAACAGCCTCGTCGCAGACGACGAACTTCGGGTTCGTGGCGAGCGCGCGGGCGATGCCGATGCGCTGCCGCTGGCCGCCGGAGAACTGGTGCGGGAAGCGGTGCAGGAAGTACGGCGCGAGGCCGCATTCGTCCATGATGTTCAGGACGAGCTGCTGCATACGGGCGTCCTTTTTCTTGATCATGTTGTGCGCCTGCATGCCCTCACTGATGATCTGGCCGACGCTCATGCGCGGGTTCAGCGAGGAATACGGGTCCTGGAAGATGAGCTGCATGTCGCTGCGCAGGCGGCGCATTTCGTTATACTCCAGACGTGCAAGGTCGATGCCGTCGTCGCGGTAGGCCTCATACTTCTGGAATTCGGGATCGTTGGCGTACGGCTTGCGCAGCGCCTCGATCTCGGCGCGGCAGGCGTCCAGCTGCTGCCGCAGCGCGGCGATCTGATCGTCACACTGCCTGAGCTTTTCCTGCGCCTTTTCGAGCTGGCTGGCCTTCGCGGACTTGCCCGCCTCTTCGGCGGTCTTCTTCGCGTACTGCGCGTCGTCGACGTCGACCTGCAGCGCCTGGCGCTTTTCCTCGAGTGCGGAGATCCTGCGCGCGATGCCGTAGTCCTTGGAATAGGCTGCGATCACGGGATCGAGGTCATCCACGACGAGGAAACCGCCGACGATCTTTGTGATGTCGAGCAGCGCGTCCTCGGCCAGCTTGCGCGCGGTATCAAGCTCGGTGTGCTTGGCATACTGCTCCTTTTCGGAGAGCTTGGCGTACTCGGCCTCGAGCTTATCGCGCTTCTGCTCCAGCTCGCGGAGCTTGGCGCGGCGGGCTTTGAGGTTTTTGACGGTGTCGATGACGTACTTCGGCGCCAGATCGTCCAGCGAGCGTCCATAGTACATCGTGCGGCCGTAGGTCTGGTGATAGAGCTGGAGGATGGTGCGGCCGAGGGTCGACTTGCCGCAGCCGGACTCGCCGACGAGGCCGAAGGTCTCGCCCTCGTAGATATCCAGCGAAATGCCGTCGTTGGCCTTGACGAAGCGGCCGCCCTTCAGCGGGAAATACTGCTTCAGGTTGCTGATGCGAAGCAGAACCTTCTTGTCGTTATTTTGCATGTCTGTCCTCCTTCTTCGCGTAGAAGCAGCGAACCTGCTGGGTGTCGGAGACGTGGATCAGCTCCGGCTCCTCCTCCTGGCAGCGTGCGGTCGCGTACTTGCAGCGCGGGGCGAATTTGCAGCCCTTGGGCAGATCCAGCGGGTGCGGGACCGCGCCGGGGATCGCTTCGAGCCGTTCGTCGCTGGGGGTGTCCAGACGCGGGATGGAGAGCATCAGGCCCTCGGTATAGGGATGGGAATATACGCTCTTGTGGAAGATGGTCTCCGCGGGCGCGTATTCGACGACCTGGCCGCAGTACATGACCGCGACGTTGTCGGCCATCTGGTTGATGACGCCGAGATCGTGCGTGATGAACAGCACGGCGGTGCCGTTTTTCTCCCGCAGCTCGTTCATGAGCTTGAGGATCTGGGCCTGAATGGTCACGTCGAGCGCCGTGGTCGGCTCGTCCGCGATCAGCAGCTTCGGGCGGCAGGCCAGCGCCATGGCGATCATGACGCGCTGCCGCATACCGCCGGAGAGCTGGTGCGGATACTGCTTGGCGACGACCTCGGGGTTCGGGATCTTGACGTCGGACAGTAGCTCGACCGCTTTCGCGGCGGCCTGCTTCTTGGTCATGCCCTGGTGGATCATCAGCGGCTCGGAGATCTGACGGCTGACGGTAAAGACCGGGTTCAGGCTCGTCATCGGCTCCTGGAAGATCACGGAGATCTCGTTGCCGCGGATCTTGTACATCTCGTTCATGGACAGCTTTGTCAGGTCCACGCCGTTGAAGAGGATCTCGCCGGAGTCGATATAGCCGTTGCCGTCGAGCAGACGGAGGATGCTCATGGCCGAGACGCTCTTGCCGGAGCCGGATTCGCCGACGACGCCGAGGACCTTGCCGGCGTCGAGCGAATAGCTCACGCCGTTGACGGCCTTGACGGTGCCGCGCTTGGTCGCGAAGAAAGTCTTCAGGTTTTTCAGTTCAAGTAATGCCACAACGACCCCTCCTTATCGCTCAGCGGACTTGGGATCGACCGCATCACGCAGCGCGTCGCCCACAAGGTTGATGCAGATCGTGCAGATGCCGAAGATCGCAGCCGGGAAGACCCAGCGCCACCAGTACTGCTGGATGACGATGGAGTTGTTCGCGCCGGTGAGCATGTTGCCCCAGGTCGGCGTGGGAGGCGCAATGCCGAAGCCCATGTAGGACAGCGAGGACTCGGTGAGCATGCAGGTCGCAAAGCTCAGCGTCGCGTTGACCAGGATGAGGCTCATGACATTCGGGATGATGTGATGGAAGATGATGTTCTTCTCGCGCACGCCGAGGGCCTTGGCCGCGGTGACATACTCCTGCTCGCGCTGCGAGAGGATCTGCGCGCGGATCAAATGGCAGATGCCCGGCCACGACAGAACGCCCAGCACGACCATGATAAGGTACATACGCTGCTCGACCGTGATGCGCGTGCCGATGATGGCGGAGAGGATCATCGCGAACGGCAGGAACGGCAGACCGCCAACGACCTCGGAGATGCGCATGATGATATTATCGACCCAGCCGCCGAAATAACCGGCCAGACCGCCGAGGATGATGCCGATGACGAGCTGGATGATGACGGCGATCGCGCCGACCGTCATGGTGACCTTGCCGCCGTTGATGATGCGGTTGAAGACGTCGCGGCCGAGATCGTCGGTGCCGCAGAGGTAGCCCTTCAGGCCCCAGGTCTCAACGTCGCCGTCGACCGTAACGGCGTAGTTCTGATAGAAGCCAGCGTAGACGGTGACGATCTCCTTTTCGTTGAAGGAGGCCGGGACAGAGGCCTGTCCGTGAGTGTTATCGCCCCAGGAGATGACCTCGCCGTCGTCCATCAGGGCCGTGAAGTGATAGCGGCCGCCGTAGAGCTCGACGGGCTTGCTCTCGAACGCGGGGACGTTGTTTTCGCCGTTGGTGCAGGTGCCCCAGACGACGACGGTGCCGTCTTCCTTGACTGCCGCGACCGCGTTGCTGGACGCCGCGATGTCAACGACGCCGGAATCGAGCCCATCCGGGATGCGGACAAGGGCGTTGTCCTTCTGGAAGCCGGAATAGACGACTGCGCCGTCCTTGGTCAGTGCAACATACGCGCGGGCCGTCAGGGCGACCTTTTCGATGTTGCCCTGATATTCCTTCTTGATCTTGATGTCGGCCTGGTTGCCGTTGCCCCAGAGGAACAGCTCGCCGTCCTCAGTGACTGCCGCGGAGAACTGGTTGCTGGCCTCGATCTGCTTGATGCCGAGGTTCTTGCCGTAGGCCGCAGCCATCTGGAGCTTGTCCGGGATCTTGTCCTGACCGAGACGCTTGTTGCCCCAGACGTAGATCGCGCCGTTTTCGTCGAGCGCGACGATATGGTCATAGCCAGCCGCGACATTGACGATCTTGGCGTTCTGGACTTCCTCGGGGATGTTCTTCAGGTCGATCGTATCGGTGATGCGGGTATAGCCCCAGATGTAGACCTTGCCGTCGGTGTCGACGCCGACGCCGTAGGTCGTGCCGGGAGAGATATCGGCGACCTTGTGCTTCATGCCGTCCGGGATCTTCATCATGTTCATGCCGGGCGCGACGTTCAGCTGGGTATTGTCCTGATAGGACAGGTCGAGCGTGTAGAACTTCGGGCCGATCATGACCATCAGGAAGATCAGCAGGAACACGATCAGGCCGGTCATGCCGAGCCGGTTATGCAGGAAATTCTTGAGGATCAGACGGCCCGGGCTCTGCAGCTGTTCCTCGGTCATGAAGTCGGTGACCTTGTTGCGGTTGCCGAACAGGCGGGTAAGGAGGGTCGATTTTTTCTTTTTAGCCATCTTCGTGATCCTCCTTTACTTATTGACGCGCACACGCGGGTCGACGATGCCGTAGCTGAGGTCGGTGATCAGCTGGCCGACGAGGGCGATGAGCACGTAGAACATCTGGATCGCCAGCGCGAGCTCAAAGTCGTTGTTCATGAGGCCCTGATAGTAGAGCTGGCCCATGCCGTTGAGCGCGAACATCTGCTCAATGATCAGAGAGCCGGAGAAGATGCTGATGAACCAGCCGATCAGGACCGTGATGACCGGGAGCAGCGCGTTGCGCCACGCGTGGGAATAGATGACGACCTTTTCGCGCAGGCCCTTGGCGCGGGCGGTGCGGATATAGTCCATGCTGAGCGCCTCGATCATGGCGGCGCGGACGTAGCGGGTCATGCCGCCGAGCGAGCCGACCGTCATGACGAGCACCGGCAGCGTCATGTAGTAGACCTTGTCGATAAAGGCACGGAAGCCGGTAAAGTTGTTGCCCGGCGTCTGCATGCCGAAGACCGGCAGCCAGCGGAGCGTGACCGCGAACAGCCAGATAAAGATCAGCGCGATGATATAGACCGGGATGGAGTAGCCGACGATGGAAAGGACCTGCACGGCGTTGTCCGTCTTGCTGCGCTTATGGACGGCGCAGTAGATGCCGAGCGGGATCGTGATCGCCAGCGCGACGAGCGTGGAGAAGATATTGATATAGATCGTGTTGAGCATGCGCGACGGCAGGACATTGGCCACGTCGGTCTTGTAGATCTGGGAATAGCCGAAATTGCCCTGGAGCATGCCGTCAAACTTGCCGCTCACGTCCGGCCAGAAGCCGATCCAGCGCAGATATCGAACGATCAGCGGATCGTCCAGACCCATCTGCTGCCGCAGCATCTGATACCGCTGCTCATACTCGGCAGGTTTCAGCGATGTTTTCATCGGTTCGAGCTGGGCTCTTGCCGGGTCGGTTGGGATCAGGTTGTAGATGGAATACATCAGAAGCGAGACAAGCAGAAACACGATCACCATGTACACCAGTCGCTTGAGTACGTATTTGGTCATCCGCACACCCTCCTTTTCTTTCGTATTTGCTTCGGAAAGAAGCGTAAAAACTGTATATCAAACCGAAAACGGTCTTTATTCGTAGGAAAAATAGATAAAATATGGTACGCTAAATGGACAAAGAAACGCTGAAGATGCCGCAAGCGACGGGGCGGTTTGTGCCGCCCCGTCGCTGGGATACCTGGGGAAGGGATACGATATTACTGTGCGCCGTCGATGGAAGCGTAGACGATCGCCTTCTGGAAGTCCCACAGGCTGGACTCGTTGTAGTTCTGCAGCCAGGACGGGAAGAAGGTGTGATAATCGTTGCAGTACAGAGGAATTTCAGGCAGCAGCTCGTTCCAGCGGACGATGAACTTCTGGAAGTAATCCAGGAAGGTCGCGTCGTCGCCAGGAGCGGACTTGTAGACCATGTCCATGGACAGGTCGTCGAGTTCCTGATCGTAGATGTAGTTCTGGTTGTAGCCCATCTTGACGTACTCGGACTCAGGATCGGCTGCGAAGTTGTAGGCATAGTCATAGACATCGGCGAAGCCGGTGGCCAGGTTGTACATGCCATAGGTGAACACGCCGTACTGATCGCCGACGGAGGTGTCGCGGTAGATCCAGTTCAGCAGCTCGGAGAAGGTCATGGTCGTCTGCTCGATCTGCATGCCGGCGTCGGTGGTCTGCTTGCCGTTGGCGAGCATGGTAGCCAGCAGGTCGGAGACGGGGTTGTTCTCGGAGGAAGCCCACATGATGTGCAGCGGCATCAGGATGCGGCCGTCAGCCAGGGTAACGTTCAGCGCGTAGTCGCCGGCTTCTTCAGCGGTGACTTCCTTGTAGCGCAGGCCGGTGCCGGCGTAGTCGTTGCCTTCTGCGTCGAGCGTCCAGCCGTCAGCCTCGAGGAGCTCGACAGCCTTGGCCGGGTCGTAGGAGTAGTTGTTGAGGTGCTCGTTGAAGAATTCCTCGGAATCCTGATACATCCACTGTGCGGTGGAGTACGGACCGTTGACAACGGAGCCGTAGCCGCCGGTGAAGGTGGTGGCGAACTCTTCGCGGTCAAGCAGGTATGCAACAGCCTGACGGACAGCGGGGAACTGGGTGGGGCCGCCGTCGCACTGGAACATGATCTTGCCGTAGCCGTTACGGGTGTAGTGGCAGTAGCTGAACTCGCCGGTCTCAGCCAGGTCGAGCGCAGCGTTGATCTGGTCGCCGTCGGACAGCTGGGACAGGAAGTTGATCTCGCCGGTCTTGAAGGCGTCCATCATGGTGTCGTCTTCCGCCTTGACGATAACAATGGTCTGGATGGAAGGCTTCTGGCCCTCGAAGTTGCCGTTGTAGTTGGGGTTGATCTCAAGGGTAGCGGTCAGAGCGCCGGTGTCGAGGCTCTTGATGCTGTACGGGCCGGCGGAGACGCGGCCTTCGTAGACGTAGCGGGAAGCATTGATCTCATCAGCGACCAGTTCGCCGCCGTCGAGGTAAGCGCCGTTGCCGTCGTCCTTGACGGTCAGGTCAGCGGAGGCGTACATCGGCAGGTACAGCGGAGACAGGGACGCGTAGGACAGCGCATAATAGTAGTTCGCGTAGTCAGCAGCGATCTGGATGGAGTAGGTGTAGTCGTCGAGCAGACGGACGCCGGCCAGCTCCTTGACCTCGCCGTTCTGGTACTCGGGGCCGCCGACAACGGAGTTGGCGGTGACGGTCGCACCGGCTTCCTTGGTGGCCGGAGCGTAGTAAACCAGAGCGTAGGCGACATAGTCAGCAGCGGTGATGGGCTCGCCGTTGTTGTAGGTCAGGCCCTCGTTGATCTTGACGGTGAAGGTGATGGTGCCGTCATCGTTCTTAACGTCCTCGATGGAGGCAGCGGTCGTCTCGTTCATTTTCATCTGGCCGAACTGATCGAAAATGACGGTGTCATAGTCGTTGATCAGGTCGCGAACGAGCTTGTCGCTGGCGTTGTTGGTCCACCAGGCGTTGCCGAGGTCACCGGAAATTTCGGTGGAGCTGCCGTAGATGACCTTGTTCTCACGGGTCTCGGTAGCAGCGGGCTCTTCCGTCGAGGTGGTGTCTTCGGTGGGAGTGGTGTCGGTGGTGTCGCTGGGAGTGGTATCCGCAGCGGGCGTTTCCGCGTTGTTGGCGCAGCCGGCGAACATGGCAGCGACCATGACGACGACGAGCAGCAGCGCGAAAAGCTTCTTCAGATTCTTTTTCATCTTAATCCTCCTGTTTAAATTTATAATTTACTGTGAAGATTCCACAGAAAATTATCGTTCAGCCGGTGTTGTGTCCACCCCTCGCGGTCACTCAGCCGTAGGGCGCAAACGCCATTATATTTGTATTTCATTATAGCATATCCGCCCCCCAGAATCAACCGAAATGATTTTTTTCCCGCCGAATAATTGCGTTTCCGCCCCCTTCTGCCCCACACTCCCGTATCATTTGCCCGCACCGGTTGGACACGCCGCTGCCAAAGCTGTCGTGGCAGCTGCAAGGAACTCCCGCGTGGCGAGGAGCAGAGCTGTGCGGCGCCGATATAATTAAAATCTGTACCATCAAAGTGTTTCCGTTTTTTCAAAAAAACAGCCGGTCTCAAAACGAGATCGGCTGCTTTTTTCCATATTGCTTCCCCTGGGTACAGACTTTTTATGCGCAAACACCTGCCGCGCGGTCAGATCTTCAAGTACTCCATCATACTCCTCTGCAGCCGGTTGTGGATCTGTGTCAGTTCCTCTTTTTCGCAGCGGAAGAGAACCGGGATCTCCTCCAGCGTATAGCCGCTGCTGAGCGTACCTGCCAGCCATTTTTCATCCTCCGGCAGCCGCTGCATATAATCCCGCAGGCAGACATACGAGCGAAAATCTGCGTGCTTCGCACGAAAAACGCTCAGCAGCGGGGCCTTGCTCTCTGAGGTAAGCGGCTGATCTACTGATGGCGTGTAGTATCTCGAGGTCTCCTGCACCTGAAAGGCGCGCAGCTCTGTCTGGATCTCCAGATAAGCGCGTGCCCAGCCTCCGACGCCTGCCCATAGGAACTGCGCCGGATATTTCTGATATGTATGCAGGAACGTACACCAGCCTATGGAACGTGCATCATCCTCAAGTCTTTCCGGCAGGAAGAGATCCCGGCCGATGGTCTGGATCATCTGATCGATCAGGCTTATTTCTCTGCAGGAAAACCGCCGCTTCATTGCTTTCTCCTTCCGGCTGCTTTTTTCACGCTTTGCCGGATCGCAGCAACATCAGGCTCCGGCAGATCACTGCAGCAGCCGATCCAGGCATTCTCAGGCTCATACCATTCCATTTCATAGACAGCAGGCAGCTGTATTTCTCTGTCTCGTAGTAGCTGCAGCAGCCTTTCGTGCCGCATGCTGCTTCCATCCGCATGGAAGTGAATGTTCGGTGTCCGTTCCGGATAGAGCGCGATGCAGCGGCCGTCTGGACTGATCCTGGCGCAGTAGTCGCGCTGCTGCTCCACTGTGCGCTTTCTCAGCTCTCCGTAGAGCGAGACCCGGCCGTCTTCGAAAATCTTGACGCGCGGCCGTGTCCGAACCGTGCAGGTCGTTGGAAAATCCAGAAATGTGCAAAAATCGATATCACGCAGGTGTTCAAAAAAGTCCATATCTGCTTCCTTTATCGTTTGTCAAAGCAACTGTATCTCCATCATAGAGGGACCAGACGCAAAATACAATTGACAAGTTATATCAAATTTTCGTCTGAAATCCATATTATCTCCCGATATATTGTAGTTGAGAAATTTGATATAATAAGAAAATGCGGATTATTTGAACATAAAAACGGACACCCTGCCTTTCGTAAAATGAACAAAAAGGCAGGGTGTCTTGATTTTTACAGGATATAACAAAAACCCTCGAAAACGTAGTGTTTTCAAGGGTTTGTGTGAGCTGAACACTATGGATCAACAGACATTTCGTTGTGCAAAGACCGCTTTCCTGAAAATATGATACCGCCGTAAGCTAAAAAACGCAATCAGTTCTCTGGTGGATTTTCCTCCAGCTGCGAAATCCGATGATCCTCTATCAGTACACGCATTTGCTGAATGGCGATTGCATTGAGCTTTGCCAGACGCTCCGCTTGCGAAAGACCGTCATTAATAAATACAGCGTTCAGGTTTTCAAGATTTGAAAGGCACACGAGCTGTGACACGTTTGCGTAGTCGCGGATGTTTCCTTTCAACCCCGGATTCTCATCGCGCCACTGCTTTGCAGTCTTGCCGAACAGCGCCATATTCAGCACATCGGCTTCACTGGCATATACCAGCGACATCTGCCGCGCCGACAGCTCCGGGGGAATCAGATTTTCTTTGATTGCATCTGTATGGATGCGGTAATTGATTTTCGCAAGATTGCGTTTGATGTCCCAGCCGAGGAGCTGCTGCTCCTGCTCCTTCAGCCGTTCAAATTCCTTGATCCGATAGATCTTGAATTCCGGGCTGATCCACATTCCGAATTCAAACGCGATATCTTTATAGGCGTATCTTTATAGGCGTATGTACCGCCATATCGCCCGGCACGCGCCTTCAGTCCGATGGCATTGGTTTTTTCGACCCATTCCTTCACGCTGAGCTTATAGCTGTTGAGTCCTGCCTGACTTCTAATTATGGCGAATTCGCCATAATTAAAATCCGGGTTGTGGATCTGCTCCCAAATGCCAAGAAATTCAACGGTATTCCGATTCCGAAGCCAATCAGAGATGAAGAAGTCGCCATCCTTCGCTTTCAGCATATCGGTCAGGGAAATATAATCCTTATCATCAATCGTGGTCACGGAGATCTCCGCGCCATTGACCATGAGCTTGTTGTTCATTGGCGTACCTCTCTAACATCGTGCATGAAGGCTTCTTCGTTTTTTCCTATGGATAAAACGAAGAAGCACATCGTACAACGGAACTACAAATAGTGATTGGAATGGTTGCCGCTGCGATACAATGGCAGCGTGCCTGCGCAGCGCAGAATCTTTCCGCTTTTTATCAGTATAGCAGGTATCCGGCGCTGCGTCGAGAGATTTTTCCAAATGTGCGGCAGATTCTATCATTTCCAGAAGCTCTGCCTTGGATAGACCGCCCGCGTTGGCTTTCCGGAGATACCAATGTCTTGCATCTCTTGTCAGCTCCGCCTCCATGATGACCACGTTCAGCGTCCAGCCGATTTTCATTGCCAGCCGGAGGAGCGGTTCGTCATTTTCGTAAGTCCTGTAAAAATCGCGCATCCGGCGCACGTTGCGTGGGGAAAAGCCTGTCCGGTCAGGGAAATTTGCCTGTAAAAACTCTGCGGCTGCGACTGCCGCGCCTTTCTCCGGGCGGCAGCTGACGACCTTGCCAATAGCATGGATTTCTTCCATCTGCGGAAGATTTCGGGCGAGAATTTCCGTAAGTTCGCGGTACATGGCGCTGTAATCGACAGGTTTTCTGACATTCATGACTTCTCCTTTCCGCGCGGGCGCGCATCGTATATTTCGTCATTTTGCGAATAGCCGGGCACAAGATTTTGTGGTATGATAGCTTCCATTGTGTAAAAACTTTTGGGAGGGCAAGCATGATGCAGTACACGGATACCGAAGCCGCCCTGATTGGCGGTCTGATCTCGAACTATTTCTTTCAGCCTGCGGTGGATGCGTCCTTGAAGGATGCTTACGGGCGAGTACTGGAGCATCTGCATCAGAATGCGCTCACTTCTTCCGACCTTCAGCAGATCCGAAAAGCGGTGAACTTCCTCCTGCCCATGTGCCAGACCAACCGCCAGACGCAGCGGGAGCTGATGGGCGTCAATATGAAGACAACAGCGCTGCTGAACACGGTGCGCTGATCGCCGCATATATCTTCAGTCAGAAAAAGCACGGCCCTGTCCGTGCTTTTTCGCTCATAATTTTTTGTTGCTCCCGGCTTTCCCGGCAGCTTTCTTTTTAGCGGTAGTCTGTGCGCGAAGGCAGCTGTTCGCCCAGGCGAAAAAATAGGGAACGGAGTCAAACAGATACGAAGACTTCATCAGTTCTTCCAGCAGCTCTTCCATGGTAAACGGCTGATATCCAAACGGATTCAGCTGGTCAAAATAATCCTCCAGCCGCTCCTGCGCCGCAGCGCGCAGGAACTTTTTCGCGTCCTTGTTTGCAGCGGACAGCCGCTTGATATAGTCTTCCGCCTTGTCAAATTGGTTCAGCTTATAATACAGGACTGCCAGCGGGAGAAGCATCTGCGTTTCCTCATACGAGTCAAACTGCTTGTGCAGCGCCAAAGCGTGCATCTCATCTTCCATGTAGGCGTACAGGTGCATCAGCTGATAACGAACGCCGAGATTGTCATTCTCGCACAGCTCCAGAAGGCGCTGACCTTCGTCGATTGCCCGGTGCATCATACCGCAGGAGATCAGGGCGTCAAAATAGGTATAGCAGACGCGCATATACGGTCGGGTCTCGAAAATCTCCCAGAACGCGCCAACGGCCTCTTTGAAATACCCATCCGGCTCCAGCTGCTTTGCGGCAGTTTCCATGAGCTTTTGCAATGCCGGGAGCTGCTCATCCACCTTGTGTTCCATCGTATGGACGATCAGCTGAAGCTGCGCGTCAACATTGTCCGGCTCCAATTCCAGCGCCTTGCGAAGATATTCGATGCACTTCTTTTTGGATGCAGCCTGCTCCGCAAGATCCAGATAATCGTCGGCGGTTTCCGGCGCAGCGTTTTCATTGACCGGGCAGATGCCCTGCTCTGACAGGAATTGCTCTGCCAGACGATCCATGCTGTCTTCATCCGTTGCCTCACCCCCGTGCTGCATCAGGAAACTCTGAAGCTCTTTCAGAAGCCTTTCTGTATCTCTGCTCATTTTTACCTCCCGCATCTGTTACGCAGCTTGCTTATCGTTTGGCTTTCCTGTATGAAATTATACCAGATTCGTCAGTCTTCGTCGAGAGATAAACGCCATTTAATTATCCGGTTTTATCCTGAAATCTCAAAACACGCTTACTTCCTATAAGCAGACAGGGCAAAGAAAAGTGCAGTCGCTATGACCGTGCTTTTCTTTGCCCTGTTTGAATGATAGCTGCCATTATCGAAGTACGATCCCAGCCTTTTGCGGGAACTGCGGGTCAGCTTTCGTCAGTGCCAATAGTCTGCATGCCGCACCTTCCGGATGGTTTCGCCCTGCTTCCCATGCTTCAACCGTTTTCGGCGATACGCCCATGTACTCTGCAAATGAGCGCTGCGTCAAACCAGTGCTATTGCGAATCCGTTTGATTTCGTCTGCCTGATAGGTTTCAACTGGCACAATGGTAAGCCGCGTTGTTTTCGCCGGAAGCGTTCCCTTCTCATAGGCGATTGCTTCTTCCAACCCCAGCTTGATTTTATCAAAAGCGCTCATATCATGACCTCCCATTCTCATCGAGCTGCTGCTTCAAAATACCGACAAGCTGCTTGAGCGTATTGCACTCGGCTTTTGATAGGTTATCCTTTTCATTCTTAGGATATGCCGTCAGCAGATACAGTTTTTCGTGAGCCTCAAAATCTACATAAATCACACGCGCGCTGCCGCTTTTTCCCTGCTGTTCAAACGCGAAGCGCATTTTTCGGACGCCGCCTGTTTCCCGCATAACCTTGCCCACCTTGGGGTCTGCAAGCAGTTCCTCCTGCAATCTCCGAAGGTCATCGTCATCCAGCCCCATTGCTTTCCATTCCTTTCGGAACGACGGAAGCTCTACAAATATCCGTGTCATTGCGCCACCTCTTTGTATGCAGAATACCCTATTTAATAGGGTTTGTCAAGTGCTGCTTTTATAATCCCCTTATAATATCCGCACCATCTGCTCATAGAGAAGAACGTACTTTTCATCGATGATCCGGTTATCGTGGTAATGCCCGAACAGCCAATAGTGGAAGCAGCTGCGGGTACGGATTTCTTCGAGAAAGTCCGTCAGCTTGTCCGGCTTGAAGCTGGCGCTGATCTTCCGCTGAACTGCGGTCGGCGCACAGTGCGTGATGATATAATCGACCTGCCAGTTCAGCCGCTCCAGCGTCTGTCTGGCGTGCTCATATTCCGCGCCAGATGGCAGTTCTTCCTGCCACCATGAAATGTGGTTGATGCGAAATTGCCCTCTATCATGCCGCAGAGCATCGTAGCGCTTGTAAAAATCCGGGCTGTCCATATCCAGAATCCCATCCGCAATATCATGGCTCTGCGCGCCGCCCATTGTAAAGAATGTTCTGCCTTGCAGCTCGAACGCCTGCCCGCGCATCAGATGGAGAACGTGCGGGCGTATTCGGTGAACCTTCCCTCCGTACCACTGCTCGATGGGGTATTCGTTCAGGACGTCGTAATTTTCATGGTTTCCGTCCACAAACAGAACGGTAAACGGCAGCGCCTCCAGTTTGCCTAGCTGCGCGTCATCACTTTTGTCGCCGTTCCAGACGAAGCCAAAGTCACCGCAGACAATCATATAATCGTCCTTCGTCATTTCGGCTTGCTCCGGGAAGTACTCCGGCTGAAAGCGAAGCGCGTTGCCGTGAAGATCGCCGGTTGCGTAGATCATCGTATCACTCCAATCTTTCGTGAATTTCTTTCCCGTCCTTGAGGGAAACCAGCACCTCGTCGGCAGACAGGACTGTCACGCGCTCGACGAGCTGACGGACGGTGCCTTCGCTCCATTCCGTGACCGTGGGCACGGCGTTCTCCAACGCCTGCTCTGCCTGCACCAGGCGGGCACAGGTGCGCTCTGCGTCGGTGCTGCTTTGCAGGATTGCCTCTTTCTGCGTTTTGAGCTTCGTCTGCTCGGCAAGGATCTCGGCGAATTTCGCGTTGCAGCTCTCCTTGTCCTCTGCGTCAATGGCCTCTGCCAGAAGGGTCTGGAACTGCGCATCGAGCTGCGTCAATCGCCGGTCGATGTCGGCAAGGCTCATCGTCTGCCCCTGCACCGGCAGCAGCTCCAGCGACATGGCACTTTTGATGTGGTCGAGCAGGACAGGCTTTTCGCTCATGGCCTCGTTGATCGCTGCCAGAATCGCGTTTTGCAGCGGGATCTCCCGCAGCGTCGGCGAGTCATGGCAGTAGCGCTTTCCGTAATCCAATCGGCTGATGCAGCGCCACTCGTGATAGATATTGCCCTTGATATTTCGGGTTTTCCGACGATAGAGCTTGCCGCATTCGCCGCAGACAAGCCGGTCAGATAAGGCATATTTACTGGTGTAGCAGGAGCGACCTGTTGCCGCCTGCTTGGAATCGCTTCTCAGGGCGCTGCGCCGCGCCAGTTCTGCCTGCACCGCCTGGAACTGCTCTCGCGTCACGATGCCCTCATGGTGGTTCTGAATCAGGTATTTGGGAAGCTGTCCAGTGTTTTTGACCACTTTCTTGCTGATAACGTCTGTGCTGAACGTCTTTTGCAGCAGCACATCGCCGCAGTATTTTTCGTTTGTCAGGATACCCTTGACGGCGGTGATCGACCACGCCGTGCCGCCTGCCACGGTAGGCTGTTTTCCATGCTCCAGCCAGTCTTTGAGTTCCCGAAGGCTTGCGCCGGCAAGATAGCGCGTGTAAAGCTCACGCACGATCTCGGCCTGCGCCGGAATCGGTGCTGGCTTTCCGTCCGCGCCCTTTTCATACGCATATAGATTTTTGTATGCGATGGAGACCTTCCCGGCTTCCATCGCACGTTTTTTGCCCCATTTGACGTTGCCTGATATAGACTCACTCTCGGACTGTGCCATCGCGCCGTACATGGTGATCATGAACTCGCTGTCGGGTGGCAGGGAGTTGATATTCTCTTTTTCAAACAGGACGCCAATGCCGAGCTGCCGAAGAATGCGCGTGTAGTTGATGCAGTCGAGCGTATTTCTGGCGAACCGCTGAATGGATTTCGTGAGGATGAGATCAATCTTTTTCTGCCTGCATTGACGAATCATGCGCAGAAACTCTGTGCGCTTTTTTGTGGAAGTTCCAGAAATTCCCTCGTCTGCAAAAATGCCAGCCATCGTCCACTCTTTGTTGGACATGATCTTGTCGGTATAATACTGGCACTGCGCCTCGTAGCTGCTGGCCTGTTCTTCTTCCTCGGTCGATACGCGGCAGTACGCCGCCACGCGGAGCTGCCGCTTGACGGCCACTTCCTGTGCCAGTTCCGGCTTAGCGGGGATGATAATGACACGCGGCTTTTCTTCGTTCATCCGAGATCTTCCTTTCCAATGATCTGTCCGTTTTTGAGCTGCAAGCGCACCGCCTGGCGCGTCACCAGCACGGCAGAGACGGCGCTTTGCAGCAGCTCCGCGTTGAGCTCTGCTGTGCATTCGAACGCCGCGAACAGCCGCCGCAGGCGCTCGGTTTCGTATTCTTCGTTGCCGATGGTGTCGTACTGCTCCTGTGCCAGCTTGCAGATCAAGCTTCTGGCAGCGTCCTCGTCGAGCGGCTGGGTGTTCAGAATGTCATCCAGCTCGGCTTGCGCATTCGTATGTACCGGTGCAGAAGTCCGTTCCGGCTGCGTGATGCGCTCCGGCTGTTCTGCCAGCCGACTGAGCAGGTGCATGACCTGCTGCTCGATTTCCGGCGTAGACGGCTTGGAGCATACACGCTTGAGTGCTTTCTGCGCAGGTGTCCGCTCTGGCAGGCGCTGCTTGGTCTGACGCTTTTCAGCGGCTGCCTCGAATAGTTTTATGTCAACTAATTTAGGATAATTGTCTGCACCGGTGTACTTGGCGTTTTCCAAGATGCGGGCAACCATATTCTTGTTCCAGCTCTTGCCCTCGTCGTAGGTGAGACCAGTCTTGCTCATCTGTTCTGCGATTTCCTTCAGCGATGCGCCAAGCGTATATTGCAGGAAAATGTCCTGCACAGCCTTTGCTTCCGGCTCATTCCGGATGATCTCGCCCATGCGCATCTGATAGCCAAACGGCAGCTTCCGATTTCCCATCAGCGTCGTGTCCTTTCAATCTGTTCCGTCAGTTCCAGCCCGTTTTTCAGGCGGAACCGCAGGCGCTCGTTGCTGTCTACGATAATTTTATCTACAAGCGCATCGAACAACTCCGCATCAAAGCTGTCGAGGAAATCCGGCCCGTCCTCCAGCGCGTCCATGAGATCGCGGGTGCGATCCGCCAAATCGTCGCTGTCGGTGTCGAGAAGCCTTGCTTTTTCCTGTTTCAGCCTGCGGAGCTGTTCGCTGAGTTTGTTATTGGATGAGATAAAAGTGTCAGGGTCAACGCCGCCCGCCTGTTGAAGCTGGGTTAGGAATTGAACCTGACTGAGAATGTCGGATATTTTCTTGTTGAGAGAGATGACGTCTTCGCTCCAAAGCATCCGGCTAAAGCGGATCTTCTGGAGATTGGAGAGCATCTGCGAGAAGATGGGGCCGCCGTGGTGCTTGAGCTTGTAGTACAGACGGCAGAAAGCCGCGTTGATGGTTTCCTCCGGAATCTGCCGGATTGTGCATCCCGAAGATCGGTCATGTCCCAAACACACCCAGTAGACCGTTGTACCGATTTCTTTTCTGCGAAACACGGAATTGCACGATCCGCAATAGATTTTTTGCCGTAATGGGTACGGCTTATCGTGCCTTTTTGCGATTTTTTGAGACTTTCTTTCCATTAGCTCCTGAGCCAGACGATATTCATTTTCTGATACAATGACTGGATGTGTGTTTTCTGCCCAATATGAGGATGCTTCTCCATGATTACTTTTACAACGGAAAGGGAACTCATTGGGCGTATAAAATTTTTGCCACTTTGAATTTCCAGTGTATTTTTCATTTCTTAGAATATACCGTATGGATGACGAATCCCATTGTACCTTTCCATTTTTACACGGTATTTTATATGCGCATAATGCTTCTGCAATTTTCTCGGTGCTGTTGCCCGCAAGGAATTCAGAGAAGATTTTCTGCACAATAGCTGCTTCCGCATCATTGATCTGAATCTGCTTGTTGACTAGCCTGTAACCATATGGGAGGTAGGAGGGAATGAATGTGCCATTCACCTGTTCGTATTGATCTTCGGGAATCGGGAACGTGATCGTGACCGGCGCAAA
>ERZ808240.2682-NODE-2682-length-18819-cov-31.337988_pt1 | contig 18819 bp, 20 predicted proteins | sample MGYA00521084_ERZ808240 | MGnify/ENA primary metagenome ERZ808240 (study PRJEB31516, sample SAMN03275571) | gut metagenome | biome: mammalia-associated habitat; material: feces | host: Papio cynocephalus | place: Kenya | collected 2012-08-06 ... | reverse complement strand
GCTCGAACCTATGACCCTCTGCTTGTAAGGCAGATGCTCTCCCAGCTGAGCTATGCTCCCATATCATGCCGGCTAAGGGATTTTTTATTGTATCTCTCAGCGACATGATTTATTATACACTATAAAGATTGATTTGTCAATAGTTTTTTCAAATTTTTTTAAAAAAATTTTTCAGACGGATTACTTTATTATATTATGCTTTGTTATCCTCATCAGATGACTGCGGATTCTGACTTTTTTTAAGTAAATCAAGGATTTCCTGCGGAGTAAATGTATATTTCTTATTACAGAAATGGCAGCATACTTCTGTATCCTTATTTTCATCAGCCATAGCCTGAAGTTCATCATTTCCAAGGCTTGCAAGAGCCCTTACAACTCTTTCACGGCTGCAGCCGCATTTATATGAAACACTTGCTTCATCAAGTATATTCGGATTAAGACCATCAAGGAGTTTAAGAACGATTTTCTCTGCATCAAGACCTTCAGACATCATTTTTGTAACGGACGGAAGTTCCTTTATATTTTTTTCAAGTATATCAATACAGCTTTCATCAGCAAAAGGCAGGAGCTGTATAAGGTATCCTCCTGCAACGTTTACAGTAAGGTCAGGATTTACAAGGACTCCAAGGCCACAGACGGTAGGTATCTGTTCGCTTGAAGCAAAATATGCAGCAATATCTTCAGCTATTTCTCCTGAAACTATCGGAATAGTACCGCTGTATGGTTCTTTAAGACCGAGGTCTTTTATAACGGAAAGAGTACCGTCCTTGCCGACTGCACCGGCAACATCAAGTTTTCCGTATGAATTGAGAGGTATTTCAACGACAGGATTTGAAACATAGCTTCTTACATTTCCATGGCTGTCAGCAACGGCTATCAGAGCACCTGTCGCACCGCCTCCGTCCATTCTGAGGGTAACTGAATCATCATCGCCTTTAAGTGAATAGCCTATAAGTGAACAGGCTATTGAGAGCCTGCCGAGAGCGGCAGTTACAACAGCAGATGTTTTATGAATTTTTTCTATTTCGCCGACTATATCTGTAGCGTCGAGGAATGATGCCACAACTGAGGCATCAGCGGATATTGCACGTTTAAGAGTACCCAAAATTATCTCACCTTTCTTGCTGCAAAGACAATTCTCTGACTGTCATTTCTGACAGGCTGAGTGCTGTCCTCATCATAATGTGCCAGAATTTCAAAGCCTGAATTTATCAGGATATTATCAATTATTTCAGTATCAAATGCGATTTCTGAAAAATTCTCGCTGTAACGGCGGTATATATCGCCGTCACGTTCAAAGAATTCAAGATTTATTGAAACTTCATTATTTTTTTCAGTATAACTGTTTTCCCATACACAGTAAACATCATCTGTTTCATATATAAAAACATTGTCAGCAAGTATATTTTTATGTTTATAGACTGTATTCATATCAAATATGAAAAGCCCGTTGATTTCAGTAAATTCAGAAACTTTTTCAAATGTTTTCCGTATATCGTCAAGGCTTCCGAGATGATTAAGGCTGTCGAGGGCACATATTGTTATATCAGCTGTACCGAACATATCGAGTTCTGTCATATCCTGACATATATACTGTATATCAAGATTTTCATTGATTTTTTTATTGAAAGCAATGCTTAACATTTCAGATGAACTGTCAACGCCTATCACATCATATCCAGCCCTGCAAAATCTTTCTGAAAGGCTGCCTGTACCGCAGGCAAGGTCGATAAGCACTCCACCCTGTCTGCCGCCGAATTTTTTAATCAGCATATCAAAATATCCGGCTCTTTTATCATAGTCAATATTTCCGGTCAGGCAGTCATAATAATGTGCAAAATACTGATAATTACTTTTCATTTTTGCTGTCAGCTCCGGATTTTTCCTTCAGACGCTTGAAAACTATATCATAGCCGTCACAGCCGAACTGAAGCGACCTGTTTACTCTGCTTATTGTAGCAGTACTTGCACCTGTTTCATTGACAATATCAGTATATACATAATGGGCACTGAGCATTTTAGCTACATGAAGACGCTGTGACAATGATTTTATTTCAAGCACAGTGCATAAATCCTCAAAGAATTTATAGCATTCATCGACTGTTTCAAGACAGAGTATTGCCTCAAAAAGGTCATCTGTAGCCTTATCTTTCAGCTTACTGTTCATATAAAATTAGTCCTCCTTAAAAATTCATGCAAAATCCGGTTATATCCACCTTATTATGCGAATCCGAAAAAATAAGAAAATTTTTGTAGGGGCAACCATTGGTCGCCCGTTTGAATCAGGCAGATAACAGGTAACCGCACCGTATCAAATTCGCCTTATTATTCGTCTTCCGAGGCTATTTCTTCAATTATTGAGCGTACTTCCTCAACGCCCTCAAAAGTCTGGGCAGAAAACGGAATTATGCGTATTTCCTCATAATATGGAATTTCATCAGCAAAAGCCTTCATACGTTCTTCTCTTTTTGTTTTATTGAGTTTATCAGCCTTTGTAAGTATTATTACAAAAGGAAGTTTATTGGCAACAAGGTATTCTATCATCTGTATATCATCTGCTGATGGTGCATGACGCATATCTATAAGCAGAAATATCAGTCTTATATCACGGTCTGAATTGAGATATCCCTCGATAAGTTCAGACCAGCGGTTTTTTTCAGTTTTTGCAACCTTTGCATAGCCATATCCGGGAAGGTCTGCAAAATACACATTTTCAAGCGAAAAGAAATTTATAGTTGCAGTCTTGCCCGGTACAGAACTTACTCTTGCAAGTGATTTGCGGTTGAATATCTTATTTATAAGAGTGGATTTTCCTACATTTGAACGTCCTGCAAATGCTATTTCAATCTTTTCGCAGGGCGGTATCTGAGAGAATTTTCCGTATGAAGAATAAAATTTTACATTATTATAATTCATTTTTCCTCCTGTTAACGCTGATTTAATGGTTATTTCCTGTAGGGGCGAACTGTGTCCGCCCGCTCCAATTTACCGGAATTTCAGGCGTATTATATAGTAATTGCTTCAGCATTGTTTTCAGTCTGAAGAAGAGCATTTTCAAGCACATCATCAAGAGTTTCAGCATATATAAATTCAAGATTCTGCTTTACAGTTTCATCAACTTCAGATATATCAGGCTTGTTTGCAGCCGGAACAATGACTGTTTTCATTCCAGCCTTATAAGCCGCCATAGTTTTTTCTTTAAGACCGCCTATAGGGAGTACTTTTCCATGGAGAGTTATTTCACCTGTCATAGCAACATCTCCCCTTACAGGTATACCTGAAAGAGCTGATATTATCGCAGTTGTCATAGTAACTCCGGCAGACGGGCCGTCTTTCGGAACAGCTCCCTCTATAGCATGGATATGGATATCCTTTTCTGTATAAAAATCCTCATCTATATTATATTTTTCGGCAACGCTTCTCGCATAGCTTACGGCAAGCTTTGCACTTTCCTTCATTACATCTCCGAGATAGCCTGTTATCTCAACATTTCCCTTGCCTTTGAGAACAAGCACTTCAAGAGGCATCATTACTCCGCCTACAGATGTCCATGCAAGACCGTTTACAACTCCGACCTGATTTTTACCGCTTTGTTCATCAGGGAGAAATTTCTTGACTCCGAGATATTTTTCAAGGTTATCATTGGTGAAGCATACTTTTTTTACACCGTTTTCAACGATTTCCTTTGCAGTCTTTCTGCAAAGAGTATCAATATTTCTTGAAAGATTTCTCACTCCGGCTTCTTTTGTATATGCATCAATAATAGTATATAAAGCATCATCATCAATCTTTATCTGAGAGCTTTTAAGACCGTTTTTCTTTAAATTTTTAAGAATAAGATGTTCTTTTGCGATATGGAATTTTTCCTCACGGGTATAGCTGTTAAGCTCAATTATTTCCATTCTGTCGAGCAGAGGTGCAGGTATTGTTTCAGTAGTATTTGCTGTAGTAAGGAAGAGTACCTGACTTAAATCAAAAGGCACTTCAATGAAATGGTCTCTGAAATCCTTATTCTGTTCGCTGTCGAGTACTTCAAGCATAGCAGATGAAGGGTCGCCTCTGAAATCATTGCTCATCTTGTCAATTTCATCAAGGAGAATAAGCGGATTTGATGAACCAGCCTGTTTTACTGCATTTATAATTCTTCCCGGCATAGCTCCAACATAAGTTTTTCTGTGACCTCTTATATCTGATTCGTCCTTGATTCCGCCAAGTGAAACTCTTGCATATTTTCTGCCGAGAGCCTTTGCTACTGAACGTCCTATAGAAGTTTTGCCTACTCCGGGAGGGCCTACAAGACAGATTATCTGACCTTTAAGGTCAGGCATAAGAGCATTTACGGCAATACTTTCAAGTATACGCTCCTTTACCTTTTCAAGGCCATAATGTTTTTTATCAAGGATTTCCCTTGCTTTTTTAAGGTCTATGTTCTTGGTAGTCTTTTTATTCCACGGGAGTTCAAGAACTGCATCAAGATAATTTTTTATAACGAATGCTTCCTGAGATGAAGGAGGCATTTTATCGAGTTTGTCAGCTTCTTTAAGCAGTTTTTCAGTAATTTTGTCACTGAGTTTTAATTTTGTGATTTGTTTTCTGTATTCAGATATTTCATTCTGTTCATCATTTTCGCCGAGTTCGCTCCTGATTACATTGAGCTGTTCCCTAAGATAGTATTCTTTCTGATTTTTATCAAGATTTTCGTATACCTGTTCCTGAATCTGTCTTTCAACCTCAAGAATTTCTATTTCACGGATAAGAATGCCATAAAGCATACTGAGTCTGTAAATGATATTATTTTCCTCAAGGAGCTCCTGTTTTTCCTGATAATCAAAGTTTATATTGAAAGCTATATTTTCAAAAAGGATTATCGGGTCATTTTCAGCAAGAATACTCTGGAGCATTTCCTTAGGCATTTTAGGGAAAAAGTCTGCATATCTGGAAAAAGCGTCCTTGAGTGAACGCATAACAGCCTCTGTTTCCACATCATCAGTTTTAGCTCTGCTGTAGTTTATGGTTCTTTTTATTTCAGCCTCAATGAAGCCCTGAGATTTGTCAATGCTTATAAGTTTAGCCTTATAGATACCCTCGACTATCACACGCATGATATTGTCAGGAGTTTTAAGAACCTGTTTTATTTCGGCAGCTACACCTACTTTATATAAATCCTTTTCTGAAGGATTTTCGATAAAGGCATTTTTCTGGGCAACCAGAAAGATTCTGCGGTCATTGTCAACAGCCTTTTCTACAGCCTTTACAGATAAATCCCTTGCAATATCGAAATGCATAACCATTTTAGGAAATGCGACAAGTCCCCGCATAGCAATGCAGGGCATCATATTTTTATCTTTAAGTTCACCCATTCTTTTATACACCATCCTGTTTACAGATATTTTTTTATCTTAACGCTAATTCAATAAGTTGTTTCTGTAGGGGCGACCATTGGTCGCCCGTTGCATTTACCGGAATTTCAGGCTGACGACCAATGATTTTTCATACAGAAAACAAATATCAAATTTATGGTTTAACCATAATTCAGGCGGGCGACCAATGGTCGCCCCTACAAATAACAACCATCGAACTGGCATTATTGTTATTTAATAATTATATAATAAACCTGATGTATTTGCAAGTGTTGTAACAAAAATCCTTCCGAATTTTTTAACCCGGAAGGAATTTTCATCACAATATATTGTGACATACTTATTTTTTGAGCAGTTTTTCAACAGCATTCTTTTTATACTCGATGACCGGCTGGGATTTATTCACAACGCAGTCAGCAGTAATAATGACCTTTTCTACATTACCGGTTGTAGGAGCATCAAACATTACACTCATAAGAATGCCTTCAACTATTGAACGCAGACCTCTTGCACCGGTTTTCTGTGCAATAGTTTTCTTAGCGATTTCTATAAGTGCATCATCTTCAACAACAAGCTCGATATCATCATATTCAAAAAGTTTTTTATACTGTTTTATAAGAGCATTTTTAGGTTCTGTAAGGATTTTTACAAGGGCATTTTCATCAAGTTCATCAAGAACTGTAATAATAGGCAGACGGCCTACAAGTTCAGGGACTATACCGAATTTGACCAAATCCTGCGGAACAACTTTCTTGAATATATTGTGCATTGCCTGTTTTTTGGATTTTACATCAGCACCGAAACCGATAGCAGAGCTTTCAGTTCTTTTCTGGATAGCTTTTTCAAGGCCATCGAAAGCACCGCCGCATATGAAAAGAATATTTTTTGTATCTATATGAATAAATTCCTGATTAGGATGTTTTCTGCCGCCCTGAGGAGGAACATTTGAAACAGTTCCCTCAATAATCTTGAGGAGAGCCTGCTGAACTCCCTCGCCGCTTACATCACGGGTAATAGATGTATTTTCGGATTTTCTTGCAATCTTGTCTATTTCATCAATATAGATGATACCTCTTTCAGCCTTTGCGATATCCATATCAGCAGCCTGAATAAGTCTTAAAAGAACATTTTCAACGTCATCTCCGACATAGCCGGCTTCTGTAATAGTTGTAGCGTCAGCGATTGCAAAAGGAACATCAAGTGTTCTTGCAAGAGTCTGTGCAAGGAAAGTTTTTCCTACACCTGTAGGGCCGAGAAGCAGAACATTGCTTTTCTGGATTTCAACATCATTTGAATCGTCCTGACTCATAATTCTTTTATAATGATTGTAAACTGAAACCGAGAGAGCAATTTTCGCATCGTCCTGACCGACTACATATTCATCAAGAACTTTTTTAATTTCAGCCGGTTTTTTAAGCTTTATATCAGCTTTTACAGGAGGCGGATTTTTAACCTTGTTATTCTTTGCATAAAGCGGCCCTGACATAAGTTCAGCACAGTAGCGGACGCATGAGTCACATATATTTGCGTGTCCTGAGGAAAACATACTCTGAACTTTATTTTCACCTTTTCCGCAGAAGTCACATTTTCTAAAACCTGTATCCATCAGTCAGACTCCCTTTTTTTATCTTTTAGCGATTACTTTATCGATAAGACCGTACTCCATGGCAGCTTCAGCACTCATGAAGTTATCTCTTTCAGTATCACTTTCAATAACATCGAGAGGTTTTCCGGTATTTTCAGAAAGTATTCTGTTAAGAGTCTGTCTTGTTTTGAGGAGGTGGTCAGAATGAATTTTTATATCAGTGCACTGACCTGCAAGACCTCCTGAAATCAGAGGCTGATGAATCATTATTTCACTGTTCGGAAGAGCAAGTCTTTTGCCCTTTGCACCTGATGAGAGCAGAAATGCACCCATTGAAGCAGCCATACCGATACATATGGTTGACACATCACATTTTATATACTGCATTGTGTCATATATAGCCATACCGGAGGTAATAGAGCCGCCTGGGCTGTTAATATATAAGCTGATATCTTTTTCAGCGTCCTGACTTTCCAGATAAAGCAGCTGAGCAACTACAAGGCTTGCAGTAGCATCATTGACCTGGTCAGACAGCATTATAATGCGGTCATTCAGCAATCTGGAAAAAATATCATACGAACGTTCTCCACGGCTTGTCTGTTCAACAACATAAGGCACTAAACTCATTTCATATCTTCCTTTCAGTCTATGTTTATTATATATTTATCCTGTTGTCCGCACTGAACGGACAACAGGAATAAAGAATTACTTTTCTTCAGCAGCTGAATTGTCAACGACTGCATTTTCCTTTACGAAATTAGCAGCCTTTTCAACGAGAAGGTCTGTTTTATAGTCATCGATATTGATAATTCTCTTTACTGTATCAGCATCAATATTGTTTGACTTAGCGATATCAGCGATACCGTTTTCAATTTCTTCATCAGAAACTTCAAATCCTTCGAGTTCAGCAATTTTTTCAAGAGCGAGTCTGAGTTTTACTTCATTAACAGCTCTTTCTCTGTGGCTTTCTCTGAATGAATCCATATCCATACCTGTATACTGGAGGTAGAGAGAGAGTTCCATACCCTGCATTTTAAGACGCTGTTCAAATTCAGAAACAAATCTGTCGATTCTGTTTTCGTACATGCATTCAGGTATTTCAGCATCGAGCAAAGCGATAACCTTTTCAAAGATTTCATTTTCAAAGTCAGCAGCAGCTCTGTTTTCAGCATTTTCAGAAAGCTTCTTCATAGTGTCAGCTTTGAGTTCATCAACTGTTTCAAAATCTGAAGTATCCTTTACGAAATCGTCATCGAGTTCCGGAAGTTCCTGAACGTTGATTTCCTTGAGGTTAATTTTGAAAACAGCCGGCTGACCAGCAAGTTCTGCCATCTGATAATTTTCAGGGAAAGTAACATTTATTTCAAAGCTTTCGCCTACGCTGTGACCAGCAACAGCTTCTTCAAAGCCAGGAATGAACTGACCGCTGCCGAGCTTGAGGTTAAAGTCTTCAGCCTTGCCGCCGTCAAAAGCTTCTCCGTCCTTGAATCCTTCAAAATCGATAACAACTTCGTCACCAATCTGAGCCGGTCTGTCGTCAACGGAAACTATTCTTGCATTTCTTGCTCTCATTGAATCTATCTGAGCATTTACATCGGCATCAGTAATTTCCTTAACGATTTTTGAAGCCTTTATGCCCTTATAGTCAGCGATATTTACTTCAGGCTTTACAGTAAGAACAGCCTTGAGAACAACGCCGTTATTCATATCAGCTGAAACGAGTTCAACTGCTGGTCTGTCAACGATATCAAGCTTTGTTTCATCAAGAGCAGCAGCAACTTCGCTGTTGCAGAGAGCATTGATTGCATCGTCCCAGAAAGCGTTTTCGCCAAAATATTTTTCAGCAAATTTTCTTGTTACCTTACCTTTTCTGAAGCCCGGAACAGAAATATTTTTCTTCTGTCTTTTATAGACATTTTCAACAGCAGCATCAAAAGCAGCTGCATCAACTTCAAGAATAAGTTCATAAGTATTGGCTTTTGTATTTGTTGAAGATTTCAAACTCATTTTTTATCGTCCTCCAAAAATTGTTTGTTTTTCAGTCCGCAGTCTTTACGGAATTGAATAGTTGGGATTATAGTTTTTTGTTTCAGCTCACAGGAAAACCTGCTGTCTTTAGTTAAAACATATCTGAAATATTATATCATATTATCAGATTTTTGGCTATAGTTAAAAAGTTCATTCTACTTTTTAACGATTTTACATTACTTTTTCAGGTGAAAACTGTATATAATCACCTGAAATCATTCTGAAATCAATGCCGTCACGTTCACCGGTAATGGCATTTTTCTGAGCATATCCATGAACATGACCATAGTAGCATTTTTTTACGCCATATTTACGCATTGATTCAATTATTTCATAATTGCAGTTTGAGCCGTAAACAGGCGGATAATGCAGAAATACAACCGGCATCAGGTTTTCAGCAGCAGCTGAAGCAAGAGAAGTTTCAAGACGCTGGACTTCTCTTGCAAGTATTTTTGCATCTGCGGGTTCATCAGCCATCTGAACCCAGCCTCTTGTGCCGCATATTCCGATATTTTCATATCTGTAATGATTATTATGAAGTATACTGATATCATCAAATCCGTTTTCAGCGAGAAAATTCCGCATTTTATTCATTGAATTCCACCAGTAGTCATGATTGCCCTTTAAAATAATTTTTTTTCCGGGAAGCGAATGGATAAACTGAAAATCCTTCAGTGACTGGCTGAAGTTCATGCCCCATGAGATATCGCCTGCAAGGACTGTTGTATCATTATCATTTATATTTTCAAGCCAGTTTTTTTCAAGAGTCAGGTAATGTTTTTCCCAGCCTCTGAATATATCCATAGGCTTGTCAGTTCCGAATGAAAGGTGAAGGTCACCTATTGCAAACAATGACACAGTTATCAGTTAAGGCCAAGATTCTTCACAACATATTCCTTCATATCAGTACTGCTGATAGAATCCTTGAATCTTCTCTCTTTGTTTTTGAGTTCAGCGAGTGACTGAGGAATATCAAGCTTTGAAATTTTGTTGAGTTCATCTATCATAGAATATTCGTCCATATCTGATTTTTTGCCCTGAATTGCTTCAAGAACGCTTGCACTGAATTTGTAAGGGCTTGCAGTTGAAGCGATAAGAGTCTTTGTATTGTCGCCTGTAGCAGCCTTATATTCTTCATAAACCTTTACAGCAACAGCAGTATGTGTATCGCAGGTATATGAATATTTTTCAAAGATTTCACTGATAGTTTTCTTTGTATCAGCATCATCACAGAATCCGGCAGCAAAATCCTTTGCAAGGAGCTGTTTTACTTCGTCATTGACTTCATATTTTCCGTCCTTTGCAAGAGCAGTGAACCATTCATTTATAAGTGAATCATTTTCGCCTGTAAGGATATAAAGGAGTCTTTCAAGGTTGCTTGAAATAAGGATATCCATTGAAGGTGAACAGGTAGCAAAAAATTCACGGTTTCTGTCATAAACGCCTGTATTTATGAAATCTGTGAGAACCTTATTGATATTTGAGGCACATATGAGTCTGTTTACCGGAAGACCCATTCTTTTTGCATAGTAAGCAGCAAGGATATTTCCGAAATTTCCTGTAGGAACTACAATATTGATTTTTTCGCCGTATTCGATTTCCTTGTCAGCGGCAAGAGTTGCATATGCAGATATATAGTAAACTATCTGAGGAACGAGTCTGCCCCAGTTTATAGAGTTTGCACTTGAGAACATCATACCGTTTTTATCGAGCATTTCTGTAACATCGCTGTCAGTAAAGATTTTCTTTACACCGCTCTGGCAGTCATCGAAATTACCCTTTACAGCACATACGCCTACATTGTTTCCGTCCTGAGTAGTCATCTGACGTTTCTGCATCGGGCTTACGCCTTCTTCAGGATAGAAAACGAGAATCTGTGTATCCTCAACGTCCTTGAAGCCGTCAAGAGCAGCTTTTCCTGTATCGCCTGATGTTGCAACGAGGATAACTATTTTCTTTCCGAGGCTGAGTTTTTTGCTTGATGTTGTAAGGAAATAAGGAAGTATCTGCAAAGCCATATCTTTAAATGCACAGGTAGGGCCGTGCCAGAGTTCAAGCATATAAGTACCATCAAAGAGATGTGAAATTTCAGAAATATTTTCTGTTTCAAAATTCTTTGTATTGTATGCATTGTCTGTGCAGTATCTTATTTCTGCATCAGTGAAATCTGTGAGATATTTTGAAAATACAAGAGCAGCTCTTTCAGAATAGCTCATATCAGCCATGGATTTTATTTCATCAAGAGTTATTGAAGGTATTGATTCAGGTATGAAAAGACCTCCGTCAGATGAAATTCCCTGTGCAATTGCAGCAGCACTTTCAACCTTTACACTGCTGTTTCTTGTACTTTTATAGAACATAAAATATCACCCTTTTTATAAATTTTTTTATTTCTACTCACACATTACCAAAGTATAATCGTAATCTGTGGTATCAAAAGCGTTTTCGATATAATTTATTTCAGAAACACTGTTATTTTCGGTAATTACCTCTGCAACATCAAATCTCGGCTGATATTTCAGCGGAAAGCGTTGGGAATATTCCGAAGCAGTTCTGATAATAAATCTGATTTTTGAAGCGGTAATTGCTTCAAATGCGGAAACCATGCTGTTTCTGCGTCTTGTTTTCACCTCTGTGAAGGTGATGTATTCATCATTGCAGGCAATAATATCTATTTCTCCGCCTTTTATGCGGAAATTTCTCTCAACAATGCGGTAACCTTTTGATTCAAGATATCTGCATACAGCAGTTTCGCCCATATTTCCGGTTTCTTTACTTGTCATAGTTTATATTTTTAAGGAAAGACGGTCTGTGTATTTTACAGATTCCGTACTTTTCTATCATTTCATAATGAAGTTTAGTACCATAGCCTTTATGTTTTTCAAATCCGTACTGAGGATATTCAAGAGCCATCTGTTTCATATATCTGTCCCTTGCAACCTTTGCGAGAATTGAAGCCGAAGCAATGCTTGCAGATTTTGAATCTCCCTTTACAACAGACCTGACAGTCATATTTTCAATATCAGGGCATTTGTTTCCGTCAATCAGAGCCGCTGACGGAACAGATGACAGTCCGCTGACTGCACGTTTCATTGCAAGCATTGCCGCCTGAAGAATATTTATCTTTTCGATTTCCTCAACGGAAGCTGTCGCTATACAGTATGAAACAGCTTTTTTAGTAATTTCATCAAAAAGCTTTTCACGTTTTTTTTCTGAAAGCTTTTTGCTGTCATTTATGCCTTCAATCACAGTATTTTCAGGAAGTATTACCGCAGCAGCATATACATCACCGGCTAAAGGGCCTCTGCCGGCTTCATCGACTCCGCAGAATATTCCGATATCATTTCTTACTGCATTATCATATTCAAAAAGGTTTTCAGGCATTGTATTCACCTGTTTTTTCAAGAGTTATCCTGCCTATTTTTGCACTTCTGAATTCATCGAGTACAGTTATTGCAGCTCTTTCATAATTGACTTCTCCGCCTGAGATGAGCATACCTCTTTTTCGGGCGATTTTTTCGAGCATATCAGTGCCGCTGTCATTTTCATCAATCTGAATTTTATATCTTGCTTCCAGAGCAGCGGAATATTCAGATTTAAGATTTTCAAGCAGCAGAGCCGCCAGAGCTTCAATATCTATAACATCATCTTTTACAGCACCTGTAAATGCAAGCTTGTGAGCTACAGTCTGGTCATCAAATTTAGGCCATAAAACTCCCGGCATATCGAGCATTTCAACTCCGTCACCAAGCTTTACCCATTGTTTTGTACGGGTAACGCCGGGTCTGTCCTCAACCTTTGTACGTTTTGAATTTGCCATTCTGTTAATGAATGAGGATTTGCCGACATTAGGAATACCGACTATCATAACTCTGAGATTTACACCTGTCATGCCTTTCTGTATTCTTCTGTCGATAAGTTCTTTAAGAACCTGATTTTTAAGAGCCGGAAGGAAATTCTTTACTCCCCTGCCGCTTTTGCAGTCCATTGCGATTGCAGTAATTCCCTGTTTTTTATAATATGCAATCCATTTTGCAGTTTCCTTTTCATCAGCCATATCAGCTTTATTGAGAAGAAACATTCTTGGTTTATTTGCAGTAAGTTTTTTCATTTCAGGGTTCTGACTGCTGAGAGGTATTCTTGCATCAAGGATTTCCACAACTGCATCAACAAGAGAAAGATTAGCTTTGATAAGCCGTCTTGTTTTTGCCATATGTCCCGGAAACCACTGAATTGAAGCTATTTCAGTCATAAAGTCCTCCTTTTGCGGCAAGCGGCAGACTGCCGCCTGTAAATGCCAATTCAACATAAAAAATAATGAATTTTTTATTCTGTAGGGGCGACCATTGGTCGCCCGTTGCAGTTTACTGGAATTTTGAGCGGGCGACCAATGGTCGCCCCTACAAACCAACAATTATCGGATTTGTGTTAATTAACGCCAATTCGACATAAAAATTTTATAATTAAAAACAAGGAATTTTTTGTTTATTCTGTAGGGGCGAACTGTGTTCGCCCGTTGGATTTACCATAATTTCAGGCGGGCGAACACAGTTCGCCCCTACAAACCAACATCATCAAATTTACGTTAATTAATGCCGGTTCAAAACGAATTTTCTTTTATTCTGTTTTAAAACACAGTGAAATCACTTAAAGGATAATATCTTAAAATAACCTTTCCGACAACCTCATCAACCGGAACAAATCCGACCTGCCAGTGTCTGCTGTCCTTTGAATTCTGTCTGTTGTCGCCCATGACGAAAATACAGTCATCAGGAACGGTAAGCGGATAATCATCATCTTCAAACGCACCTGTATTATTGACAGTTGCATTATTTATGTATGGTTCATCAAGAACCTCACCGTCAACTGAAACAGTACCTGTTTCAAAATCTATATCAATAGTCTGACCTTCCGTGGCGATTACTCTTTTAACAATAGTCTTGTCAAGTGATTTGCTGTTTACAATAACAATATCTCCGTCTTCAGGCTGATAGAAAAGATGGAAATATATAAGCTTCTCAGTATCCTGAAGTGTCGGAACCATTGAATGCCCGTCCACCTGAGCAATACCTATTATAAATATGAATACAAGTCTTAAAATGAATATCCAGTAAAGCAATGTTTCAACTGTTTCAAGGATATCAGCAAGCAGAGTACTTTTTTTGCGTGTATCTTCCATTTTACCGCCTCATCTCTTTTTAATATACAAAGCCGAAATTATCGAAAGGAGAAATTCTGAGTATTACATGACCCATAACATCATCATTGCTTATAAGACCGACTTCCGGGTGACGGCTGTCCTTTGACCATAATCTGTTGTCGCCCATAACGAACATATAACCCTCAGGAATGGTTATCGGATAATCGAAAGCACCTTCATTTCTTGTAGTAAGGTCGGCGATATAGCTTTCATAAATCTGAACTCCGTCAACGTACACTATGCCGAGGTCGAAATCGATATCAACAGTCTGACCCTCCATGGCAATAATTCTTTTGACTATGCGTTTTCCAAGGCCGGGAGCTTCTGTGACTTCTGTCTGTGAATCATCAGTAAAAAGGTGTGAATTAACGCTGTTTATAATAATTATATCACCCTGTTCCGGTTTATACAGCAGATTTGAAACAATGAGCCTGTCATCTTCCTGGAGAGTCGGAACCATTGAAGTTCCTTCAACTGTAGCGATACGGAAAAGGAATGTAAATATAAGCAGCACGAGGAATACGGCATATATGACTGATTCTGCCATATCAGCCAAATCATCGAGGAAATTTTGTTTAGCAGTGCCATGTTTTTCAGAACTCATCAAATCATCTCCGTCATTTATCAGTATAGCAAAAAAGGGACTTTGCGTCCCTTTGTTCGCTGTTATGCGTTTTAAGACAAAAGAACAAGATGTCTTTCATCAGACTAACGAATAGCTTCTTTAACCTTTGCAGCTTTACCAACTCTGTCACGGAGATAATAGAGTTTAGCTCTGCGAACTTTACCTGTTCTGATAGTTTCAACCTTGTCGATAACAGGTGAATGGAGTGGGAAAACTCTTTCGATTCCGCAGCCGTGAGCAACACGTCTTACAGTGAATGTTTCATTGATACCGCCATGTTTCTTTGCGATAACAGTGCCTTCAAAAATCTGAATACGGAACTTGTCGCCTTCCTTGATTTTAACGTGAACCTTTACAGTATCACCGATATTAACTGAAGGAACATCTTTCTTCAAGCTGTCCTGACTGATAAGTTTAAGAGCGTCCATTTTAAAAATCCTCCTTAAAAATTTCCGAACATTCATGTATAAATTGTATACAGCGGACTGTCCGACTTAATGTCATTTACGGCATTAACTCTCACTGAATATAATTCAGCGGATTTCAAATGCTTTTATATAATAACATATTAAATAAAAAAATGCAATAGTTTTCAGGAAAAATCTTTTCCGTCACTGCAAATAATTCTTTCACGTTCAATTCTCACAGCATTTGAAGGAATATCAGCATATTTGCAGAAAACATCTGTTAAAAGAGTCGGATTATAATTTTTCTGAGTACCTGCGGGAAGTCTTAACATAATTTCAAGATATTCATCTTTTGCTGACGAGTCAAGAACATTTATAACAGGTTTTATATCTGTTTCAATCATCTGTTTCTTTTTATTTCGTTTAAGTACAATAATTTTTTCCTGAGATACAAATTCAATAAATTTTTCCCTGAGATTTACAGGATTATCATTAAATATTTTTATTTTAAAATCAGCGAATGCTATTTCAGTATGTTTGAGTTTCGGAGCTGAAACGCTGATTATTCTTATTCCGTCAGGGAGAACGCTGTTGAGGGAATTTTTTATCTGTTCATAAGGGATATCCTCCGTGAGAGTAAAATCCATTATCTCACAGCTGCTTTCAAATCCGAGTGACAGAGCAAGTGCAAACATCACATAGACATGAGGATTGAACCCCTCTGTATACCATACAGGGAGCTTTGAGCGTCTGAAAGCTCTCTGCATACATCTGTTGAGGTCAAGATGTGATATATATACCGCACTGTCTTTTTTTTCAAATACAGCTCTTATATCATTCAAAGCATTCACCTCCGACAGCCTTGTTTACGCCGCAGCCGGCACATTTTATGCGGCAGTTGGGAGTAGTTTTCTGGTCATATACAGCTTTTTTATGTTCTCTTATAAAAAAGTTCTTTGATACAAGATAATCGAGATGTTCCCATGGCAGAATCTCATCATAATCTCTTTTTCTGTTTGCATAGAATGAAATATCAATACCTGTTTCCTCAAAAGCCTCAAGCCATAAATCGAATCTGAAAAACTCCTCCCAGCCATCGAATTTGCAGCCTTTTTTCCATGCTGTATAGATAGCTTTTCCGAGTTTTCTGTCACCTTTTGCGAGAACGGCTTCAAGTATGCTTACATCAGGATTATGCCAGCTTACCTTAATTTTTCTGGTCTTTACGGAATCAATAAGAACTTTCTGTTTATGTTCTATCTGTTCACGGGTAGCCTGCGGTTCAAACTGGAAAGGAGTAAAAGGCTTCGGGACGAATGTTGCAGTACTTATTGAAACCTGAACACCTTTTCCTTTCGGGCGGTTCGGAATGGTATAATAGAGGTCAACTACTTTCTGGGCAAGTTCAGCTATTCCGGCAACGTCCTCATCTGTTTCAGTCGGGAGTCCGAGCATAAAATAAAGCTTTACATTTGTATAGCCGCCCTCAAAAGCGATACGGCAGGTTGACATTACCTCATCTTCTGAAACATTTTTATTGATAACGTCACGCAGACGCTGAGTTCCGGCTTCCGGAGCAAATGTAAGACCGCTTTTTCTTACTTTTTTTATTTTTTCAAGGAGTGAATCCGTAAAATTATCGACTCTCATTGACGGCAGAGCAAGATTTATATGCTGATTTTCAGTATATTCAATAAGTTCTGTAAGCATGGGGTCAATTTTTGAGTGGTCACTTGTACTGAGTGAAGCGAGTGAAAGCTCCTCATATCCGGTATTTTCGCATAAAGCTTCAGCCTGTTTGCAGATTGTTTCAACGGATTTTTCTCTGAAAGGTCTGTAAAGGAATCCAGCCTGACAGAAACGGCAGCCTCTTATACAGCCTCTGAGTACTTCAACTGATGAACGGTCATGAACTATATCGGTAAAAGGCACAACAAACTGTTCAGGATAATAAACGCTGTCCATATCCTTTATTATACGCTTTTTTATTTTCGGCGGAGCATTTTTAAGAGGTGAAACTGATTTTATTGTATTATCCTCATTATATTCAATCTCATAGAGTGAAGGAACATATATCCCCTCTATCTGAGCGGCTTTTTCGAGGAACTCTGAACGTGAAGCATTCTTTTTCTTCATATCATTATAAACGTCCATAAGCTCTATATTTACTTCTTCTCCCTCACCGAGTATGAATATATCAAAAAAATCAGCAAGAGGTTCAGGATTACAGACACAAGGCCCTCCTGCGACAACTATCGGAGCGAGATTTTCGCCTCTGTCCTTTGCAAGAACAGGTACTCCTGCAAGGTCAAGCATATTGAGAATATTTGTATATGAAAGCTCATACTGCAATGTAAATCCAATAAAATCGAAATCCTTTACAGGGTCAAAACTTTCAAGTGCATAAAGAGGTATATCATTTTCCCTCATAATTTTTTCAAAATCAGTCCATGGGGCAAATACACGTTCGCACCAGTAATTTTCTCTTTTGTTGGTTATTGAGTAAAGTATCTTCATACCGAGATGCGACATTCCGACATCATAGTTGTCAGGGAAACAGAATGCAAAACGCACATCAATATTTTTCCTGTCCTTTACAATGCTTCCGAGTTCGCCGCCTGCATAGCGTGACGGTTTCTGAACCTGAAGCAGAAATTTTTCAACCTTATCTTTCAGCTGCATTATAATCCTCCAAATAAATTATAATCTAATTTTACCACAGTGAACGCAAATAATCAAGTGCATACAGCCGCCGCATACTGAATAAAAATATTATAAAAAGGGGTGATTATTCCATGTCTGATGATTATGAAAAGAATGAATATAACGAAGAAAAAGACGATAAGAAGGATAAACTCAATGATATAGTGATAACTCAGTGCATACTCTGTCTTGTGCTTGCAGTGGGAATGCTTGTCCTCAATGTATTTTATCCGGATATCAGCCGTGAACTCATTGAAAAATACAGAAACTATTCCGGAAATTCAGAAAATCAGGCATTTCAGGAAGCAGTAAATCTGCTTGACAGCTTTATCAGATGATATCATTTTCACTTGACAGAATAAAATTCACCATTGATTTCAGTTTTTTTGCAGTAATAGCATTTCTCTGCATAATTGACGGCGGAAAGAATATAATATCAGCATTTTCAGTCTGTATCATTCATGAAACAGGTCATCTTATACCTATGATAATAAGCGGAGAAAAAATAAATTCCGTCCGTATCTGCGGTGCAGGAATCAGAATAATTCCATATAAGAATCCCTTAAAGCCGGTTTTTATGGATATTGTAATTCTTGCCGGAGGTTCAGCATTTAATCTGATAACGGGATTTATTATAATTTTGCTTACTGAAAACATCAGTCTTTTTGCAGCAATGAATATTATTATCGGAGTATTCAATCTTCTGCCATACAGAAATTTTGACGGCGGAGAAATTATTCTTACTCTTATGGAATACTACGGGAATGAATTTATAAAATACAATGCTGAAAAAATCGTGTTTTTTATGGGGATAATTACATCTCTGCTGATATTTGCAGCCGCATACAGTCATGGAATCATCAATCTTACTCTTATATTTACTCTTGTTTATCTTATGATTATATAAAAAA
>ERZ808240.2680-NODE-2680-length-18841-cov-15.431917_pt1 | contig 18841 bp, 17 predicted proteins | sample MGYA00521084_ERZ808240 | MGnify/ENA primary metagenome ERZ808240 (study PRJEB31516, sample SAMN03275571) | gut metagenome | biome: mammalia-associated habitat; material: feces | host: Papio cynocephalus | place: Kenya | collected 2012-08-06 ... | reverse complement strand
CAAGTTTTTTTTACTTGTTATTAAAAAGAATTATCAGAAATCCGTAAATAGTAACCATTTAAATTATTACTATTCACAGATTTTTTTAATTTTGTAAGAAATAGAGTGAATTTATCGATTATTTTTGCGTTTGGTTTTAGATATATAAGAAAAAGCCATAACTATTTATGACTTATTTCTAACTTTTTCATTTTAGTATGAAATTTACTTCCTAATTCTTCTGAGGATGCACTTTGCATACTTCCGGTATAGGTATTTACTATTTCACCTTCTGTAGTAAAATAATATATTTGGCATACTTTCATATTTTCATATACTTTTACTGGTACTGATGGTCTTACTCCTAGATGCCAATATCCTTTATATCCGATTGATCCCATTCCAGCAGAGCAATGAACGTGTAATCCTAATCTTCCTAAAGAACTTCTACCACTCATCATTGGTACTAAATTTTCTGTCTCAGTCCATTCATTACTTCTTGCTACATATATTTTATCTGGATATAATATTAACCCATTATCTGATATTTCAACTGTTGATATTTTATTATCTTTTTTTAGGTCTAATATTGGTTCTTCATAATACCCTATTTTTTTATTTAAACTTAAATTTACTGAATTTGGATTTATTACTATGTTATCTTGTGGAGTTATTATAATTTCACCTGTTTTCATTCTTTGTTTAATTTCTTCTCCACTCAACATTCCAGATTTTTCACTTTTATAATTTAAACTAGGAAAGAATGTTAAATTTCCTATTTCTATATTTGGATATATTATTGTCGGTTTAGTACAAATAATACTTAATAAAAAGTTGCCATTATAATTATCTTCACCATATCCACTTGTAAGTTCTATACTAACTCCTAATAATGATAATGATGTTCTTCCGTTTAAAACTGGTATGTAACCATTAGTCTTTATTTTTTCATTTGTTTTGGCTAGATAAACTTTGTGTGGCTCTAATAATAAGCCTTCTTTTGGTATTTTTACTCTTTTTAATTTATTTACTTTATCTTCAATTACTTCTTGTAGATAAATGTTTTTTTCTTTAGTATCCACGATGGAATAATCAAATGTATATAAAACATCGGAAATACTAACCATACAACTATTTGGTTTTTCTAAAGCATCTTTTTTCATATTGTCTATAGTAATATTTCCTTTTTTTATTTGTTCGCTTATCTCTTTATTAGTTAGCATTACTTTCTCTCCTTTACTAGTTTTTTTGTTGTATATTCTTCTGATATTTTTGACTCAGTTGGCTCTACTTGACCTAAATATTTTCCATTATATTGAATTTCTGGATTTCCTATTAATGGATAATAATAAATTCTACCGATTGGCATTTTAGGATATACTTTAGTTGGGTTGGCACAAATAATTTCTAAAGTCCACGTTCCTTTAAATCCGTTATCTCCAAATCCTGCTGTAATATGTATTTCTACTCCTAATGTTGCTAATTCTGTTAAACCTGATAATAATGGAACATAGCCATATGTTTCGGTCCATTCATTTGTTCTTCCTAGATATAGTTTATTTGGTTCTAATACCAAACCTTCCTCTGGTATTATTATTGTTTTGGAAGGGTTTTCACTTTTTATATTTAGCATTGGTGTATAATATTCTTTTAATGTACTACCTAGTGTTACATATACAAAGTTTTCTCCTATATTATTTTCACCATTATCTACATAGATATTTTTATTCATTTCTTTTTTTAATCCTTCTTTATTTAACATACTGAATCCTCCTATATTCATTATAACATTTATATTTTACTGGTAAATATATTTAACGAAAAAGAAACATTTTTTTGTTTTTAGATATATAAGAAAAAGCCATAACTATTTATGACTTTCTTTATCTAATACTTTTTTTAGAAACATTCCTGTATATGAATTTTCAACTTTTGCTACTTCTTCTGGAGTTCCAGTACAGACAATATTTCCACCTAGATTGCCTCCTTCTGGGCCTAAATCTATTATATAATCTGCTACTTTTATGACATCTAAATTATGCTCTATTACTAATACTGTATCTCCATTATCCACTATTCTTTCTAATATTTTTAGAAGTTTTTTTATGTCATGCATATGTAGACCAGTTGTTGGCTCATCTAATATGAATAAACTTTTACCTGTTGCTTTCTTTTGTAATTCTTTTGCTAATTTTACTCTTGCTGCTTCTCCACCAGATAGTGTTGGAGCGGGTTGACCTAATTTTACATAGCCTAATCCTACATCTTGTAATACTTGTAATTTATTTTTTACTTTTGGATGATTCTCAAAGAATTCTAAGGCTTCATCTACCCTCATATTTAATACATCATATATAGATTTTTCCTTATATTTTATTTGTAATGTTTCTCTATTATATCTTGTACCATTACATACTTCACATGGAACATATACATCGGGTAAAAAGTGCATTTCAATTTTCTTTACACCATCTCCCCAACAGGCTTCACATCTTCCACCTTTTACATTAAAGGAAAATCTTCCTTTGTCGTAGCCTCTAATTTTTGCTTCTTTAGTTTGAGCAAATATATCTCTTATATCATCAAATACACCTACGTATGTTGCTGGATTACTTCTTGGGGTTCTTCCTATTGGTGATTGAGTTATTTGGACTACTTTATCTATGTATTCTAGACCTAATACTGTTTTATGCTCTCCAGGTTTTTCTTTGGTTTTATATAGATAATTTCTTGCTACTTTATATAATATACCATTTACTAAGGTAGATTTACCAGATCCTGATACACCTGTTATACAAGTTAATGTTCCTAATGGTATTTTTACATTTATCTTTTTTAAATTATGTTCTTTAGCGCCTTTTATCTCTAAATTTTTTTTATTACCTTTTCTTCTTTTTTCTGGTATTTCTATTTTATATTCTCCAGTTAAATATTTACCTGTTAGACTGTTTTTATTTTTCATTACTTCTTCTGGAGTTCCACAAGCCATAACTTTTCCACCATGTTCTCCTGCTAAGGGGCCAATATCTACTAGATAGTCTGCTGCTAACATTGTATCTGTATCATGTTCTACTACAATAAGAGAGTTTCCTAAATCTCTCATTTCTTTTAATGAATTAATTAATTTCTCATTATCTCTTTGATGAAGTCCTATGCTTGGTTCATCTAATACATATAACACTCCTGTTAATCTTGAACCTATTTGAGTTGCTAATCTTATTCTTTGACTTTCTCCACCTGATAAGGTTCCAGCTGATCTAGATAATGTTAAGTATTCTAATCCAACATTGATTAAAAAGTCTAATCTAGAATTTATTTCTTTTAGTATTACTTGGGCTATTTCTTGTTTTTCTTTTGATAATTTTAATTTATTTATAAATTCTTTTAGTTCTCTAATATTCATATTTGTGACATCAAATATGTTTTTATTATTTATTAAAACTGATAGGACACTTGTTTTTAGTCTTGAACCTTTACAGGTATCACAAGGTAATTCTACCATATATGTTTCTATCCATTCTCTAATCCAAGTACTTTTTGTTTCTATATATCTTCTTTCTAAATTAGTTATAATTCCTTCAAAGTAATCAGTTGTATTTCTTGTATTTCCATTTTTAGCTACATAGTTAAACTCCAGTGGTTCATTAGAGCCATATAAAATGATATTTAATTCGTCTTTTGTTAAATCTGCTACCTTTTTATTTAGGTCTATATTATATTTAGATGCTACTGCTTTTAACTGAGTATTTATAATATTATTACCATCATCTAAATTTATAGTCTTTATAGCGCCTTCTTTTATAGAAAGATTTCTATCTGGAATTATTAAATCAACATCTAATTTGTATTTAACTCCTAAGCCTTTACAGTCAGGACAAGCACCGTATGGAGCATTAAATGAAAATATTCTTGGTTCTAATTCTTCTAGTGAATAGTCACAATAAGGACAAGCAAATTTTTCACTTAATAATATTTCTTCACCACCAATAACATCTATTATTACTTTACCTTTAGATAGATTACAAGAAGTTTCTAATGCTTCATATAATCTAGTTCTTATACTATCTTTGACTACTAATCTGTCTACTATTACGGAGATATTGTGTTTTTTATTTTTTTCTAATTCTAAATCCTCGCTTAAATCTTTGGTTTCTCCATCTATTTTAGCACGGATATATCCTTCTTTTCGCAAATTCTCTAATAAATCTTTATGAGTACCTTTTTCCCCTTTTACTATAGGAGACATTACCATTATTTTTGTATTTTCTTCTAAAGATAATACTTTATTGCACATTTCGTCTATAGATTGAGATGATATTGGTATATGATGGGTAGGACAATATGCTGTACCTATTCTAGAATATAATAATCTTAAATAATCATATATTTCAGTTACTGTTCCCACTGTACTTCTAGGATTATTATTGGTAGTTTTCTGATCTATACTAATTGATGGTGATAATCCTTCTATTACATCTACATCTGGTTTATCTGTACTTCCTAAAAATTGTCTAGCATATGAGCTTAAACTTTCTACATATCTTCTTTGTCCTTCTGCATAGATTGTATCAAATGCTAAAGATGATTTCCCTGATCCTGATACACCAGTCATTACTACTAATTTATTTTTTGGTATATCTAAATCTATATTTTTTAAATTATTTTCTCTAGCACCTCTAATTATTATTTTATCCATTATAATACACCTCTTTTGGTTAGTTATTATAGCACATTTTCTGATAAATAAATATACTAATTATTACCTTTTTTCCGGTATTTAATATATCATATATAAGTTCATATGTCAATTATTTTCGCAAACATTTGTTTGTTTATAATAAAAAAAAGAAAAAGGACTAAAATCCTTGGGGTAATATTTTTTCTGCTTTAATTCTTATTCTTTGAAAAGCATTATCTATTGTTTTAGCGGGTCTATCTAATATATCCGCTATTTCTTTATAATTAAATCCTTGTATTTTTAATTCGAATACACATTCTTCTAATGGAGTTAACTCATGTTCTATTTTTTCTATTAATTCTTTTATATTTTCATTTGCTATTATTCCTCTTTCGGGATTTTGTTCTTCACTTCCAAATATATCTGCTAGGGATATTTCTTCTCCAAAGTCATTTATACTTTCTATAGGAACAGCTTCATTTAATATTTTGTATTTGTCTCTATTTAATTTCCTTATTAGAGTATTTAATTGTCTATCCATACAAAGGTTACAAAATGTATAAAATGTTACATCATCATCTAAATTAAAACTGATTATTGCTTCTTCAAAACCAATTACGCATTCTTGGAATATGTCTGAATATTCTATTCCTTTACCTTTTACATATCTATATATTCTAGTACTTTTTTTTGTTATTAATGGTTTATATTTTTCATGTAAGATAGTATTTGCTTGTTCATTTTTTTCTTGGGCTAAAAATACTAATTCATTATCATTTAAGTTTCTATAATCCAATTCTATTTCCTCCCTGATACTATTTGTGATAAGATAATTCCACAAGATACAGAAGCATTTAAACTATTTATTTTACCTGTCATAGGGATACTTGCTATGAAGTCACAATTATCTCTTACTATTTTACTCATTCCTTTGCCTTCATTACCTATAACTAAACAAACATTCATATTATAATCAATTTCTCTATAGTTTTGTCCTTTCATATCTGTTCCTACTATCCAATAGTTTTTTTCTTTTAGTTTTGATATTGTTGCAGTTAAATTTGGTACTTTAATTATTTTAATATTTTCTATAGCACCTGCTGAGGTTTTTACTACAGTACTGGTAATACTGACACTTCTATCATTTGGAATAATTATTCCTTCTACTCCAAGGGCTTCACTTGTTCTTATTATTGCACCAAAGTTATGAGGATCTTCTAGGTGATCTAACATTACTAGGGTATGATAGTTATTGTTAGTTTTTAAATCATCTAGAAATTCATTTAATTCATATGTTTTAAATTCATCAATATCTAATATTATTCCTTGATGTAAGCCATCTACTTTACTGTCTAATACTTTATTATCTACAAAATTTACTCTTATATTTCTTTTAAATAATTGATCTAATATTTCATTATCTTTAAATTTTTTACTAACATAAGCCTTATTTATTTTATCGTTACTTTGTAATTTTTCTTTTGCTACATTTTTTCCATATATATACATAGTTTACACCTCTATATTTTTTAATATTTCTTCTAATCTTTCTTTTTGGTTATCTAGATATAAATATCCTATTAAGGCTTCAAACCCTGTTGACATTTTATATGTTATTATATCTGTATTTTTAGGATGACTAGCTCTTTTATAATTTCTTCCTCTTTTTACTATATCTATTTCTTCATTTGTTAATATATTATTGTCTAATAAGTTATTTAATATACGACATTGAGATTTTGCTGATACATAATTAATTGCTTGCTTTTGTAATTCTTCTACTTTAGTATTTCCAAGACTTAAGAGTTTTTCTCTTATGTATACTTCGTATACTGCATCTCCTAAATATGCTAAAGAAATAATATTAATACAATTTAAATCCATATTATCACCTGCTAGGTATATTTTATCATAAATAATTAGCATAATCAAATTAAATTGTAGATGTTTTATAAACTATGGGAGTACAATACATAACTATATATTCTTAAATATTATATATTTAGAATTAATAAAACAATCTATTTTAGTAATATTTATGTATATAATATCTTTTAATATCATTTAAATATTATTAGAAGTATCGCCTTTATTTTTATTAACTATGGCGAATAAACAAAAAAGAGATAATCAACTTACCTCTTTAATTTCTCCTGATTCATTAATACTAGCATTTATAGACCAAGTATTCATGTTAGTAATTACTCTTTGTTTTTCTTCTCCTTCTAATACTTTAGTATATTCATTTTTTTCTAAACATGGTATAAAGTAATAACTTAAATCTCCATCTTTAGTCATTTTTATTTGAAATATTCCTGTATCTTTAGTTTCATTATTAAAAATAAAATCTCCTAAATTATAAATTATTGGTTTATTATTATAATATTCTATTCCTTGTAATGTATGAGCGTGTGTTCCTATTATTATGTCCGCGCCCGAATCAATATATGTTCTAGATGTTTCCTTTTGTACCTCTTCTAAATCATGAGAATCTTCTTTTCCCCAATGGACTAAGGCTACAACATAATCACTTTCTTCTTTAGCTTGCTTTATTGCTTCTGCAAATGCTTCTGGATCGTAACATCTAAATACTCCACCTTCATCTTCAGTTGCTTCAGGAGTTAAAATTAACTTTTCTGCTCTAGTAGCATTTATGAAGGCTATTTTATAACCATTTATTATATAATAATATGGCTTTTTAGCTTCTTCTATATTTTTTCCTGCTCCAATATAAGGAATGTTATATTCTTTTAAAGCATCTAACATATCATAAAATGCTGTTTTACCAAAGTCATATACATGATTATTAGCAAGAGTTACTAAATCTACTCCCATTTCTTCATAAATACTTAATCTTTTGGGAGAGGCCCTAAAGGTATAATATTTACCAGGCATTTTTTCTCCTCTGTCACTTACTGTAAATTCATTATTAGCAATCATTATATCACTATCATTCATTATTTTTACAACACTATCTGATAATATTCCATATACTTTTTTGCCTCTTTCATCATATTTAGGCATTATATACCAATTGTCCGCTAAAGATACATCCCCAACAAAACTTAGAGTTATCTCATCTTTAATACCATTAATTTGTTTTACATTGTCTAATTTAGTATAATTATCATTATATAAATCTTGTAATACTACTAATGAATTATTAGTTATTTTATGCCATATTGATTTATCATAATTATTTTTCTCTAAATATTTAGATAAATTTTCTAAAGACTTTTCTTTATAGTTATCACTAATCCATTTTAAGAAATCAGCGTCTATTTTAGGATCATTTATTTTGTCTTCTATATTTGAGATGACTTTATCTATATTTATATTATTTTTTAGATTATTATTATCATTTTTCTCTTTATTATAAAAAGGTATTAATAATAATAGGATTATAACTATAACTAGTAGTCCTAATGAGGGTTTTACCCATCTTTTAAGTTTTCTTTTCTTTCTTCTTTTCATTTTCTTACACCAATTATATTTTAACATTTTATTTTAATAATCGCTAGTACTTTAGTGAAAACTTTGTACCTATTTCTAAATCATCAAAAGTATCTAATGGTAAAATTATAGTATGACTTGCCCTAGTGTCTGTTTGAATAGTATTTTCATGCATAGCATAACGAATTTTTACTATATGAAACTTATCATCTACTAGTGCTATATCTACTCTTTGTTTTGAGCCTACTGAACTATAAGAATTACAATCATATAAAATTATTGCATACCGTAATTTTGGAAATTTATATTTCATTATTTCTTGATTATGGGTTTGTGTTACCTCTATTTCTTTATTTTTATATACTAATTTCATATACATCATACTCCTTTATTCTCACGAAAAAACAATTACTTTCATAATTGTTTAATTTATTATATATTTATATTATTTATTATCTAAATCCCATTTCCAGTTAGTTACTTCTGGCATATCACGTCCATATTCTTGAATATATTGTTTATGCATTACTAACTTATTTTTGCATTGTTGATTTAGTGATGAAGCACGATTGCCTAATTGTGGCAAATACTTTAGAGCGTCTATTACTAAATGATATCTATCTAACTCATTTTGTACTCTCATATCAAATGGAGTTGTGATTGTTCCTTCTTCTTTATATCCATGAACGTGAATATTTTTATTTGTTCTTCTATATGTTAATTGATGAATTAGATTTGGATAGCCATGGAATGCAAATATTATTGGTTTATTTGTGGTAAATAACATATCATAATCTTGATTACTTAAACCGTGTGGATGTTCTGTATTTGATTGAAGTCTCATTAAGTCTACTACATTTACTACTCTTATTTTTATTTCTTTAAAGTATTTTCTTAATATTGAAGTAGCCGCTAAAGTTTCTAGAGTTGGGGTATCTCCGCAACAAGCCATAACAATATCTGGTTCATCATCTTCATCGTTTGAAGCCCATTTCCAAATACCTATTCCTTGAGTGCAATGAATTACAGCTTCTTCCATGCTTAACCATTGTGGTCTTGGATGTTTAGATGCTACTATTACATTAATATAATTTCTACTCTTTATACAATGATTAAAGCAAGATAATAAACAGTTAGCATCTGGTGGTAGGTAAATTCTAGTAATATCTGCTTTTTTAGTTACAAGATGATTTAAAAATCCTGGATCTTGATGTGTATATCCATTATGATCTTGTTGCCAAATATGAGACGAAAGTACATAATTTAGGGATGCTATTTTTTGGCGCCATCCTAATTGTTTTGTTACTTTTAACCATTTAGCGTGCTGTGATGTCATAGAGTCTACTATTCTTATAAATGCTTCATATGAATTGAAAAATCCATGTCTACCTGTTAATAAATATCCTTCTAACATTCCTTCACAGATATGTTCTGATAAAATTGAGTCTATTATTCTTCCATCAGAATTTAAGTATTCATCACTATCTAAAGTTAAGGCATTCCATTGTCTATCACTTTCTTCAAAGGTATAATTTAATCTATTTGACATTGTTTCGTCTGGACCAAATATTCTAAAGTTTCTTTTTTCTTTGTTTAATTTAATTATATCTTTTATATATTTGCCTAACTCTATCATATCTTGAGCTTCAGTGCTACCATTTTTCGTAACTTTTATTCCATATTTTCTAAAGTCTGGTAAATTTAATTCTTTTAATAATAATCCACCATTAGCGTGAGGGCTAGCCCCCATTCTTCTGATACCTGTTGGTGCTAAATCTTTTAGTTCTTTTATTAAAGTTCCATTTTCATCAAATAATTCTTCGGGATGATAACTTTTTAACCAGTCTTCTAATATTTTTAAGTTATCTTTATTTTTATCATTCACTACTACTGGTACTTGATGTGCTCTAAAAGATCCTTCTATTTGCTTACCATCTACTTTTTTAGGTCCAGTCCATCCTTTTGGTGTTCTAAAGATTATCATAGGCCATTTTGGTCTTTGCATATTAGGATTTTCTTTAGCTTCTTTTTTTATTTCTTTAATTTTTTCTACTACTTCATCTAGTATTTCTGCCATTCTAGTATGCATAACCTTCGGATTATCTCCTTCTACATAATATGGCATATATCCACATCCTCTGAAAAAGTTATCTAATTCTATGTCAGAGATTCTGGCAAAGATTGTTGGATTTGCTATTTTATATCCATTCAAATGAAGTATTGGTAATACTACTCCATCTGTAAGGGGATTAATTATTTTATTAATGTGCCAAGATGCCGCTAAAGGACCAGTTTCTGCTTCTCCATCTCCTACTACGCAGGCTGCTATTAAATCTGGATTATCCAATACTGCTCCATAGGCATGAGCTAAACTATACCCAAGTTCACCACCTTCGTTTATAGAACCTGGTGTTTCTGGTGCTACGTGAGAAGATATTCCACCAGGGAATGAAAATTGTTTAAATAATTTTTTTAATCCCTCTTCATCTTCTGTTATATTTGGATATACTTCACTGTAAGTTCCTTCTAAATATGTATTTGCTACCATTGCTTGACCGCCATGTCCTGGACCTGATATATATATCATATCTAAGTCATATTTTTTTATTATCCTATTTAGATGAGCATAAATAAAATTTTGACCTGGTGCTGTTCCCCAATGTCCTACTACATTTGGTTTTATATCTGATAATTCTAATTTTCTTTTTAGTAATGGATTATCTAATAAATATAATTGTCCTACTGACAAATAGTTTGCTGCTCGCCAATAGGCATCTATCTTTTTTAATTCATCTAGTTCCATATTTCACTCTCCTTCTATTCTTTAATATAATTATAACAAATGAAAACAAAAAAAACAATAATTCTAGTTTATTGTTTTAAATTTGTGTGGTAATTTCTTTTGATAAATTGTTCATTAGATAAGAATAGTTGTCCTATGTTAGAAATAATTATTGTAAATATTACTAAAATTATTGTTATCAATAAATTTATTCTTTTTTTCAAATCTCTCTCCTTTTCTATTTATATTATAACTCATAATATTACAAATATTTTTATTTATAATCATACAAATTATGACAAAAAAAGTATTTAGATTTTCCTAAATACTTTTGATACATTAGATAAATAATGGTAAAACTTTTTTTAAGTTATTTTCTCCTACTACTTCATCTAGATAAATATTATCATCTTCATATGTAGCTTCAACTATTTTATAATTTTCTTTCATTTCTGTTTCTTCTAAATTTGTTTCTGCTATATAGTAATAGTCTTTTCCTTCTAAAGTAGCACTAGCAATAACTAAATATTTTTCACCAGTTCCTAAAGTTATAACTTTTTTTGGTTCTATTTTTGTCATATTACAATCTCCTTTTACTTAAATTCATCTAAATTTGGAAATTCAAAATTATCCATATTATTTGCAAAGAAATCATCATTTGAAACTGGAATTTCTTCTTCTTTTTGAATATCGTCATCACTTTTTGGAACTTGGTTCCAAAAACTATCTGCTGGTGGAAGAACATTTTTAACATTACTTTCTTCAGTATTAGTCTTTGGTGTGTCTTTCATCTCTCCTGCTTCATTATTATTTAAAAATGGCGATGCTAGAGTTACGTTAGCTTCTTGATTTAAAAATGGAGACTTAACTTCTTCTTTTTGTTCTGGGATTATTGGTGCTTGCTTAACTTCTGGTGCTGTAGAAACTTCCTCTTTAACTGGTGTTGGTTTTGTAACTTCATCTGGTAGTATCTTTAACATTTTTCCTACTCTTCTCATAACATTTTTGGCTTTATCAACACATTCATCAACATTAAGACCTAATGGCTCATGACTTCCCATAACAAAATTATTTCTATAAGGTTTATCTATAGGTAATTCTAAATCTTCTTCATCTTTAGTTTCTTCAGAACTTTCTTCTTTATTTTCCTCTTTTGTTTCTTCTTGTTGTGGTAATTCTACAACTGGTTCTGGAATTTCAATATTTGTATCAATAGTGCTACCTGTTTCAGATTCTACTTCTTCAGAACTTTGCTCTATTTCTGGTAATTTTATTTCATCATCATAATCTTCTTTTTCTTCTTCGTAAGTATCAATGATGTTATATTCTTTTAGTATTGATAATATTTCTACTTTTTCATTATCTTCTTCTAATTCATTAATTCTTTCTTTACAATAATTTATTTTAGCAGTTATATTAGCAATATTATCAATGTTTTCTTTTTGACCTTCGACAATTTTAGATTGATGCGCTAAAATATTATATATTCCTTCTAAGCAATCAGACTCTTTTACTTGTAAGTTTTGTCTTAATTCAAGTCTGTTATTTAATAAATTACTGATACTTTCTCTTTTAGTAAATATTTTTGTATATTCAGTTTCACTTGATAGAAGTAGTTTATATAATTCTAATAGATATTCTTCTTCTTTATTTTCATAATAAGCATCTCTTGCACCTTCTACGTAAGATCTGTATTCCACTTCATCTTCATAATTTAAACCAGCATTTTTTAAGGTTTCAAAAGATTTTGTAAAAATATCTAATGATTTTTTACTTTCTTCTGTTATTGGTCTTAAAGTTGCTAATTTATCATCTATATCATCTTCAGTAACTGAGTCTACTTCTATTTTTCCTGAAGCTGCTGAAATAAATTTCTTTCTTAATAAGTTTTCTAATTCTTCATTTTTAGTTTCATTTTCTTTCTTTTGATATTCTTCTTCATTTAATCTTGTCTCTAATTTTTCTAGTTCTTCTTTTTCTTCAGAAATTTTTCTAGTATTATCAAGATATTCATTAATGTATTTTAATCTATCTTGGTACTCTATTAATTTATTTTCATATTTTATCTCACCTAAACCTGTTAGATTTCTTCCGGTAACATTAATAAAATCACTAATTAATGATTCTCTTTGAGAAATTCTTCCTGCAATATAATCTACTAGTTTTGCTAGTTTTTCTGATTCTTCTTCTAGGGTTTTAGTCTCATAAAACTTACCATCTAATTCGTTTAGGTAAGTTTCATTATTCATAAAATCTATTTCTCTTGCAGCATCTTCAAAATTGTTTATAGTTTCTTCTTTATTTGAGTCTGTACCTAATAGTAGGCTCATTCTTAATATTTTGTATTTGTTTTCTTTGATTTTTTTACTACCATTATTCTCGTTTTGTATCATTATTTTCACCTCTTTTTATTTAAAACCAACTTTTTTTATCATCCGACTCCATAAATTTATTTAAATCTTTTATTTCATCATCATCAAAAAAACTATCATTTTGTTCTTCTTTCATTGGAATATCTGGAAATAGATTTTCACTTTTATCAGATTTTACTTGACTATCTTTATAGCTTGGAAATGGTTTTGATGTCATAGATACTTTAGGTGTTTCAACTTTCTTTGATTCTAACCTTTGATTACTTAAATTATTATTCTTAATTACAGGGATTTTAGAATAATTATCTTGTTTTTCTTCCAATCTTGATACTCTTGTTTCCATTTTCTTAGGTACTATTTTCTCACTGTTTATGTTCGGCATATTCTTAGGCTTAACTTCTGTTTTAGGACTTGAAGGCATTGGAGATATTCTTGTTTCTTTTTTTATTTTAAATTCATCTTTAGGAGAAAGAATTGATTTTTGCTTTTCTTCTAATAACTGTCTTGTTCTTTGTTCTATTTCTTTATTTCTTTCCTCTTCTAGAAGTTTTTGTTGTTGTAATTTTTCTTGTCTTTTCTTTTCTTCTGCTATTCTTTGTTGTCTTTTCTTTTCCTCTTCTGCTTTTCTTTTTTCTTCTTGTAATTGTTGTTGGTGTCTTTTTTCGTTTTGTAATAATTCTTTTAATATATTTTCGAATTCTTCACTTGAATTTTCTTCTTCTATTTCAAATAAGATTCTGCTTTTACTATTTTTCTCTTCTTTCAAAGTCTCTAATGTCAATACATCTTGTTGTTCTAGTTTGATGGTATTATATTGTTTATTTAATTCAGAGCCAACTATTTGATATAAGTCACTGCTTACAATATTACTTAAAATGTTATTAATTACTTCTCTTTTAGCAAGTAATTCTTCATAATTATTAACTTCATTTTCATACATATCCATTAACTTTAGTATTAATTTCTTTTCTTTATATCTTTCGTATTCTAATGTTATTGAAGATAGCATATTATCACATTCGATAATTATATCTTCAGCACTACTTTTACGTGCTTGTTTAGCATTTTCTTTTGCTTTTTCTAAAGAGTAACCTAGTTCTGTATATGCTAGGTCTATTTCTTTTACTCTTTCTTTTAATTCTTCTAGATTTAGCTTTTCGAAAGCACTAGCTAATATCTTTTTCATTTTATTTTCTAGTTGTACATTCAAGTATTTGTTATTTTCTATTTTGGTTTTAGCACGCTCTATCTTACTATTTAAATCTTGTATTTCTTCTACTAAAGTTGAATGTTGTTTTATATTACTATTATATTTTTCAATAACTTTTACTTTCTTTTTATAGTTTTCTAACTCTTCTTCTCCTAATATTTCAGGGAAAGTTATATCAAAGGCAGTTATTTCTTTGTTACTTGATATTTGATTTGTAATATAAGCCTTTCTTTCGTTAATTAAACTAATTAATTCTAATAATTTATTTTTTTCTTCTGCCATTAAAAATGTTTTCTTTGCAAGTAATTTATTATATTGTCTTTCATATACTTCATTAGTAAGTGCAAGAATCTGCTCTGTTATTTTTGTCATCTGATAATATATTGCAGTTTTTTCTTCATTACTTGGTATATATTTTAAACTTTTTAGTAGCATGTCATACTGTTTTAAACTTTTGGTTACTCTTTCATTTGCGTACTCTATCATGTCTTACCACCTCTTATTTTAATTATATACTAAATAAAATTTTTGTCAATTTATTTATTTTATCTTCTTTTATTTTTTGATTTTAATTCACTTTTTGTTAAATTTTTATACTTTTTTTAGTTTTTTTTCAAAAAATGGTTGTCAAATAAAAAAAAGTGTTATATAATTAACTAGTCAACGCGGATAATAGCGTTAATATATCGATGCCTGAGTGGCGGAATAGGTAGACGCACAGGACTTAAAATCCTGCGAGATTCAACCCTCGTGTCGGTTCAAGTCCGACCTTAGGCACCATCTTTGGAGAAATACCCAAGTCTGGTTGAAGGGACCGGTCTTGAAAACCGGGAGGTCGCGAGAGCGGCGCAGGGGTTCGAATCCCTTTTTCTCCGCCACTAATTTATCGCGGGATGGAGCAGTCTGGTAGCTCGTCGGGCTCATAACCCGAAGGTCGTTGGTTCAAATCCAGCTCCCGCAACCAATGGTTCGTTAGTCTAGAGGCCTATGACGTCTGCCTGTCACGCAGAAGATCACGGGTTCAAATCCCGTACGAACCGCCATTATGGCTCTATAGCTCAGTTGGTAGAGCAGAGGACTGAAAATCCTCGTGTCACTGGTTCAATTCCCGTTGGAGCCACCATGATGGAAATAATAAAGTCACCTATGTTAGGTGATTTTTTTTTGTAATAAAATAGCTAAGAAATAAATCTTAGTTATTCTACTACTACTCTACTATAAATGTCGTATCATTAATAAATTTATAGTTAGTTTTATATTTTAGTTCTCTTACTAATCTAAACAAGGCTTCATCTTTGGCTTTTGCTTCTAACATAATATCTACATCTTGATTATATTTTTTTATATCTTCTAAGAATGTTATAAAATCATTACTATTTATATAATCGTTATGTGCTCTAAATTCTCTTTTGTTTTTAGGAGATGAAAAATGAATTTTAGGTGTTTGTGATTTCCAACTTTTAAATATTTTAGGGTAATCTATATTACTACTTTTATTACATAAGTGATGATGATAATCTAATACTATAGGAGAGTTTATTTCATTTGATATTTCTATTACATCTTCTATATTAAATATTTTATCATCATTTTCTATTACTATTAAATTTTGAAGATGTTGTGGTAATTTTTTAAAGTTATTTATAAATCTTGTTTTAGAATTTTTCTTACCTAATACACTACTACCTACGTGTAATACTACTACTTTATCTAATATGTTTAATGATTCTAATAAATTATAATGATATTGCAATGTTTTTATGGTGTTTTCTACTACTTCTTTTTTAGTACTGTTTAATACTGTGTATTGATCTGCATGGAAGTCTACTCTCATATTACTTTCTTTAATTAATTTTGATATTTGTTGATAATAACTTTTATATTTATTGACATAATCAAATTTTACGTCATCTTTGGTTGCTAAGGGAATTATTTTAGAGGATATTCTATAAAATTTAATATTGTTTGCAATATTATACTTAATTATTTCTTCTAATGATTCTAAGTTAGATATTATTACTTTATCTAATAATTTTAAGTCTTTATTTTTTTGATATTGTGTATATGTGTAATTAGTACTTGCTGTTAATTCTATTGTTTTACTTATTGCAACATATCCTAATTTTACTTTCATATTGTAATCACCTTTATTAATATTTACTTAAATATTTTTTTAATACGATTAATTAATTTTAGTAAAGAAAAACGACCGGGCTATATATAAGCACTGGTCGATATTTTTATTTTATGCTTTCTTTCTTATTACTTTTATAATAAACAATTAGTCCTACTATTACGAAAAAGATACTTATGTATTGGTTAAATGATAAAATTACATTTTGATGACTCATTCTTAAAAAATCTAATAGAAATTTAGTCATTCCACATAATATTATACTTATACCCATTATTTTTTGATTAAATTGTGTTTTTAAATGTTTTATAATTATATATATAAAAATAATAAAAAATAATAGTGACTCGACAATTTGAATTGGAAATAAAGATATATTATTTGACACCGAATTAGAATATTTATATGTAACGCTAAATATACCATTATATTCAATTCCATGACAACATCCTACAAAAAAACATCCTATTTTTCCAATTGCATACATTAAGGGTATTGTAGGCATTAAAATATACAATAATTCTTTTAAGTTTTTTTTGAATTGAAAAGAAAATAAAATAGCAAACAATATTATTCCAAATACAGCGCCATAAGAAGATAATCCTAATTTTATAAAATCAAAATTGCCATTATATTTTGAATAATTTTGTATATAAGAAAAGATTTTAGCCCCTCCTATTATTCCAACATTTTCATATAAAAGCAAGCCTATTATTTCATTTTTTGGATAATTATATTTTTTTAACAGATAATAAGCGACTGGTAAATTACTTATTAAGGCTAATATTATAGTTATACTATAAATTGGTATTTTTATATCAAACATTCTATTAACATTTTCCTTATTAATTTCAAACAAGTAAATTTATACAAGCAGATATTAATGTGAAAATAAAGATAACATAAAAAATAAGCCCAATTAAATATAACCAAAATAAAATTTTTATAAAAATACTGTTAGGACACCTTATTAACCCTGTAACGATTGATATTAAGGATACAATGAAAAAAATTCCTTTCGCGGATTTGGAGATAAATATTCCTAACATTCCAGCAAAAAATATTATTATATAAATAATTGATTCTTTTAATTCTTTCTTTTTTGATTTGATAATTTTTTCTTCATCCATCTCTATTGTTTCAGCATTCAGAATATTTTTACATTTAGGGCAATAATTCCAACCTTCTTTTAATTTTTCTCTACAGTTTTTACAATACATAAATTTCCTCTTTTCTTAATGGTCTGTTCTTAATATAAAGTCTTCTAAAACTTCTCCACGTGTTTCATTATTATCATAAGCATATGGTTTACCACGTAATTCTTCTAATTCTATATATGCATCATCATTAAATAATAAAAACATTGAAAAAGGATATTCTCTTCTTAATTCCTCAACTTCATCATTAAGTTTTTTTATTATATTATAATTTTCTTTGGCAAACTCAAATATATCTTCATTAATTTTTATATAGATATTATCTTCAAAATCATTTGAATTTTTATATAATATATTATCATTATTTTCATTTAATATATTATCATTTAGATAACTTAAATATTTTTTTAATTGTTTTTTTGAAGTTATCTCATATTGTTGTTCATCATTGTATGAGGTCAAAAAACTTATATTATTGAAATTTTCTTCTGTAAAATCATAAACTTTTAATATGACATTTCTTCTATTGAAATTTGTAGTATATGTGTCATAAATATTTTTTTCTTCATCAGTTGTATCGTAATAAGCATAAAATTCTAAATTATTTTTTTGAGAATAAACTTTATAATATATTTTACTTCCTTTACCTTTAATTGTACCAAAGCTACTTCCATCACAATTTAAATCCGTATCAGGATTTTTTATTTCTTTTGCATATTGTATTTCAGCAAAATTTTCGTTATATTTATTGGATAGATTTTTTTTAATATAAGTACCATAAGATTCATCAATAGGGGCATTTTCTTCGATTGTTTTATGAATATCAATGGCTGTATTATAAGTCTTAACAGTTAGGAAAATAATAATCGATAGAATAATAAATAATTTCTTATTTTTATTTATTTTTTGAGAACAGTTGGGACAATAGTTCCAGTTTTTTTCAATATCCATACCACAAGACTTGCATTTCATAAAATCAAACTCCTTCGAAATACTCTTTATTTTAATTACATTGTATCAAATTTTTAGCAAAAAGTCTTTAGTTTTATGTAAAATTTTATATTTTTTTAATACGA
>ERZ808240.2678-NODE-2678-length-18860-cov-3.207658_pt1 | contig 18860 bp, 14 predicted proteins | sample MGYA00521084_ERZ808240 | MGnify/ENA primary metagenome ERZ808240 (study PRJEB31516, sample SAMN03275571) | gut metagenome | biome: mammalia-associated habitat; material: feces | host: Papio cynocephalus | place: Kenya | collected 2012-08-06 ... | reverse complement strand
TTCTGTACCAGCATACTGTTTTTTTACTGCATTCAGAACAGATTTTTTCACTCAATTCTTCAATAGTATCAGATTTTTCTGAACCCTCGGAAAGAATATTTGAAATTTTTTCAGAATCATCTCTTAGAGCAGATATTGAACCGGCAAGAAATTCCATTCTTGATGAAATTATATCGCTTATTCCATCCTTGTTCTTACCTGTCACAACCCACTTGTCCGATACATTGGGGCATATTCCGAAAAAAAGAGCCGTTCCGAGTGCAAGGTCACATATACATGGTATAAGCGAATCCGTCTGACCTGTCATTATTATAAAAAGTATGCTTACAGCATTGAATAGGATTGCAATTGCACCCATACTTCTGCGGTGTATGTATCCTGAAATAAGACCGGCTACTGAAAGAAGCACAAAAGGCATTCCTGCATCTTTTGAAGAAAGAAAAATTCCGCATGTTGTCAATGCTCCGCAGAGAACTCCCCCCATATAGCCGTAATGATAGCCTGCAACAAGTGTTACTGCTATTCCGAGTATTCTTCCCGCATTTACAAACACAAGGTCAAATGAAGTAAGTGCAGAAAGAACAACTGCATACACTACTGCAAAGGCAAAGCTTATCCCTGATTTAAGGTCAATTACACGCTGTCTCCTGAAACTCTCTTTTGATATTACTAAAAAATATGCAGTAAATCCTGAAAATATACTATATATGAGATAAAATAATATTTTAAATATTGATTCTCCTATTATTGCAGAAACGATAAGACTTGACGAAAAAACGGATATTCCTGTTGCTACTCCGCTCCATGACGGATTTTCAAAGCTGATTGTAAAAAGCTTTCCTATGATTATAAATATCATAGCACAGACAAGAATAATGTTTTTGTGAAGACTACCGGAAAGAATATATCTTAAAAGACTTCCGACAAGAACTGCCGTTGAATTAAGCGGACTTGCTGAACCGCATACAGATGCTCCGATAAATGAGGTCATACCGTTCATCTCTGCACCTGCCATCAGAAATCCGCCTGTGAGCGACAAAACCGCTCCTGATATTATGCCATAGTTTTTTGCTGTTGTCCCTGCATTTGCTTTCAACATCTTCATATCTCCTTATACAGTTTTATTTTGATGATAAGGATTATTATATCATATATAAAATGAAAAAGATGTCGTTTTAATTAATTGCTGATATTTATTTTTTTGTTATACTGCGTAAATTTTCACTGAGTTCTGTAAGCTGATTCATATCAAGCTGTTCTATTCTTGCTGTTTCAGAAAGTGACATATTCCGAAGAATATTCTGAATTTCCGACTTTTCAATATTCATCTGTGACGAAAGAGATTTTGCAATAGTTTTTCTTCTCTGTGCAAAACCTGCCTTAACCATTTTAAAGAAAAATTTTTCTGCATCTTCATCAAGTGAATATCTTTTATTTACATCTATGCGGATAACGCATGAATCAACATTCGGAGAAGGCATAAAGCTCCCTCTTGAAACATTGAAAAGCGAAACAGCCGTACCGTAATAATTTACCGCAACAGTAATTGCCCCTGATTCTCTTGTTCCGACCTCTGCACAAAGTCTCTGTCCAGCCTCTTTCTGAACCATTACCGTTATGGATTCTATGGGAATTCTGCTTTCAAGAAGTTTCATTATAACAGGTGATGTTATGTAATACGGAAGATTTGCACAGACTGATACTTTCATTCCTGAAAATTCTTCAGCTATTATCTTATTCAAATCAATTTCCATAAAATCCTGATTTATTATCTTTACATTGTCAAATTCCGCAAGAGTCTCATCAAGTACAGGAATAAGACGGCTGTCTATTTCTATTGCAACAACTTTTTTTGCCCTTTTTGCAAGCTCTGCTGTAAGAGTTCCGAAACCTGTTCCGATTTCAATTATTCCTGAATTCTGATTAGCGTTTCCCATTTCTGCAATCTTAGGGCATACATTCGGATTTATAAGAAAATTCTGTCCGAGTCCCTTTGAAAAGCTGAATCCATGACGGCTCATTATATCCTTAACAGTGCTGATATTGGTTAAATTCATCTTATATTTTCTCCTTGAAACTTTTTAATACTGCCTCTGCACATTTTACTCCGTCAACTCCTGCCGAGACAATTCCGCCTGCATATCCTGCACCTTCTCCGCAAGGGTAAAGACCTCTCAATGATACAGACTGAAAACTTTCATCTCTGTTTATGCGGACAGGCGATGAACTTCTGCTCTCTATACCTGTTATAACAGCATCATAACAGTCAAATCCTTTTATTTTTCTGCCCATTTCCTTTATACCGTCTCTTATTGTATCGCATATAAATTCAGGAAGATATTCTTCAGGAAGTGCAAACTTATAAGACGGTTTACAGCTTGGTTTGATTTTCCCGATTTTTTCAGATTTAACTCCCTTTGCAAAATCACCATAAAGGCACACCGGAACATTGTAATTTCCACCTCCTGCAACAAATGCCTTATGTTCTATATCACGCTGAAAATACATTCCTGCAAGAACATTTTCACTGTCCAAATCTTCAGGAGATATTCCTGTCAGGAGTGCAGTATTTGAATTTTCTGCATCTCTTGCATAAAGACTCATTCCATTGACGGCAACACGTTCATTTTCTGATGAAGCATTGACAACATATCCCCCCGGACACATACAGAATGTATAAAGACTTCTGCCGTTCGGAAGATGAGATACAAGTTTGTAATCGGCTGATTTCAATGCACTGTGACCTGCAAATTCACCGTAAAGAGCTTTGTCAATATCTTTTCGCAGATGTTCAATTCTTACTCCGACAGCAAAATTTTTCTGTGAAAGCTTTATATTGTTTTCATAAAGCATTTCAAAAGTATCCCTTGCACTGTGACCTGTTGCAAGTATAACATTATCCGTTTCAATATACTGATTATCATTGTACCATATGCCCTTTATTTTTCCGTCAGATATATCAAATTTATCAAAACGGCTGTTGAATTTAACTTCACCGCCCTTTGAAATTACATAGTTTCTGAGATTTTTAACAACATCAATAAGCTTGTCTGTTCCTATATGAGCTTTTGCAAGATACAGAATTTCTTCAGGAGCATTGAATTTTACAAATGATTCAAGTATATATCTTATGCGTGGGTCTTTAGTTCCTGTTGTAAGCTTTCCGTCTGAAAAAGTTCCTGCACCGCCCTCTCCGAACTGAACATTGCAGTTTTCATCAAGTATTCCGTTATTCCAGAAATTTTCAACAGCCTTTTTTCTTGAATCAACATCAGAACCCCTTTCAAGCACAATCGGATTTGCTCCGCTTTCAGCAAGAACCAGTGATGCAAACATTCCCGCTGGTCCGAATCCTATAATAACCGGTCTTTTTTCCGGCGGTTTTATATGATTTATCTGATATGTATATTTTTCAGCTTTGACAGTATTTTTATTTTTTGCGATAATTTTTTCTTCATTCAAATTTTTTTCCAGTTCAGTATCAACTGATATTACAAAACAGATTTTATTTTTCTTTCTTGCATCGACTGATTTTTTTGAAAGTTTTGCAGATTTTATTCCCGATGATTTTATTTTAAGCTCACTTGCTGAAATATTTATAAGATTTTCATCAGTAAACTCAAAATCAAGAGGAACACTTATATTATTTATTCTTATCATTCTTTTTTACCATACTTTCTGCACATTTTCTTCCTGCCCACATTCCCGAACTCCACGCCCATTCAAGATTATATCCTCCGCATTTTCCGTCTGTATCAAGTATTTCACCGGTAAAATACATTCCCCTGACACGCTTTGATTCAAGATTTTTATCGACTTCTGAACCATATATTCCTCCTGCCGTTACCTGTGAATTTTTCCACGAAACAGGCGGAAGAACTTCAACTTCCATAGATTTTATAATTTTAGCTATGGATTTTATTTCACCCATTGAAAGTTCTGATACTTTTTTTATCATACTGAATTCAGATTTTTTAACTGTTTTCTTCATAATATAAATTCCGAGATTTTTTGCGAATATCCCTGTGAGATATTCGTCAAGCATACAGTTTCTGCGAATTTTTTTAATATCAGAAAGCAAATCTGAAACTTCACTGAATGATTTTTCCGGCATAAAATCAATTCTTATTTTCTGCGGTTTAAGATATGAGAGATTAAACACGCATATTCCTGAAAGAGTGCTTTCAGAAAACTGTATTTCACCTGTTTCAGAATCGAGAATTTTTCCGTCTGATAAAGCAGAAACAACTCCCCTTGCTCTTATTCCTGCAAGGAATTTAAATTCTTTCGGATTTTTATAAGGAAGTGAAACAAGTGACGGATAAACATCTGTAACCTTATGAGTTTTTTTCAATAATTCTGTAACAGCTCCGTCAGTACCCATTACGGGAGAAGAATATCCCCCTGATGAAATTATTACTTTTTTGGCATAAACTGTTCTGTCATCTGATTTTATAACAAATCCGTTTTCTGATTTTTCAATTGATTTGACATTAAATCCGCATATTTCAGGAATATCCAGATTTTTCAGCCTTATTCTGAGGGCATCAAGAACTGATGATGATTTGTTGCTGTAAGGATATATTCTGCCCTCACTGTCAGTACGGCATATAAGTCCGAGAGAATTAAAAAAATCCTCTGTATCAAAATCTGATATTATATCCATAAAATTTGAAATACTGCTGTGATAAAATTCAGGGGAAAGATTTTTGTTCCCGAGATTACATCTTCCGTTTCCTGATGCAAGTATTTTTGTACCTGTCCTGATAAGTTTTTCAAGTATAACTACATTGAGATTTCTGTCTGTCGATTTTGCAGATATGGCTGAACATATTCCGGAAGCTCCTCCGCCTATTACTGCTATATCTGATTTTATTATATTCTGATTCAATTTCTGCACCGCCTTTTTTATATATTATATCATTGTTGACTTATTATTTCAAGTGATATATAATATTCCCGAAAGGATTTGATTTTAAATGAATATTAAAAAATGTCAGATATGCCCCAGAAAATGCAATACAGACCGAACAGCAGGTACAGGAATATGTGGCTGTAATGATAAAATAAAAGTTGCAAAAGTCTGTCTGCATAAATGGGAAGAACCCTGCATATGCGGAAAAAACGGTGCAGGAGCAGTATTTTTTTCAGGCTGTAATCTTAAATGCTGTTACTGTCAGAATTATATATTAAGTCATGAAAATTTCGGACGGGAAATATCTGATGAAAGGCTTTCAGAAATTTTCCTTGAATTACAGGAAAAGGGAGCGTGCAACATTGATTTGGTTACACCGACTCCCTATGTTTATGATATTATAAAGGCTCTGGACAGGATAAAAAACAGGCTTGATATTCCCGTAGTCTATAACTGCGGAGGATATGAACGTCCTGAAACAATAAAAATGCTCAATGGATATATTGACATATATCTGCCTGATTTCAAGTATTATGACAACAGTTATGCTCTGAAATATTCAGGTATTCCTGATTATTTTGAAAATACCTCTGAATCAATAAAAGAAATGATTTCACAGACAGGTAAAATTATTCTTGATGATGATAATATTATGCAGAGAGGAACTATAATAAGACATCTTGCACTTCCGAATTTAAGGCACGATTCAATAAAGCTTATGGAATGGATTTCTGAAAATCTCCCGAAAGATTCTTTTCTTATAAGCCTTATGAGTCAGTATACACCTTTTCCGCATATAAAGGAAAAATTTCCTGAACTTGACAGACGTATAACAAAAATGGAATATAACAGTATTCTTAAAAAAGTGTCTGAACTTGGTCTGGAGGGATACTGTCAGGACAAATCATCTGCAAAATCAGATTATACACCCGATTTCGATTTGGAGGGTGTCTGATTGATTATCTGCGGTAAAAATTCTATTTTATCATCTTTAAGATCAACGCATATTCTGTCACCCTCTGTAACCTGATTGCTTATAATCATTCCTGCAAGACGGTTTTCAATAAGTTCCATAACATTTCGCTTTATAGGCCTTGCACCATATTTTACAGTATTGTTTGCTGATGCAATTTTTCCTGCAACATTTTCGCTGAAAGTAAGATTTATTCCTATTCCCTCGGCTTTCTTTTTAAGTTTTTCAAGCTCATTTTCACTGATTTTAACCAAATCATCAGAAGTAAGAGAACTGAAAAGTATTATCTCATCTATTCTGTTTATAAATTCGGGCGAAAAGCTTTCTTTTACTTTTGAAACAGCTCTTTCCTGATTTTCTTTATCACAGGCACTTTCAAATCCCACATATGAATTTTTTCCCGAACCTAAACTTCCTGCATTTGTAGTCATTATTATTATGCAGTTTCTGAAACTTATTTTTCTCATCGTTGAATCTGTTAAAATTCCGTCATCAAGTATCTGTAAAAGTATATTCAGAACATCGTGATGTGCCTTTTCTATTTCATCAAAGAGAACAAGTGAATAAGGATTTCTTCTAACCTTTTCACATATGCTTATGCTGTCATCATAGCCGGCATATCCGGGAGGAGCTCCTATTATTTTTGAAACAGAATGTTTTTCCATAAATTCAGACATATCAAGCCTAATCATACTGTTTTCAGAACCGAACAAAGCCTCTGAAACTGCTTTTGCAAGTGCAGTTTTTCCTACTCCGGTAGGGCCTGCAAAAAGAAATGTTCCGAGAGGTCTGTCAGCGTCCTGCAATCCTGATTTTGCACGGCAAAGCGTCTGCGATATTTTAGAAATCGCATAATCGTGACCGATTATCTTCTTTCTGAGCCTTTCAGAAATTTTATTCAGGCGTTCATCTTCTCCGGCAGAAAGTCTTTTCACAGGTATTCCCGTACGCAATGAAATTACTGAAAAAACATCATCTCTTGTAACAGCCGGAACTTCACCTTTTATAATCTGAGAACAGTTTCTTATCTTTGCACCTGCACAGGCTTCATCAAGCACATCTATTGCCTTATCAGGTAAAAATCTGTCGTTTATATATCTTATTGAAGTATTAACCGCCAGACTTATTATCTCATCACTGATTTTTACATTATGAAATTTTTCATAGCTTGATTTTATTCCTGTTATTATCCCTATACACTCATCAGATGATGGTTCATTTACGGGTACAGGCTGAAAACGTCTTTCAAGTGCGGAATCCTTTTCAATGGTTTTACGGTATTCCTCAAAAGTAGTTGCACCGATTATCTGCAATTCACCTCTTGCAAGCTGAGGTTTCATAATATTTGCGGCATCTATTGCACCTTCCGCCGCACCTGCACCGACAATTGTATGAAGTTCATCTATAAACAATATTATATTTCCTGCTGATACAGCCTCATCTATACATGCCTTTATACGTTCCTCAAAATCTCCCCTGTATTTTGCACCTGAAAGAAGTGCTGTAAAATCAAGAGAGAATATATATTTGTTTTTAAGGACATCAGGAACAAGATTTTTTATAAAAAGCTCTGCAACACCTTCAACTATTGCTGTTTTTCCGACTCCTGCCTCACCTATGAGACAGGGATTATTTTTTGTCTTTCTTGAAAGTATCTGAAGAACACGTTCTGTTTCGGAATTTCTTCCTATAAGCTTTTCTGATTTTCTGAGAAGTGATGCATCAGTTATATTTTTGCCGTATTTGAAAAGATTAGGATACTGTGAAGGCTTCGGCTGTAATGATACTGCAATTTCTTCCTTTATGGCTGATATATCTCCGCAGTCAAGGAAATCTGTAAGCTCCCCGATATTTACTCCGATTTTTTTCAGAACGGCAAATGCACTGCATGAGCTGTCTTTAAGGAGTGATAAAAGTATATGTTCAGGAGATACTTGTTTTTTTCTGTCAAGCAGGGCTGTTTCAACAGAATCCTCAAGTATGTTTTTAAGGGCAGTAGTAAAATATCTGTCGGAAAGACGTGAGTGAACGCCCTGTCCGACCATTTTTATTATTTCTTCGCATATAGTATCCTTATCAGCTCCCGCCTTTTTCAAAGCTGTTCCCGCCTTTGAATACGATTCATCTGCAATGGAAAATAAAATATGCTCACTTCCGACATAAGTATGACCAAGTTCAGAAGCTATTTTTATACCTCCCTCTATAATTTTTATTGCTCTTTTTGTAAACCGCTCTGAATTTACCATTATGCTTTTTCCTCCTTGATATTATATAGATATATTATGCCACTGTTTTCCTGCGATAACAGTCGAAATGAATTATTACCCAAAAATTTGTAACACTTTTTTATACATGTCATAATATATACTATGAAACGGATAAAAACACTCTGTTTCAAATAAATTTATTTAAGGAGTTGTTTATTTATGTGTGGATGCGGTTTTGAAGGAAATGGTTGCTGGTGGATTATTCTTCTTATCATTCTTTTCGTAATTCTTTTCTGTTGCTGTGGCAATAACTGTATAGGCACCAACAACGGCTGTGGCTGTGGCGGCTGCGGTGGCTGTGACAACAACTGCGGTTGTGGCTGTTAATTATTTTTTCTGAAAAAAACAGGGGGCTGAATAATTCAGCCCCTTCGTTTTATGCCTTTTTATATTTGAAAACACTTTTATATGCAAAGTTTGCTGACGGAAGAACAAGACTCAGAAGCATAATATCAACAGGATATGTTACATTTTTAGGAAGTCTTGATGCCACAAACCATGTCATAAACTGATTCATCATATTTTTGTCGCCCAGTGATGCAAACACTGAAAAATCCTTGTTTACATAAAGCGAATAGATGAAATACGAATTGAGCATCATATTGCATATCAGCACAACAAGACCTCTTGCAAGCATAATTCTCAGTATGCTAATAACACTGCCCTTTATATCGCTTTTAGTGCATCTTATATCCGCCTTGTAAAGAATTATTCCATAGATAATTCCGGAAAGTATTACAACAAGTGAAAGTTCTATGCTGTATCCTCTGGCAGATTTGTTGTCAATCAGAAAGCCGATTATATCAAGAGCGAATGTTGACATTCCGCATACCACAGGGCCGAAAAGCATTGCTATAATCGATATAGGCACGCATGTAAATACTATTCTTGCATCGGCTGTAATATTTATGCCCAGTGAGCGTATTGCAACAGCAAGTGCAAGAAGCATACCCGTTACGGTTATAGTTCTGATTTCTCCGAGTGATTTTGCGGAGTCAGTGAATTTGGAAAAAAAGCTCTTCATAAAAATACCTCCTTAATTATGTGAGCTATTGCCTTATACATAATCAAAGAGGTATTAAAAAGAGTTTCTTCGGTTATATATTCAGCGGGATGCGAAAACTGTACCGCAAGCATTTTATGCTTTTCGTACAACGGCAACTCCCCGTCCGTTGTCACTTCACGCACAGCTTTCTACTCTGATGATGATTGAAAAAATTTATCTTAAAGGGCAAGCTGTTCAGCAATTGTGTGAAGCTCGTCCTCATAAGGCTTTTTCATACTGAGTGCTTCCTGAATGTCGAAGTCAACAACTTCATCTTTCTGGATACCAACAACTCTGTTGCCTATACCCTGTTCAAGAAGCTGTACAGCATAATAGCCCATTTTTGTAGCAAGAACTCTGTCTCTGAGTGTTGGTGAACCGCCTCTCTGAACGTGGCCGAGTATTGTAGCTCTTGATTCAATATGAGTTTTTTCCTGAATAATCTGAGCGATTTCGTTTGCATGTCCAACGCCTTCTGAAACTATTATAATAAAGTTTTCCTTGCCGTTCTTTTTAGTTTCAAGCATTTTCTTTGCAATTGCATCGAGGTCATAAGGTCTTTCCTTAGTAATAATTTCGATTGCACCGCAGGCGATACCTGTATTAACAGCAATATAACCTGCATTTCTGCCCATAACTTCAACAACACTGCATCTGTCGTGTGACTGTGAAGTATCACGGAGCTTGTCAACCATTTCCATAGCAGTATTCATAGCAGTATCATAGCCTATTGTGTAATCTGTGCAGGCAATATCATTGTCAATAGTTCCCGGAAGTCCAACGCAGAGAATACCCTTTGCAGAAAGGTCAGCAGCACCTCTGAATGAACCGTCACCGCCGATAACAACAATACCTTCAAGACCAAGTTTTTCACATGTTTCCTTAGCCTTTTCAACGCCTTCTTCAGTTCTGAATTCAGGGCATCTTGCAGTAAAGAGCATAGTACCGCCTCTATGAATAATATCAGAAACGCTTCTTGCGTTCATTTCAAATATATCACCGTTAATGAGACCTACATATCCTCTGCGGATACCATAAACCTCCATACCCTTGCTCATAGCAGCTCTTGCAACAGCTCTTATAGCAGCATTCATTCCCGGAGCATCGCCACCGCTTGTTAAAATACCAATCTTCTTTATCATGTTAAATATCTCCATTCTGCCTTACGGCATTATTAAACCTAAAAGTAAAATAGACAGTAAAAAACTTTCATCTATTATATTTTACTACATTTATAGATTTTGTCAAGTAGTTTTGAATTATTTTATATTTATTTAATCCTTATTATCTTTTTATAAGGCCTATACGGTCATATGATATATATTGTTTTAAGTCTGAGAGCAGATTTTTGTCAGCTGAAACAAAAAAATGAGTTTTAGGAGAAATCATTTTTTTTAAATCGGTGAGATAAATGACTACCGGACAGTTTCCTGTATGTTCTGAAAAAACATTCTGAACAGTTCTGAATATATCAAGTTCTGCTGAACTAAGTTTTATGCAGAGGGACATTCCTGATACAAGCATATCAGTATTTTTTTCCGCACTGAAAATTTCATCGCATATTATTCCTGAATATCCGTTGCGAGATGACTTATGAGCCTTTATAAGCAGTATGGAATTTTCAGAAAGTTCCTGTGCGGATTTTCTGTAAACATCGGAAAATATCGTTGCATCAGCCTCGCCTGATTCGTCCTCAATTTTCAGAAAACACATTCTGTTTCCGCTTTTATCGGTATGAGTTTTTACACCCTTTACTATACATACAATATTCAGTTTATCATTATTCAGAATATTTTCAATATCTTTGATTCTGCGTGTTTTAAAATATATTTTCAGATATTCATATTCATCAAGCGGAGAGCCTGAAAGATAAAAGCCTGTTGATTCTTTTTCAAGTTCAAAAAGTTTTTTTCTGCTGTATTCTTCAGCAGGTTTTATCTGAAAATCTGACTCTGTATCTGCCGTAATATCAAGAAAATTGAGCTGTCCCTCAATACTGCCGTAATTTTTTTCAGAAACAGATTTCATAACAGCCTCATAGTTTTCAAGCATCTGATGACGATTAAGGTCAAGATTATCAAAAATTCCTGCTTTTATCATATTTTCAACAGCAAGCCGATTCATATTCCTGCCTGAATTTCTTTCGCAGAAGTTGCGGAAACTTGTATAAATTCCGTTCTTGTTTCTTTCTTCGGCAATACTTTCTGCAAGCAGACTTCCCACATTGTTTATAACAAGAAGTCCGAAATATATGCAGTTATTATATTCTGAAAATCCTGCTGAGCTTATATTTATATCAGGACGCTTTATTTCTATTCCTGCTGAACGGCATACAGATATATATTCCATAAGCTTTGAAGTATTTGACATAACGCTTGACATAAGCGATGACATATACTCCCTGAAATAATGACATTTCAGATATGCTGTCTGGTATGAAAGAATCGCATAAGATGCTCCATGTGAACGGTTAAAGGCATATGATGCAAAACCTGCCATTTCAGTAAATATACTTTCAGCAGTATACGGAGAAATTCCGTTTTCCATTGCACCTTTTATAAAACTGTCCTTTTCCCTCATCATTTCATCATGATTTTTATGGCTTATAGCTCTCCTGAGTATATCCGCATGAGCATACGAAAAACCTGCAAGTTTTCGGCATATTTCCATAACCTGTTCCTGATAGAGCATACACCCGTATGTGCTTTTAAGTATGCTTTCAAGCATAGGGTGCTTATATGTAACTTTTTCAGGATTTTTACAGCTTTCAAGATATTTCTGTATAGAACCCATAGTTCCGGGGCGGTAGAGTGAAAGTATTACAATTATATCCTCTATGCTTTTCGGTCTGATATTCATTACAAGCTTTTTAATTCCACTGCTTTCAAGCTGAAAAACGCCTTCAACTCCTCCTGCTGACAGCATATCATATACTTCCTTGTCATCGACAGGAATTTTCAGAATATCAAAATCAGGATTATGCTTTTTTATCTGTCTGACAGTATCACTTATTACAGTAAGGTTTCTGAGTCCGAGCAAATCCATTTTAAGAAGTCCGAGACTTTCAATATCCTTTTTAGTATACTGGACAGCAATCATATTATTGTTTTTATGCAGAGGTACAATTTCATTGAGCTTTACAGATGATATTACAACACCCGCAGCATGAGTTGCTGTATGACGTGGCATACCCTCAATACGCTTTGCCATATCAATAAGCCTTTTTACATCTTTATCAGAATTATAAAGCTCCGAAAGTTCAGGAATATTTTTCAGTGCATCGTCAAGTCTGTCATAATCACTGACAAGCTTTGCAACTTTGTCACAGAGATTTGCGGGTATATTCAATGCCTTTCCCGTATCCCTTACTGCCATTCTTGATTTGAATGTATCAAATGCTGTAATTTCCGCAACATTATCCTCACCGTAACGGCTTATTATATACTCCTTTACTTTCTGACGCTTTTCAACGCAGAAATCTATATCAAAATCAGGCATTGTTTTTCTTTCAGGATTAAGAAACCTTTCAAAAATAAGATTATATTTTATCGGGTCAACATCAGTTATTCCTATGCAGTATGCACAGAGACTTCCTGCCCCTGAACCTCTGCCGACTCCTGTCGGTATATCGTGGCTTTTCGCATATCTTACAAAATCCCATACTATCAGGTAATAATCAACATAATTCATCTTGATTATAACGCTTATTTCATATTCAAGCCTTCTGATAATTTCAGAATCAGGATTTTGTCCATAGCGTTTATACATTCCGGCAGTACAGAGAGTTTTAAAAAATTCATTATTATCATCTACGCCGGACCTTGTAAATTTCGGAATCTGTATTTTGCCGAATTCAAAATCAAAGTGACATCTTTCAGCAATGCGTGAGGAATTTAAAATAACGTCCTCATGATTTCTGAAAAGTGAGTACATCTCCTCTGTTGATTTGACATAGTATTCAGAATTTTCATAATTCTTAACCAGAGCCTGATTTTTCTGGAATCCTTTCAGAAGATTATGTACTGCACTGTCCTCTTTTGTTATATAATGACAGTCATTTGTTGCAGCAGCAGGTATTTTTGTTTCATATGAAAGGCGGAAAAGTTTCTGAATTATACTCATTTCATCAGAAGTTCCATGATTCTGAATTTCTATGAAATAATCTTCGCCGAAAATATTTCTGTATTTTTCAGCAGTAAGCTTTGCTCCTGAATAATCGCCGTCAAGAAGTTTCCGGCATATTTCACCTGACATACAGCCTGAAAGACATATCAGACCTTCATGATATTTTTCAAGCAGTTCAATATCTATGCGTGGTCTGATATAAAATCCCTCTGTATTCGCAAGGGAAACCATTTTTATAAGATTTTTATATCCTGTCTGATTTTTGCAGAGGAGCGTTATATGATATGAAACAGAATCTTTTTTAAAATCGTGGTCAGTACGATTCCGGCAGGCAACATATGCCTCACAGCCTATAATTGCCTTTATGCCGTTTTCCTTTGCCTTTTTATAAAATTCAACTGCACCGTACATGCAACCGCTGTCCGTTACGGCAACAGCAGTCTGCCCGAGATTTTTTATATGCTCAAAAAGCCTGTCTGTACGGCATACACCGTCAAGCAGACTGTATTCAGTATGAAGATGAAGATGTACAAAATCACTTCTGTTCATTTTTTTCGCTCCGTATCTGCCTTGCCATATCTGATATTTTTTTCAGTCTGTGATTGACTCCTGAACGGCTTATAGGATTTTCAAGGCTTTCGCCTATCTCTCTTAAAGTCATATCGGAATTGTTAAGCCTTATCATTGCAACTTCTCTTAATTCAGGCGGAATATTTTCAAGACCGATTTCCCTGTCAACAGTAAGTATATCCTCTGTCTGACTTATAGAGGCATTAACAGTTCTTGAAATATTTGCAGTATCGCAGTTGCACATTCTGTTTGCTCTGTTACGCAGATTTTTTTCTATTTTGACATTCATAATTTCGAGGGTGCATTGTCTTGCTCCCATATATGTGAGAACATCTTCTATTGATTCGCTGTCTTTAAGGTAAACTATAAAAGTATTTCTGCGTTTTGAAATTTTGGCTTTAGCTCCGAGTTTAAGAAGTATATCAAGAATAATTTCCGCCTTGGCTTCTGCTGATGATTTAAATTCAAGATGATATTCCTTGTCCGGACTGCTGACACTTCCGCATATTATAAAAGCTCCTGCAAGAAATGCACATTTAAGATTACGGCTCACGAGAATTTTTTCACGTTTTTCCGTTTCGTAAAAGCTGAATATCTGCGAAAGCTCACTGCTGTTCCTTATACTGAACGAATAGAGCAGAGAATTTCTTATTTTCTTTTCGGGATTTTTTTCAGGAATTATTTTTCCTTTGAAAAGTTCATTGAAAAGTTTTTCAGCAAAGCTTATTATATCAGAATTTTCACTCTGAATTGTTATAATATCGGTACTCATTTTTTTACCGTAGAGAAGTATTCCGTAAAGACATGCAAATTTTCTTTCATCATTCTTTTCAATAAATGAGAATATTTCTTTTTTTACGTCATTTGAAAAGGATATGAAAATCACTCCCTTAATTTTTTCTTTCCTTTGTTATATCACGATGATATTTCTGAACCCTGTAACCCTTTGAGGTAAGGTATTCAGCCATAAGTTCCGCAAATGTTATTGAACGGTGTTTTCCTCCCGTACAGCCGAATGAAATTACAATCTGACTTTTTCCCTCTCTTATATAAAGAGGAAGAAGAAAATCAATAAGGTCCTGAAGTTTCTGCATAAGTATTTTTGACTGTTCAAAACTCATAACATAATCTCTTACGCAGGCATCACAGCCTGTACGGTTTTTGAGTTCGGGTATATAAAAGGGATTTGGCAGACATCTGACATCAAAGACAAGGTCTGATTCTATTGATGCTCCATATTTGAATCCGAAAGATGTAACCTTTACTGCTATTGAATCGGAAATATTTTCAAGAAAAAGATTTCTTATCTGTTCTTTAAGCTGATTAGTTGAAAGATATGAAGTTTCAATATAATAATCAGCTATTTCACGGAGCTGTGAAAGCTGTCGTGATTCATAGCTTATAGCCTCCTGAAGATTTCCGTTGAATTTTTCAGCAAGAGGGTGTTTTCTTCTTGTTTCCTTATATCTTTTTATAAGGACTTCTTCCGTTGCATCTATAAAAACAACTTTTACATCAATATCATTTTCTTTTTTTATATTCTGCCACGCTTTAAGGATTTCAAGAAACATATCTCCGGAACGCATATCAACTGCAACTGCAACCTTGTTTATTGACTCCTTTGAATGACGGCACACATCAACAAATTTTGTTATCAGTGAGGGCGGAATATTATCAATGCAGTAATATCCTATATCCTCCATAACGTCCATTACTGCTGATTTTCCAGAACCCGACATTCCGGTTACGATAAGCAAATTCATGAAAATTCCTCCTTATAATTCCCCTATTATCAGCGGTTCAAGCTCAAGGGAATACCCTGTTTTTTCCTTTACGACAGTTTTAACCTTTTCACACAGTTCAATGACATCACTGCATGTTGCATTTCCTTTATTTATTACAAATCCGCAATGCTTTGTGCTTACTTCCGCATCACCGCATGAAAGTCCTTTAAGACCGCACTGGTCTATAAGCAGAGAGGCATAACTTCCCTGAGGTCTTTTGAATGTACTGCCTGCACTTGGATATTCAAGAGGCTGTTTTTCCTTGCGTTTGCTGATACATTCATTCATAGCGGATTTGATTTCTTCAGGATTTCCTTTTTTAAGACATAATGTTGCTGACAGTATTATTGATTTGTTTTCAGAAAAAATACTGTGTCTGTAAGAAAGTTTCATATCTTCCTTTGATATTGTGCAGATATTTCCGTTTTCATCAAGATACTGTGCTGATTCGATAATATCCGAAATTTCAGAACCATAAGCTCCTGCATTCATAAACAAAGCTCCGCCGATTGTTCCGGGGATACCATAAAGATTTTCCATTCCTGAAAGACCTTTTTTCTGAGCCTCTGTGCATACAACGGAAAGCCTTGCACCTGACTGACAGACTATTTTTTCTCCGTTTATTTCTATATCAGAAAAATCACTGCCGAAAAGAAGAACTATTCCGTTATATCCCTTATCAGAAACTATTATATTGCTTCCCTTTCCTATTACGGTATATCTGATATTGTTTTTCTTCAGAAAGGATACAAGACAGGTTACTGATTTCACACTGTTTATGCTTATAAGAGCATTGCATTTTCCGCCTATTTTAAAAGTATTGTATTCTTTCAGACTGCACTCCGGTATAAAAGTGCAGTCAAGCTTACTGCAAAGGTCTGATAATTCTTTTATATATGTTAGCATTTTTGTCTCCTTATGCGAGAATTAATTAAAAAGTATCATAACTCTTGATTGTTTCCTTGCTGTCGGAATCCATTCCGAGACGGTCAAGAAGTTCCTGAGCAGCATTATATCCCATTTTCTTCTGTCTGTTATTCATAGCAGCTACTTCAAGGATAACTGCAAGATTTCTGCCCGGTTTTACAGGTATTGTAAGAGACGGAACTTTTACTCCGAGAATTGAGATAAATTCTGTATCAACACCCATTCTGTCATAAATCTTTTCAGGGTCCCACTGTTCCATTTCAACTATAAGGTCAATTTTTTCAGTCATCTTGATAGCACCCATACCAAAAAGACGTCTTGCATTTATAATTCCTATGCCACGAAGTTCAAGAAAATGTCTGATATTGTCAGGAGAACTTCCGACAAGGCTTATATTTGATACTTTCTTGATTTCAACGGCATCATCTGCAACAAGTCTGTGACCTCTTTTTACAAGTTCAATAGCTGTTTCACTCTTTCCTACACCGCTTTCACCTGTGATGAAAACACCTTCACCATAAATTTCAATGAGAACACCATGACGGGTAATTCTCGGAGCAAGATTAAGATTGAGAAATGCAATAAGACTTGCCATAAATGCAGAGGTACTTTCCTTTGAACGCAGAAGCGGAACTTCAAATTCCTTTGCAAATTCAAGCATTTCAGGGAAAACAGGCAGTTCTCTTGCGATTATGAGAGCAGGAATTTTATATGACATAAGTGTTTTCAGTCTGTCATGTCTTGTTTTGTCATCAAGTGTTGAAAGATAAGCAAATTCCATTTTTCCGACAATCTGTATTCTTTCAGGATTGAAATATTCATAAAATCCCATAAGCTGAAAGCCCGGTCTGTTTACTTCATTTTCCTCAACAAGTATTTTATCTGTTTCACCAGGGGTATGTATTACCTCAAGTGAAAGTTCATCAATAATTTTTTTAAGCGAAACCTTAAATTTATCTGCCATAAAAATCCTCCTTTTAACTTATGCCGAAACATAAATTCAGTTTAATATAAATGATTTATAGCCAAGCTTTATAAGCTCTGACTTAATATCCGAAAAATCTTCCTCATAAAGATTATCTCCGCAAAGACGTATTATAACTTTGAATTTTTCCATATCCTTTTTGATAATACGCATGATTTTTTTTGCATCTGTGGCATAGTCACCTGAAAATTCGTATACTTTTCCGTCAGATGTTTCAATTGTGCCGAGTTCATCAAAATCTATTTTAACCACAAGCATAGCTGTTGAAAGAAGTTCAGGGTGGAAAACCTCCTCATCACCGCTTAATATATCCGTTGCTGATACTTCAAGCATAGACGGAACAGTATTCTTTACAGCAGTCTGATAAAGGTCATTTGCAAGTGTTACAAGAGCCGTATAGCGTCCGCTTTCTTCAACGTCACCGCCTATATATTCAATATCGCTTTCACGGAATGGCGGGAATACTATATCAGCATAGATTATATTGTCAAATCCTGCAAGTGTTATTTCGTCTGCAAGACTTTCAGCATATTCAACAGCATCATATGAAAACGGATTAAGCCACGGCTTTCCGCCGTTATACGGACTGTCATCAAGCCATATTGAACCGCTGTCAGCTATTCTGTATCCCGCATCAGGATATGAAGACGGATATATATTATCATCAAGAACGCTCATATATGCCATTGATTTAAGCCCTGATTCCTCTATAACTGATACTATTTCAGAAAGTTCAAGATATGAAACTATTGCTCCGGAATAGCTTGTTCCACGCACTTCTGAAGAATAATATATTTTTCCTCCTGAAAGCTTTAAAGGAACTACTGCATATTCAAATCCGGAATCCTTTATTTCTTCAAGCTCATATTCAAGAGAATCAGTATCATCAAGACTGCTCCGGCTTAAAAATGAACAATTATAGACCTTTTCCATATCTTCAAGAGAATCAGAACCGTTTCCGGAATCCTCATTTGTTCCGGAAGAAGCAGAACTGTTTCCGAGAGAAGAAATACTGCTGTCGCCTTTTTTCTGGGTATATCTCAGAATAGGTTCAGCAACGCTGTATCCGACAAATACAAGTCCTCCCGTCAGAAAAACTGTAAGAGCTATATTTATAAAGCGTCCTCTGCCTTTTTTATAATATCTTTTTTCTTTTGTTTTATAAATTTTCCTTCCCCTGTTTTTAAATTTCATTTTATTATACTCCTAATACTGCTCTTATTTTAAAGTCCATACTGCCATTGATATAATCCCGAGATATACAAGCAT
>ERZ808240.2677-NODE-2677-length-18866-cov-12.939769_pt1 | contig 18866 bp, 15 predicted proteins | sample MGYA00521084_ERZ808240 | MGnify/ENA primary metagenome ERZ808240 (study PRJEB31516, sample SAMN03275571) | gut metagenome | biome: mammalia-associated habitat; material: feces | host: Papio cynocephalus | place: Kenya | collected 2012-08-06 ... | reverse complement strand
ATGCTGCATCGTCTGCCAAGTGTATCAGTCTGTTTCTGCTGCACAAAAAAGGCTGTGACAAAACGAACTAAAACATTCATTTTGTTACAGCCTCTGTTGTCTATTGCAAATGGGTTTCTTTGGCAGAAACTATCTTATTCTGCTGCCATTGCTTTTTCCAGGCGTTCGGCAATAGCCCGTCCTGTCGGTGTCTTTGCCAAGCCGCCGTCTGATGTTTCTTTGAGAGCTACCGGCATGAGCCTGCCGATTTCTGCCATCGCTTCGACAACTTCATCCGGCGGGATAACGCTTTTTATGCCAGCCAAGGCCATTTCAGCCGCTGTAATAGCCAATACAGCATAACAAGCATTGCGTTTAACGCAGGGAACTTCTACCAGACCGGCTACGGGATCACAGGCAAGTCCCAGCGTGTTTTTCATGCATAAGGCAAAAGCATGCATAATTTCGTCGTTACTGCCGCCAGCCATTTCTGCAACAGCGGCAGCTCCCATAGCTGCTGCCGTGCCGCATTCAGCCTGACAGCCGCCGACAGCACCGGCTACAGACGCATTGCGGGCCACAACGGCTCCTATGCCGGCGGCCGTAAAGAGCGCGTTGACACATACATCGTCAGCAATATCCAATTCTTCTGCCGCAGCCATCATCACAGCCGGTACAATACCGCACGACCCGGCAGTCGGGCAGGCTACGATTTTGAACATTTTGGCGTTGGCTTCGCTGACTGCCAATGCATATACTGCTGCTTTGCGGGCCAGCGGTCCCAATAGTTTGGCTTGGGACTGAAGCAGTTTTTCCGCATCACCGCCAACCAAGCCGCTGACAGATTTCCCCTTGTCTTCCAATCCGGCTTGAATGGATTCATGGAATACATCCAAGCGGCTGGCCATCAACGCCCGTACCGTTTCTTCTGTTTGCTCAGACGTTTCCATTTCATGACGCATAATGATTTCAGACAATGACATCTGCTGCGCCGCTGCCTGTTCCATCAGTTCATGCAGTGTTTTATATTCGTAGTTGTACATGATATCCTCCTATAAGGGCAAGAGCGTCACGACGCTTTCAATGGCTGAAATCTTTTTAATCATGCTGACCATTTCCGGCGGCACCGGGCTGTCCGTACAGACAATCATAACGGCTGTCGCGTTTTTTGCGCTGCGGAACACGCGCATGTTGGATACATTGATGTGGCCAATAGCCATAATCGTCGTCGCCTGCGCAATAATCCCCGGTTTATCCCGATGCACCGTAATCAGCGTGTGTTCTTCCCCGCTGAGGGATACACTGGCCCCGTTGATTTCCCGAATTTCTATTTTGCCGCCGCCTAAAGATACGCCGACAATTTCCATTTCTCTGCCCGTCTTGCCTTTCATGGCAATGCGGACGGTATTGGGATGATCGACTTCTGCTTCCGAACGGTGAAATGTAATTTGCAGTCCCTGCCGGGCCGCAATTTCAAAAGACGTGCGCAGCCGCACATCATCTGCGGAAAAACCGAGCAAACCGGCTACTAACGCTTTATCCGTGCCGTGTCCTTTATAGGTTTTGGCAAACGAACCATATAACGTAATCGTGACAGATTGCGGCTCGTCTTTTAAAATTTCCCGTGCCATCAGCCCGATTCGTGCCGCTCCGGCCGTGTGTGAGCTGGACGGTCCAATCATGACCGGACCGACGACATCAAATACTCCCATACCATTACCTCCTCAACAATAACAACGCAGATTATTCAAACGCTATTTCTTTTTGCAAATGAAAACTATATATATACATACGCTGCAGCGTCATGCCGCTGATTTGTTCTACAGCCTGTCGATATAATGCCAGCTGCACGGCATACCGCCGGCGAAACACTTCTTCTGTATCCAGCCGGTCAGTCTTGTAATCGACCAGTACCCATCCCTGTTCTTCCTGGAAAAGGCAGTCTATGACCCCTTGCACGAGCATACCCTCACCGGGTTCTACATCCGGCAAATAGCCGCCACCGGCAAGAATGACGCTGAACGGATATTCTCTGCGTATCGCTGCCGCTTTTGCCATGCGCTGCCCCAATGGGGAAGCGCAAAACTGCAGCACAGCCGGTATATATACGAGCTTCGTTTCTTCCGGCGTAAACAAGCCGTCTTCTTCCCATTGCGCCAGCTGGCGGCGTATTTCTTTGGCATTCATGGCAGGACGTATATCCAAATACTGCATCACTTTGTGCATGACTGTGCCGCGCTGCGCGCCGGTTGCAGCCGCTTCTTCCGCTGCCATCCACGGCGGCAGCTGAGCAAAGATATCTTCATCTTCAGGCTGCGGTACTGCCGCAGCTGCCAAAGATTGTTCTTCCTCCAAAACTTCTGTATGAAGAAGTCCGTACTGCCGTTTGATTTCCGATACAGAAAACTTAGCGGCCGTTGTTACGGCTTTGGGAAATGCATATTGCCAAGACAGCTGTTTTTCCAGCCACGCCGGTACAGCCGTCTGCGTACAGCGGCCGTCCTGCAGCAGCGCCAGCCGCGGTTCTGCCTGCAGTGCTTCTTCTGTCACTGCCGGACCTGGAATCTGCTGCCAAAGGTGTACATCCCATAGTCCGCACTGCCACTGCAGGGAGCGGCGTACTGCCAGTGATGCTTCGACATCGACATGCTGCGTCTGGCTGCAAATGCACGGCATAACCCAGTCCAAATAGGATTTAGCCTGAACCGGCTCTATCTGACTGTTCCAACGCTGCCAGTCTGTATCCAAATGAGAAGAATGGCCTGTCAAAATCAGTTTATCTCTGGCTCTTGTCATAGCCACATATAAAATCCGTTCTTCTTCTGCTGTGCCTTCCCAAGCCAGGCGGGACGAAATGCCGTTCCAAATCATGGTCGGATAAGTCATGCGCCATGTCGCGTCAAACTGTTTCAAGCCAATTCCCAGTGTATTGTGAAACAAGAGCATGGACTGTGTATCCTTCCGGTTAAAATGTTTGCCGGCATCTGCCAAAATAACAACGGGAAATTCCAAACCTTTACTTTTATGAATACTCATAATCCGTACTACATCTTCCCGTTCGCTGAGTACTTTTGCCGGTGCCAAGTCAACACCGTCTTCCTGCATTTTGCGGATAAAGCGCAGATAGCGGAACACACCGTGAAACCCGGCCTTTTCATACTGCCCCGCTCTGTCGTACAATGCCTGCAGATTGGCTTGCCGGACGGCACCGCCGGGCATGCCGCCGACATATTCATAATATCCCGTTTCCTGATACAGCCGCTGCAGTAATTCTGCCACACTGTGCCGACGGCTGTATGTTCGCCAATCGTGTAGCTGTGCATAAAACCGCTGCAGTCTTTGCTTATCTGCCGCCGCATCCATCGTTTCGACAAACACCGGTATGGCCTGCCAAAGCGTCGTGTCACTCGCCAAGCGCAGATACGACAGTGTTTCTTCACGCATACCGACCAAAGGCGAACGGAGTACGGCTGCCATTGCCAAATCCTGTTCCGGATTGTCGATGCACTGCAGCAGAGCTAGCATGACCTGCACTTCAATCGCCGCAAAATAGCCGCCGTTTTGTTCTGCATAAGCCGGTATGCCTGCTGCCTGCAGCGTCTGAAGCAGCGTATCTGCTTTTCCTGCAAGCGAGCGCAGCAAAATGACGATATGCCGATATGTCAGTGGTTCCATCGTGCCGTCCTTTTTAGCTGCCTGCAGCGTGCTGCCCTTTAATGCCTGAATCCGAGAGGCAATGACTTGGCATTCTTTTTCAAACGCCGTCAATTCCTGGATATTGGACTCTTCATCCGGCAGCTCTTCTGCTTTCGTATTGACGAGATGCACTTCCACCGGGCCGCCGACCCAGTCTGCCGCTGTCGGCGTTTCTCTGCCGTCATACAGCTTTTCCCGCTCTCCATACGCCATGCCTGCCGCTTCTTTTGTCATCGCCCGCGAAAATACTTCATTGACAGCATGTAAAATCAACGGCACGCTGCGGAAATTTTTAGCCAAATCAATGCAGCGTTCAACAGCCTGTTCATCGCGGCTGTACGTCTGATATTTCTGCAGAAACAGCGTCGGATCTGCCAAACGGAAACGATAAATACTCTGTTTGATATCGCCGACCATAAAACGGTTATTTTCTTGGGACACCAGACGGGTAATCAATTCCTGCACGCCATTGGTATCCTGATATTCGTCAATCATCACTTCGGCATAGGAATCTCTAAGCTCTTGCGCTGCCGCAGACGGTACAGGATGGGCCGGTGTCGCTGTCTTATCCAGCAAGATACGCAGACACAGGTGTTCCAAATCGCTGAAATCAATCCAGCCTTTTTCTCTTTTAGCCGCCTGATACGCCTTGGCAAAATCTTCTGTCAATATCGTGAGGCCGTGCATCATCGGTGCCATATCCCGTATGCCCTGCAGCCATTCATCCGCGCTAGCTGAAAAATACGGTTCTTGTATGGATTTAATTATTTCTTTTTTGCAGGCATCGCGTACTTTTTTACATTGTTCCCAAAAACTTTTTTCTTCTTCGTCCAAGCCGCGCATTGATTTAAGACGCGGAAAGGCAATGGCCGTCACGGCTTTTTGCAGTTTTTCCCACGTTTGGCACTGCATGGCTTGTTCCATGGCTCCCTGTTCTACGGCAAAAGCTTCATACGCAGAAACAAAGGAAGAACGCTGCTGCAACTGTTTTGTCATGCTGCGGTATAAACGAACCTGCCCCTGCAGCATACGTCGTATATCTTCTTTGATAGGCTGTATCCATTCCATATCATCTATAGATGCCCCATCCTCTATATCGTAGGCACTGGCAGCCTGTTCCAGCCACTCCTGCGGCCACGGCATGCTGCGGGAATACGTATACATCTGGCTGACCGTTTCCATTAGCGCATCATCGCCGCGGTCATTGCCGAACATATCGGCTAATGGATAGAGAAATCCCGCTTTTTTTTCATCCTCATAATAAGAAAGAAAGACTTCTTCCAAGACACGCTTGCGCAGCAGACTTAATTCTTCATTGCCGGCAATCGTAAAGGTAGGATCGATATCTATGGTATAAAAATAACGGCGGATAACATCTTGGCAAAACGAATGCAGCGTAGAAATAGATGCAGACGGCAGCAGCGCCAACTGCCGTTCTGCCCTGCTGTCGCCGCTGCTGCTCAATGCAGCCCCCAACGCCGCAGCGACGCGTTCCCGCATTTCAGTAGCTGCAGCTTTGGTAAAAGTCACTACAAGAAGTTCCGTAATATCCAGCGGATGTACTGGATCTAGCAGACGCTGGATAATGCGTTCTACTAAAACAGCCGTTTTGCCGGAACCTGCCGCTGCCGACAGCAGCAGTGTTTGGCCCCGGCTATCAATCGCTGCCTGCTGTTCCTTAGTCCAAGCCATGTGTATCGTCTCCTTCCCCGCAGATTTTCTTCAGCCATGCTTCGGCATCGGCTTTATCCGTCACATCGTACGTATTTTCCTTCATCTGTATATCAAAACGGCATACGGCATGATACGGGCAATACTGACATGGGCTCTTCTGCCCCAAACGTACCGGATGGATAGAAATATCCCCTGCCGTAATCTTTTGCGCAATTTCATACAGCCTGTTCTGTGAAACATGGAGCAGCTGCTTCCAAGTACGAGCATCGTACATCACATGAGATGTGTTGCTGAGCGTGCCGTCTTTTTTCATCTGTATGTTTAAAAAAGCAGAATACCCTTTCATAGACGTATCCAACGCCTTCATAATCTGGCTGTCATCTAAATAAAAACCTCGCAGCTTGCTGTTTTTGTCATATAATTTCTTCTTAGTTTCTTCATCTACCCGGTAATCCAGTGACGTTTTATCGTTGCGGACATAACAATACAATATAGCTGCCGGCGCCGCATCCTCTCCCATATTTTGCAGCGCTGCCTGCATATAGGTCAGCAGCTGCAGTTCTAGGCCTGTACATACTTCGCTTAAATCCAGTTGTTTCCGTCCGGATTTATAGTCGATGACGACGACATACTGCGTCGTATCGGTACACATCGTATCCACGCGGTCAATTTGGCCGCTGACGACGACAGACATACCGTTGGGCAGAGTAAACTGCACTGCTTTCCATGGGCTGTGATTTCTGCCAAATGATTTTTCCAATCCTGCCATATGAAAATTGGACACGGCACTAAATTCACGCAGATGACGAACGGTTCGTATCAGCGTTTGAATCAGCCGTTCCTTTATCTGTCCGAAATAGGCATTGGACATCAGAATATTATGCTGTACATCCGGCGCCAGCGTTTCTACGGCATTGCGGCAAAGGGTTGGTATATCTGCATCCGGCAAATCATACCACTGTTTGCCTTCCTGCAGCAGCTTTTCACCCAAAATACGCAGAGCGCCATGAACCAGCATGCCCAAATCCGGCGCCGCAAACCGATACAGCGGCCGTTCTTCCAGCTGCAAGCCATACCGGGAAAAATATGCAAACGGACAGCTGCGATATTGCTCAAACTTAGTTACCGAGCCGCGCAGCGTACCGTCAGGCGCATAGAGTCTGCGTACGAGTTCTGAAGACAGCGGCACGGGCGTGTTGTGGTGAAACAAGCCCTGTACGGCCTGCACAGCCTGCTGCTGCCAGCCATGCTGACATGCCCAATCATACAAAGCCCACCAACAATCCTGCACAACTCTGCCTTCTGCGGCAGGTCTGAGCATAGCCGGCAAATACGATAAGGCTGCCGGCAAAGACGTAATAAAACGGTCTTCTTCACCTTCCGGAATCTCCCCCGTTTCGTGCGCAGCGACAGCGTAGCCGTTTTCTTCCAGCTGCCGCACCCATACGGATGCTTCCTGCGCTTTACCGTCTTCATCTGCCAGAATATAAGAAATATACAGCGATTCTCTGGCTCTGGTAACAGCCAGGTAAAACAAAAATTTTTCCTGGAATGAGCGAAACCGTCTGCCCGGTCCCAGTTTGATGCCCAGTTTGCCGAGACGGCGCCGTTCGCTGTCACTGAGCATGCCTTCTTCGCTGCTGTGCTGCGGAAAGACGCCGTCATTGACACCGCAGAGAAAGACGACGCGTGCCTGCATGGTATAGCCTCTGTCAACAGAAGTCAATGTCACATGATCCAGCGTCGGCGGAATCAAGCTGAATTTCAGTTCTTGCAGACCATCTGTCACGATTTGGGAAAATTCCCGCAGCGAAACGACATCGTCACCGCAGACATGTACGATTTCATCCAAAAACAACAGAATACGCTTCCAGACCTGTTCATGTTCTTTTTCGTCTACAGCCTGTCCTTTTTCGTGGTCTTCTTCCTTCCACTGCCGCAGCGTCTGCGGTACCTGCATCTGCACCAGCCATTGATAAAGCAGGGTACACCACGTCTGCAGGTCATGTTCTTTTTGCGCTGCTTCCCAAAACGGCAACAATATATCTGTAATGCGCCGGCGGATAGCATTGATGGTTTCCAGCGTTGTATTTTCCTGTGCCGCTTCTCCGCCGTTTTCATCCAAATACCGCTTGGGAGCATACGTCCAATCGTCGCCGCTCAGCCAATGATATCCCTGAATCCCATACGCCAGGCAGTAATTTTCCAATAGGTCCGCTTCCTGGCGGCTGATAGGAAACAAATCCGTCTTCAATAATGCAAACACAGATTCGTAGGACCAGCGAGTATGAAACACTTCCAGCAATGCCGTAATGGCTTCGACAACCGGATGCGATGTCATGGGACGACGGTAATCACTGAAAAACGGTATCTGATATTTAGCAAAAATGCGTTCTGCAATATGCTGATACGCTTCACTGGAACGGGCTAAAATAAGAAAATCCCGATAGCGGTATCCCTGCCGGCATAAGGTCTGAATCTGTCTGACGATACTGTCTATCTCTATGTCTCGGTTGCTGCACTCACAAAGATGCAGTCCCTGTACAGGTTTTACAAGGGGCTGCGGCACGAGACGAAAAAAGCCGTCCGTAAATACATCCAACCCCTGCGGAACGGCTTTGGGCAATGCCTGCCGTTCTACGTGCGGGAACAATTCCTGTATATCCCGATACACTTCATACGCCCGGTGAAACAGTGCCGTTTCTTTGGATTGAGCCGCAAACCGCTCGGCGTCCATCGTCAGCGTAATAGTCATGTGGGCCGCTGCTTTTTCCGCAGCCTGCAGTACTGCCAGCTGCTGCGGCGTAAACCATTGAAAGCCATCGACCCAGATACGGGCGCCTTGTATAAAGCGGTACTGCGGAATTTCCCGCGCCAAAACAGTCATAACGTCATCTGCGCTGCCAAAATGCTGTGCCAAAAAATCCATATAGTTTTCATACAGCACAGCCATATCTTCCAGCTTATGTGCCAGCGTCTGGTCTCCCAGGGCAGCCGCTGCCTGATGAAGCATGTCCGGCCCGATACAGAACGAACGGCATTCCCAAATAAACTGGCCCATCGAGGCGGCTGCATGTTCCTGTTTTGCCGCTGTCTGCAGCACCGTAAATTCATCAGCATGCTGCCGTAAAAGGCGCTGTAAAATCAGCTGGCGTGACAAATCGGAAAGGGACGCATGTTCTTGTCCCCGTTCCTGAAATACGCGGTATGCCAATCGGGAAAAGCCTACAATCTGAATGCCCATAAAACCGTGTCCCGGCATCGTTTCAGCAAATTGTCTTTCTGCATAATACGATGCCTGGTCAGGTACAATGAGCAGTGCGTTGCCGCCGCTGGCTGCCCATTCCTGCATTTGCGCAAAACAGTGGCTGCTTTTGCCGCTTTTTCCTATTCCTAAAATCACTGTAACTGCCACCGCTGTTTCCTCCTTATGTGTACTGTGAATCTACATTTCTTAATATTGTATCATATTTTAAAATTAGATGAAAAGATTATTACAAAAAGAAAAGACCGGCAAAGTGCGCTGCACTTTGCTGGTCTTTCCGTATACATGGTTATACTTTTACATGGCGGCACAAGCCATTTTCAGATATGCTTCCTGTTTGCAGTTTTCACCTTTCAGCCATTTCAGGTCATACGGTTCAAATACAACATGCCGATACGCATCTACATCCATCAAGGTACCGTCCCAATCGGAATGAATATCCCCATTTTGCTTAATCAAAATATCGTAAAGAATATCATACGTGATACCCGTTTTCGCATCTTTTTCGACAATGGTGCTGTACGGCAGCGTTTTGTGATAGGTCAGTTCCATTCCTTTGTAATCAAAATGGAAGCCGCAGCGCATACGGCAGCCGTCCAAACCCGTATAGTCAGCAATACATTTCAAATCATGGAGAATGTTGTCACTGGTTTCATCGTAAAGATTTTCCGGTGTCGTTTCCGTATAATCAAAACGGAACTGAATCGACGCACCGCTTATTTTCAGGAATCGTTCTAAATAGGGAATCAATTCTTTCGCCGGATACTTTTTGTACAACACACAGTTAATACGAAACGGCACAGCAAGCCGCGCCAGCAGCTGGTCATTGGATTCCACTACGTAATGCTGCATATGACGGGATACGTTGATACACGTAATCTTGTCCTTATTTTTTTCTGTAAATGCGACTATATCATCTTCAGTCTGATATTCAGATACGGGCAGTGTCGTGTTGATATAGACTTTATGGGTCTGCGGAATCATATCCAGCATACGCTGCAGCGATTCCAAATCAGCAAACGGTTCGCCTCCCGTAAATACAAAATCGCAATAGGGCGTAATGGCGTCCATTGTTTGAATACTTTCGCAAATTTTATCAGCCGAAAAGCCGGTCATGTCGGCATATTCTTCCTTATTAATGCAAAAGGGGCAATGGTTGCGGCAATTATAGGGTACAAATACTGTGACTGTTGCACCGCCTTCTCTTGTTTTGTACGGATGCCGGCTGAATGCCGAATCCGCTGCCTGGTTTATAATGCTGTTCATCCTTCTTTTCGCCTCTGGTTATGATGCAATTTCTGTACAGTGCTCCCACACCGCAGTTCTTCAGGAGAATGATATATTTTCTCATAAATCCATGCAGACACTGTACAGCCTAAATACATCCGTATCCATTCTATCATAAAATTGTATTCCGTCAAATACATATGATGTATTCTTTTTTGGCATATGTTGCATAGCAAATAGTTCACAATAGAATATAACGAAAATATAAAGAGATGACAGCACTATTACCGCAGTGCCTGGGTAATATCAGCCGCTGTCTTTTTTACGCATGCAATAATTTTTTTTTGTACGTCCTCTGTCATGTGCGTTACCGGGCTGGAAACACTGACAGCCGCTATCACCTTGCCGCCGGAAAAAACAGGCGCTGCCACACACGTCATTCCCAGCTCGACTTCTTCCCGTTCTACGGCATATCCCTGCTGCCGTATTTTTTCCAGTTCGCTGAGCAGTTCGTCCCAATCGGTAACCGTATATTCTGTAAATTTCTGCAGTTTGCAGCCTACAAAACGCTGTACGTATTCCGGTGCAAATGCAAGCAGGCATTTGCCGGACGCAGCACAGTAACTGGGACGAATCGAACCTACTGGCGGCGCAATATCCACACTTTGCGGCAATTTGATTTTTTCCAAAATGACGTGCTGCGGATACGGCGCATCGGATTCGGCAAAAGTCGTCATATGGACGCTTTCTTTGCACTGCATAGCCAGCGCTTTGGCATACGGATACGCCATTTTCTGAAAGGATTCTTTTTCTCTAAACAGCATGCCCAGTGAATAGACCTGCAGTCCCAGCCAATATTTTCCCGATTCTTTTTGTCTGCGTACAAAACCGCGCCCTTCCAGCGTGTCCATGGTGCGGCTCACGGTGCTTTTATGCAGTTTCATTTTTCTGCTGATTTCGGTGATACTTAAGGGCGTTTCTTCCTGTAAAAATAATTGAAGTATAGCCAGTGCTCTGTCAATCGATTCAATCATGTCTGTATCCTCCTCGTCCTGAGTTGGTTTGTTCCCATGTCGGCAACATGTATTGCACAATGTGATTTTTATTATACGTACAATCCGCAGAATGTCAATAGATTTTATAAGGACACCTATACATCAACATCTTGTCTCTCTTTACTTGACTGCAGACTTCTGATACTGCTGATACAGACATTGTGCCAGTGTTTCCGTCAGCTCCAAGCAGTCCAATCCATTCAGCCAATTTTTAGGAATTGCTTTTTTCCCGTAAACAGCTCCGCCTAATGTGCCGCAGACAGCACCGCACGTATCGCTGTCTCCATCTTGATTGCATGCCATTAGCACAGCGTCCTTCAGTGAATGATTTTTCAAAAGGCAGTAAACGGCTAATGCCAATGCTTCATCGGCATTCCAACCCAACCCCAGCACACTCATGGATTTTACAGGATTATGATCGGATACCGCTTCATCGACTGCCTTTACCAGTGTTTTGGCCAACGCCATACCGCCTTCTTCTTTTTGCAGTATAGGCAGTACAGCCGTCACTGCTGCCCCCAGTGCCTCGCCAGCTGCCAGCAGTGAAACAAGCGCGCTGAACGTACCTGCAGCCAAATACGCCGACGAACCGCCGTGGGTAAGCTGTCCTGCCCGGCATCCTGCCTGCAGCGCTTTTTCCGGATCGCCGACATAAAACAATCCAACAGGCCCGGTCCGCATGACCGTGCTGGATTTGTTGGTATTTGGTTTATGCGCATGGTCATACTGTTTGCCGGAAGCCAAGGCCATCAAGCAGACTTTTCCCGGACTGCGGCGTGTAAACAAAAACGGAGTCCCCATCATATCATAGCCCCATGCTTCTTCATGCGGTTGTTTTTTTATCCATTCTGCCTGCTCTACACGTACAATCCGTTCAGTCTGCGTATAGTACCAACGCATATAGGAGCGATATACCCCGTCTTCCGGTGCCATCTGTTCATGCGCCGCCCAAAGCAAGCCGTCAGCAGTAAACAAGGCCATCTGTGTATCATCGGAAACAACGCTTTTCTTGTCATTCGATGCCAGTTTTAAAATCGTGCGCAGCCCATACGGCCCATATTTTTTATGAATCGTCTTTAAATCCATATCTTCAATCAAATATCCCAATGCGTCACCGACGGCACCGCCCAACATACAACCTGTAAACCGTTCTGCTGACTCCATGAAGAGACACCTCCCAAAAAAATCATAAAAAGTATTTACATCGTTTGTTTTATTAGATATAATAAAAAGTTTACATATATAGTATAACAGACATACGCTGTAATAATCAACTAGTATACGATAGACTCTGCTATCTTCTTGTTCCTGCGCATCCCCACTGACCCTTGCGCTATTGTGCAAAAAAATAAAGCGGCTGCTGTACAAACAACCGCTTTTTCACTGTTCACTTTGCATTGGGCTGTCTAGTGCCCGGTTTACTTTCTCATCTTTTTTCGATGCCTTCTGTACCAAACAATCCCGTATACCGCAACGAGCAGAATCAGCAGTGCTGCCAGCCGGCCGCTGTGTTCCTGTATGCGGAATAAATCATGTCCCAGCCATACTTCTACGATAACGGCAGGCAGTTTGCCAATCAGGTTGGCAATGAAGTGATCTTTGTAGGAAATCCGGCTCATCGCCGCGACAGCCGTAACAACAACATTTGGGGCATACGGTATGGCACGGCCAATCATTACCGTGCGTATCGTGCTGTATGTATTGACCTTCCCCAGACGGGCATTTTTGCTGATAATCTGCTGGGCTTTCCTGCGAAATAAAGTACGCATCAGGCGAAAGGCAATTTCTATTCCCAATACTTCGCCCATCCAAGACACGACAATTCCGGGAATTAATCCAAAAATAATACCATTAATAGAAAGAAACTGAATCGTTGGAATCCCGACAGCGTTGGCCAGGGCAATTAAAAAAATGCAGATAGCTACGGCACCATAGCCAAACGAGGCAATATACGCCGCCATTCCTTCTATATCTTTTTGCTGCATATACTGCCAAATTGTCGAAAAGAAATGAGGCAGCAGTATATGCATGCCTGCCGCCACACCCAGTACCAACACAAGGCAAATACAGCGCACTAACCATTTTGTTTTTTCTTCACGCATGACATGCCATTCCTTTTTTATCATCATTTTCCATTTACATTATACCACCTATACAAGTACGAAAGAATGCATTACAATAAAGATGCTTTTATTTTATCCATTACGCTGCAAACTATCCAAGCCTGCTGCAGCTACTGCTGCGGCACATTGTACAGGCAACGTACCTACCAAATGAGAAAGGATTACACAGCATGAACACAGCAAACGCCGCTGCAAATACGGCAAATGCCGCCGCCAATACAGCCCATGCCGTACAAGCAGACGTACAGCAGCAAGTAACACAAGGCATGTCTGCCTTAGATCATTTCACTGATTTTTTGCTCAATCATGGCCCTGATCTGATTTACGCCATCATTATTTTCTTTGTCGGCCGGGCCATTGCCCGTTTCATCAAAAACATGGTGGTTCGTTTTATGACGCATGCCAACTCAGACCGAACCGTCATTACCTTTATCAGCCAGATTGTATATTACGCCATCATGGCGTTTGTCGTCTTGACAGCGCTCAATAAAATCGGCATTCCCACCAATTCCTTTTTGGCAGCGTTCGGTGCCTTTGGCTTAGCCGTCGGCCTAGCACTGCAGAGCAACCTGTCCAACTTTGCATCGGGGCTTCTCATTCTTATTTTCAAGCCGTTTAAAGCCGGTGACTGGGTTTCTATCGGCGGTGTCGAAGGAAGCGTCAAGGGTATTCAAGTACTCAACACAGCCATCATCACGAAAGATAAAAAAACAATCTTTATTCCGAATTCTTCCATCACGTCTTCGCAAGTCACAAACAGTTCGTATCTGAACGAACGGCTCATCCCGTTCGTCTTTGATATCGGCTACAACAATGACCATCATAAAGCTATTGCGATTCTTAAAGACATCTTCAAAAAAGACAGCCGTATTTTAAATGCAGACACAATGGAAATCGGCATTCAGGAGTTTGGCGACAATGCAGTCCGCATTGCAGCCTATCCTCTTGTCGCCAGCCAAAACTTTCTCCCTGTCAAATATGAAATTATGTCCAACGTAAAAGATGCCTTTGACGCACAGGGCATTGATATTCCGTACCCACAACGCGTCGTCTATGTCCAGCATCCCCAAGAAAAATAGAACACAGCCACGTTAGAAGTGTATGATTTTTTACTATCTAACCATTAGTTATATTTAGTACATTATAAAAAATGTCTTGCCACACATTGAGCTACCCCCCAATTATTAGACCTAAAATCTAAATTTTTGGGGCTCATCATATTGCGGTAAGACATTTTTTGTTCTTTATTATTTCTTGTTTTTATTTTTATTCTATTAATATACAAGGGTACTAGATTTAGTATCTTTCTAGTAGTTATTGAACTTGTCAGTGTAATTTAACGATTACATCAGGCGGTGGAGCATCAATGTACTTCTTTTCGGTAATTACTTGTCGTTCCTTTTTTCGTTCTTCTTTACGTAAATTTTCTAAGCATTTATTACAATACCGTAATCCATTATATTGGACAAGATTTACAAAAAGCTTTTTACAAATATTACATTGGTACTGATGCTTAAATTTTTCGTTAATCCAGTACTGATATTTTGAGTCTGTAGCTGGTTCAAAAACAAATCCTTTAATCTCTCGTACTAAATAATTCATGACACACACCAGCACTTGCATCGTGTACTTATCATAGTCAAAAATAAAATTTTTTAAATTAAGATTTGGTTTATCGATAGCCGCAACAGCTTTCTGCTTGAGCTGATGTGTAATATATACAATACCAGAATCCGTGTTTTCATCACATATGCTAAAATCAAGTCCTTCAGCATTCCACTGATTTATGCATTCGGCATAAACAACATCAGTATGTTTACCCACCTTTTCTTCAAGATGCTGTTGATTGAAAATATCTTGTTGCATAAGAGATTCTCCAATTTCATACAACCTCTTTGTTTCAATATAAACACATTCTTCATAACCTTTCCCAAGGTAAATTTTTTTAATTATTTTTTTTGATACCCTATCCTGAAGGTTTTTATTCATTACAATCTTTTGATACGCGTTTTCTAAAGATCGGAGCGACTGATAAAATACGTCTAACGTGATACCATTTTTTAAATCATATAAACCAAATTTTTCAAATTTGTCATCTAAACACTTTATGGTATGATCAGATATCTTATTTTCTAACGCAACAAGATTCTCTTCATGATAATAATATACTTTGTCATCATATAATTTTTTACTTGTAATAATACCTTTATTTACCCATTTCTGCATAATCTTGATTCCTTTTTCTTTTGGACAAGTCAAGCTACGCAATATATGGGATGGGCTATCACTTTCTGGCCTAATTTTTTCGATTTCTTGATAACTTACAGGTCTTTCGTCTACCATTTTTTGCAACTGGCCAGTGATGTTTTTTGACGCATCTCTTCTGCTAGCAATATATACTGCACAAGCATATGCCAACACTGCCAGTATAGGCGACTCTGTAAGCCATAGCATAACTGCTAATAGCAAAAGATTCACCTTATACCGCCATATAGTTCCTACAATGACACTAACTACCGTAAGTACAATGTTAGCTGTACCTATTACCAAACGAATTACAAGCCCTATAATCACAATACCTACTAATATCAAAAATGCATAAAAAATTAAACTAAGCATGGTCCACCTTTTCCTTCCAACGTAAGCGTAAATTCCGGCATGCTTTTTGATTAAGTTGATAAAATGTATCGCGGCTCATTATTTTTTGTAGAAATTTGTCATAGTATCTGTCCACATTACAGAATATTGGCCGATCCTCATAACGCTTACATAAATTCGTATTTTGATCCAACCATTTACAACGCCCATCAGATTCAGCCATTTCATGAGCCAAGGACGATTCTCCAATTAATCTGCAACATGAGCCACATCGCTGACATGGATACATTTCATTATCATCTCCTCTATTTGTAAAAACTGTGTACCACTTCTTGATATATTTCGTATTTTCATTACTTCACAATGACATTATAATTACTCCTCATTTTTCTTCATTTGCTCTTTAGGTGATTCAATATCATAAATGATTTTCTTTTTTTCTTCCAATTCTTCTACAGCACGGGGTTTTAAATATTTCATATATTTTGAGGTGATAGATTCTGACTTTTCCCACTTATTATCCTTATTCAAAAAATACAATTCCATTCTTAAAGAAAAGATTTCCGCTGACACATACGTTATAATGAATTTGCCCCCAACATATTTCAAATTTCGCATCTTTTCTAGGTCTAAAATCACTTCATCTACTTTTTTCTCATAAACATCTGCAAGCTCATCCAAATCCATCTGTGTCATAAAACTGATTCCTTGATCAATAAAGATCAATATATCTTGAAATATTTTTTCTATTTTATTCTGATACTCACCATTATTTTTTTTCATGCTTACACCTCCAATTGTAATTCTTTTTCCATTTCTGGGGTAATATTCGTTTCTCCATTCTCACGTTTGATTTTTTCCACAATTTCAGGCGGCACTTCACTCTCATCAATGATTTGTGTTGTCGTTTCTTCCACCCAATGATTATCTTCTTGGTAATATAGCTTATGCATGATTTTTGCCAACTTATCTAACCCCTTAACAATCAGATCGCCAACAATTCTTGCCCCAAAAGGGACATTTTCTCTTACTTTTTTCCACTCTCTCCTTAGTTTTGGAATAAAATTCTTCAACCAATTAACAACATCTTTCCAATTCATTGCTATTGCAATGCCACCAATCACTAGTCCAGCAGCAATTAATAATGGAATCATTATGTTTCCTCCTCATGCATTACACTTATAAATAAATTTCTTTCTTGTTTACATCATAAAATAATATTATAAGAATATTTTAATACTATACAATGAAGGTCTTGCCTCCTTTACGCATTTTCTAGCTGTTTATCGACATATTCTTTTGAAACAATCCGTTTCGTTACTACCGGCTTTCTTTTTGCATTTGCTTCCTTGCTTGCAATAACATTTTGAATTGCTTCTTCCACATATTTCTGTCGAACAATAGTATCTTTATGACGTGCTGCCTTGAATGCAGCCATCAAGACAGCATTCGCTATATCACTGCCTGATATATTTTCATATATTTTAGAAAGCATCTGCAGATTAAAATCATTCGGCATTTCTGCTGGTATGTAATGTGCCCATAGACGGTAGCGACAATCATAATCCGGCAGTTCAAATCTAATATGATATGAAATTCGTCTCAGAAAAGCAGGGTCAAAATTTTCGATGAAATTGGTAGCAAATATAATAAAATCCTGATACGTATTTAGGATTGTCAATAAAACTGACCTTGTTTGATTCACACTCACATCCGTAGCATTACTCATATTCGTAACGCGTCTGCTTAGAATAGCATCAGCCTCATCAAAAAACAAGATACTGTGTGTCTGTTCTGCCGCTTCAAATGCTCTATAAATATTTTTTGGAGTTTCTCCTACATATTTTGATTCTATTTCTGCATAATTTACGCAAAGAATTTCCCTGCCAAGATACTTGGCAATGGCATGTGCTGTCATCGTCTTGCCTGTACCAGAAGGGCCATAGAGATTAATGCCCATACGTTTAGAATATTTATGTGTTTTTCCCAATCCCCATTGTTCAAATATAATTTTACTATTGTAAGCATAATCTGCCACTTCCAGAATCTGTTCTCTCACATTTTTCGGTAAAATAATGTCGTCTAAGCTAAACATCGGCTCCGTTGGCTGTAGGATAAGTTCTTGCTTCTTCTTGCCCACCTTATCGGATGGCTGTAAAGTTTCTTTCATTTTTTCTTCTTCTCGTTTCACAATACACCCCTGTTTCATTTAATCAAAAGTTAGTAAAATTGCTGTTATTCTTCAGTAGAATCAATTTATCTTTTATATATTCACTTCTTTTCTTTAAGTGAATCATAATTACTAGTACCCTCCATAACTAAAAATAAACAGACTGACCAAATCTACTTGATTACCCTGCATTTATATTTCACCTACAGTGTAATTAAAAAACAATCCATTAATTATCTTTCTCAGTAAATAAAATGTTTTTCTAATTTTATTATAAAACAAAAAAAAAAAAGCAATGGTTAACTTTCACAGACATAGACATAAGAAATAAAGTATATCTTACAAATAAGCTCACGTAATCAGCGAACCAAAACTACCATTTTGCCTTAGTTAACTTCTAGTACCTAGTTATTCTCCATACTGAATGCAAAAGAAAAGACTCTTTGTCAAATGTTGGGGGCCTTTTAAATCATCCACTACTGATGGACGTGAGTGTTTTTCTCACCTCCTTTTTTATTGTTGTTTTACACGTGACAGCCATAGAATCCGTGTTCGGAATATATTGAAACTTCAGAATCCGAAGGCTGTTCGCTTTAATACTTTTATCTTGTTGTTCATCCCTTCGGTAAATCCATTAGAATACACATTGGCCAGTCCTTCTTGAATTTCTGTTTCCCAGGTTTTAAATGTTTTTAGGATACTTTTAAATTCTTCTACGCCGCTAGGCATTTCCTCTAAATTCATCCAACGAAAGAATGGATGGCAGATGAAGGGGGTGCTGGACTGTTATGCGGTCAAAGTACCGAATAACGGTGGACACAGAGACACCGTTCAGTTCTGCCACCGTTTTAAAGCTCATCATTTTAGAACAAGTGTACAGAATTTTGTTGATGAGCGTGTGGGAACGCCGCTGATACCGGTCAATGTCGGGAATCGACTCATAAAATGTCTTATGACAGGAGGTACAGACATATCTCCGTTTGTGAACCAGTGCGAATATTGGCGAGAAATCCCAATGCCCTAACAGGATTTTTTGATTTCGATAGTCTTTGATATGAAGTTTGTGGCTGTGGCAATAA
>ERZ808240.2676-NODE-2676-length-18870-cov-8.038374_pt1 | contig 18870 bp, 18 predicted proteins | sample MGYA00521084_ERZ808240 | MGnify/ENA primary metagenome ERZ808240 (study PRJEB31516, sample SAMN03275571) | gut metagenome | biome: mammalia-associated habitat; material: feces | host: Papio cynocephalus | place: Kenya | collected 2012-08-06 ... | reverse complement strand
AGCGGGCCTTGCATCCTGCTGGCCGCTGCCCCAGCAGTTCCTCCCTGTTTCCGCCACTGGCGGCGGTCGTCGCTGCTGCATTGTGGGGTGAGTGGAGTCCAGAGGATGAGAGGGGGAAGTCGAAACACCCCTCTCGTCCTCTGGCCCGCGGAGCGATTAGCAACTTTGCGACAGCAGAAACAAATTCCCCGCTACAGGCGGGAAATATTGTTTATCTCAAAGCAAAAAACTCACACCAGCAACGCTATTCCTCCCCTCCCCATAGATTAGAAATTCCATTTTCCTCACAAAACCTCCGCCTAAGCTGAAAAATCCCCATCTGTCCTTCTTTCTATCGACAGCGCCTCCCCGGAATGCTATAATAGGAGAAATCCAATTTATGGTTATGCTACAGTTTTTTAACACAACAGCAGCACCTCTGCATTGTATTCCCTCAAAAATGCTGTTTTATGATTTTGCCATTTTTTTGATTTTCGATAGAAGAATACCCTCCACCCGATAATAAAGGAATCTCTATGAAAAGATCTCTCTTCAAATCGCTTTTTCTCATCCTGCTCGCGGCAGCACTGCTCTGCGGGTGCAGTGCCTTCCCTGCCACGGCTTCCAGCAAGAATGACGTGAAAACCATCACCGTGGGCTGCGATACCTACGCACCCTTCAGCTATCTGGATGCCAACGGTCAGCCCACCGGCATCGATGTGGAGCTTGCCACCGAAGCATTTCACCGGATGGGTTATGATCCCCAGTTCCGGTTCATCAACTGGGAAGAAAAGAAAGAACTTCTGGAACGCGGCGAGATCGACTGCATCTGGAGCAGCTTCACCATGACGGGCCGTGAGACCGAATACAAGTGGGCCGGACCTTACATGAAGAGCAGTCAGGTGGTGGCCGTCAACCCGGACAGCGACATCTACACCCTGAGTGACCTAAAGGACAAGACCATTGCGGTGCAGTCTACTACAAAGCCGGAAGATATCCTTCGCAGCCATGACAGCCGCATTCCCAGCCTGCGCAAAGTGTTCTCCGTACAGGAACGCGACCTCATCTTCATTCTGCTGAGCAAGGGCTATGTGGATGCACTTGCCGCACACGACACCTCCATCAACGAGTTCTCTGCGGAGACCGGGCTGAAATTCCGCATTCTGGACGAGCCCCTGATGAGCGTGGAGCTGGGCGCAGCATTCTCCAACAGCGACACCCGGGGACTGGATGCAGCGCTGACCAAAACTCTGAAAAAGATGCAGCAGGATGGTACGACCCGTCAGATCATGGAAAAGTACCTGACCGACGTAGAACGTTATCTGGAGGACTGAGTAATGAAAAAGAAGACCTCGTTCCCCCAGAACCACCCTGTCCTGATCCGTATCCTCATCGGTGTGGTCTTTATGGGATTTGTCCTGCTCGCCGCCTCCAACGCCGATATGGCAACAACAACTCAGACGCTCTCCACCACAGTAGAGTATCTCAAAGACCAGTGCAACAACAGCGTCCTGCGGGATATGGCATCGGAGGCCAAGAGCCTGCTCCGGGTCTCCGAAAGCGTTGACCAGGTCAAGTGGCGGCTGCAATACGAAAAAGTCACAAGCCTTCATAACGATGCTGAGATCCTGAAAGAATGCGCGACCGACAGCTATCTGGACGGCATTTTCCTGCTGGACGGAGACGGAAACATTCAGGCAGAGTACAGCCGGGTGGGCATCCGGGCCGCCGATGTGATGCAGAGCGCCGACAGCCGTGCTCTGCTGGATATTCTGGACTTTCCGGAGAAAAATTACGCCATGCGGTTTTATACGGGCGACGACGCCCACGTGGACGTTGCCGCTGTCGGGCGTCTGGACGAGCCCCGTATCATCGTGGGCTATTTCTACACCGGCGAAGAGTATTCCAGCCTCTTCAACAACTCCATCAAGTCCGTCGTGGACGGATATTCCGTGGATCAGATCGGAAATATCGTCATCAGCGACGGGACCCACATCGTGGCCTCCAACAACCCTTCTCTCATCGGGCAGGAAACCACATCTCTCCCCATCCTGAAAAAGATCATGGAGCAGGGCATCACCAAAAAACTGGTGCACTGTTATGACCCGGACAAACTCTTTTCCAATCACTTCGGCCTGATGGAAAAAAGCCAGAACTACTATATTTATGTGTATCTGAGCGAAAAAGAGGTTTTCAAGACTACGCTGGTCAACGTGGCCATTGCTCTGTTCACCTACATCATGGTACTTGTGGGCATCCAGATGTCCCACTCCCGCACCGAGAAGAAGTATCAGGCCCAGCAGCTTCAGGCACAGCAGGAATATTCTGCCACGCTGGAACAGAAAAACCAGAAGCTGGAGGCCCTGCTGAAAAAAGAGCAGACTTACAATGCCAAACTCTACCATGACGCCCTGACTGGTGCCCTGAACCGCCGCTACTACGAAGAGGTCGCGCTCAACTCCATCGGCCCGGCTGGTGTCGCCATCATGGATCTGGACGATTTCAAGGTGTGCAATGACACTTATGGCCACCATGCGGGCGACATGGCGCTGGAAACTGCTGCTAACGTGATACGTTCCTGCATCCGCAAGAACGATCTGCTCATCCGCTACGGTGGCGATGAGTTCCTGCTGATTTTGACCGGCATCCCCTCGGACTACCTCCAGACCAAACTGGAAAAGATACGCGCCAAAGTGCAGGATACCGCGGTGCCTGGGTACTCGCACCTGCACCTGTCCCTGAGCATCGGCGGTTTGATGCAGACAGTCACGGACACCATGGAGAACACCGTGCGCCGGGCCGACCGTCTGATGTATCAGGCCAAGCAGCATAAGAATGCTGTGGTGGTGGACACCCTCAACAATTCGTTCCTCCTGCCGGAGAAAGATTCCCAGTTCAGGCAGCAGATCCTGGTGGTGGACGATTCCGGGATAAACCGGATGATGCTCTCTGAGATTCTCAGCAACGACTACCGCGTTCTGGAAGCCGGAAACGGTCAGGAGTGTCTGGAACTGATGAAAGAGCACGCCGGCGATATTGCGCTGGTGCTGCTGGACATCAATATGCCCACAATGGACGGCTTTGATGTGCTCAAGGCCATGAACGCCGACCACTCCATTGAGGATATCCCGGTCATTATGATATCCAGCGAGGAATCCGAAGACTCCATCCGCAAGGCATACGAGCTGGGAGCGACCGATTACGTCAACCGTCCCTTCGACGCCCGGGTGGTCTACCGCCGGGTGTCCAATACCATCAAGCTCTATGCCAAACAGCGGCGTCTGGTGCGGATGGTCTCCGACCAGATACGCGCCCGCGAAAAGAATACCACGATGCTGGTGGGCGTGCTGAGCCAGATCGTAGAGTTCCGCAACGGCGAGGCCGGTTCCCATGTACGGCACATCCGCGTCATCACGGAGATGCTTCAGAACCGCCTGCTGGAGGTCAGCGATGCCTATGACATCGACCCGGAGACCCAGGACAACATTCCCCTCGCCTCCGCCCTGCACGACATCGGCAAGATCGGCATCGACGAAAAGATCCTCAACAAGCCGGGCAGGCTGACCAAAGAGGAATTTGAGATCGTCAAGACCCACAGCATGCTGGGGGCCAATATGCTCCGCCGACTGGAAAACTTTGAAGACGAGCCCCTGCTCCAGACCGCCTACGAGATCGCCCGCTGGCATCATGAGCGATGGGATGGCAAAGGCTACCCGGATGGTCTGAAGAGCGATGATATCCCCATCAGCGCCCAGCTCGTTTCAATAGCCGATGTCTACGACGCCCTGACCAGCGAACGCTGCTATAAAAAGGCGTTCAGTCACGAGAAGGCGTTCCAGATGATCCTGAACGGCGAGTGCGGTGCGTTCAACCCGCTCCTGATCCAGTGCCTGACCGATATTCAGGACGACCTGAAAGATGAGCTGAGCACGGATTTCCACTGAATCTCTCTTATCAATATTATCTTCAGCCAAAGAAACTGCGTCGCAGCAAAACAACACTGCTGCGACAATCCATCAACAGCTTTTTTACCGTAAACGTAAAAAACCGGGCCCTCTGCCGCTTTCTGAATACGGCAGAGGGCCCGGTTTTTATTTTCTATCAGTTCTGTTCCTTGAGAGCTGTTTCAATGTTTGCCAGAACTTTCTGACTCAGCAGGACGAATGCCTGTTTTGTGCGGCCCGCCGAAACATTGGGGCTGTGGACGTTCGGACGCGCAAAGAAGCCCTCTCCCACCGGGCCTGCGGCAGCGTGGGTGTCGCAGAAAAAGTGGGTGCCGGGCTTGTCCAGCCACCGTTCCAGTGCAGCGGAGTCGAAGCCGGGGCCAATGGAGGTATTGAACAGCACTTTTTCCTCTCCCAGTGCCTCGAACTCCGGCTCACCCAGCAGCAGCACGTTTTTGTTCAGGCAGGTAAACACCACTTCGCTCTCCCGCAGCAGCTGGTCCAGTGGCTTGTATTTCATGCCGACGGCTTCTGCGTCCGGCTTATGGCTGCGGCTGTAGTAGGAGATGTCCGCGCCAAGAAAATGGAGCGCATCCGCGATCATCCGGCCCGAGACGCCCAGCCCCACGATGCCCACTTTCAGGCCAAAAATCTCCACCGGCTCGTCGTGGAGCATGGGCATTCCGAAACCGTGGAGCAGGCCGGTGAGCTCATGGAGGACATATTCCACCACACCCCGGTCGCCGTAATCCCGGATGCCCAGCACTTTGATGCCCTTTTCCCGGGCAAATGCGATGTCCACATTGGCGCTCTCTTCAGAGTAGAGACTGCAGCACATCCCGATATAACGGAGGTTCGGGCACTGCGCGATGACATCCCTGCCCATACGGGAGGTATAGCTTAGCAGGACTGCATCCGCGTCCCCGATGCGGCGGACGATATCCGCATCGTCTGCGGGGATGTCGCGGTAGAGCACGACTTCCTCTGCGTAGTCATGCAGAGCCTGCTCTGCCGAAGGGATGAGGCTGACCGGCTCAATGGCAACCAGTTTTTTGAACATGATGCATCCCCCTCTCTCAATAGAAGCAGACCGGCGAGGCCAGATTCCGCAGCAGAGCCACGGCGCTCCATCCTGCAATGGCGCTGGTGGAAGAGCAGATATCCACCACAGCCTTCACGCCCTCGATCTCAGCGGTGATGCAGTGGTCATCGCCAACCCAGCCGGGCACCGAGTGCATGGTGACGCCGGTGATCTCCGGGCCGGTAGTGGCCAGCGAGGTCGCCACGGCCACATTCACCCGCCGGGGGAAGGTGGCGATGGCCTGCTTGGCGTTTCCGGTAAACACAGTGGTCTTCTCAGTATCCGTCAGCAGGTGGTCTGCCCAGACGGGGGTGTTCCGGAAGCCCTTGGCACCAGTGTGAGTCTCAATGCCGGCCTTTTCGTCCAGACCCTGAGCCTGTGCCATCAGGGTCACAGTCTGCAGCACATCAAAGCCGCCGATGGCACCGCTGGCCAGATGCACCTTTGCACCGCCCTCCCGGGCTGCCTGCTTCACTTCTTCGTAAAACCCGAGGTCAGCAAAGGCACCGATGGACAGCACCACGAGGTTCACGCCGCTGCGCAGCACCGGCACTGCCATAGCACGGACAGCTTCCAACGAAGCCGCTTCCACGATGTACTCCGGATTCAGCGCCAGCAGAGCGTCCACGTCTGCGCAGGCCGCACAACCTGCGTCAGACGCCACCTTCTCTGCCGAAGCGAAGGTACGGCTGGTGACGCCCACCAGCTCGTAATCTTCCAGCAGGCCCTTCTTCCACGCATCGGCCACGATGCCGCCGAGGAAACCACAGCCCACGATGCCAAACTTTGTTTTGCTCATCTGAATAATTCTCCTTTTTCCCGCCGTTTGGCGGATTTTCCTCTCTCAGTATACCATGTCCGCCCCGGAAAAGAAAGCCATCCGGCAGCGCTTGCCGCCCGGCAGATTTTGTGGTACACTACGCAAGGCAAGAAAAATGAACATGATACTATAAAAAGATAGAGGGAAATCAAACCATGGCTGGCGATCTTCATACACATTCCACCTGTTCCGACGGCTCGGTGCCCATCCACCGCCTGCCTCTGATGGCAGCACGGCTGGGACTGGACACTCTGGCCTTATCCGATCACGATACCACACTCAGCGCACAGTACGCCTACGACCATCCGGTGCAGGAAGGCGTGCGGCTCATCCCCGCAGCCGAGCTTACCGGCTACGACTTCGAGCGGAGCCACCGGGTGCACATTCTGGCCTTCTGGCCCGACCTCAGCTGCCCTGCCCTGCGGCAGCACTGCGACATCATGCGGCAGCGCCGGAACGAATGCGCCCTCCAGAGCTGCCGGGAGATCGAGGCCCTGTATCCGCAGTTCCGCACCGAACAGGCGCTGGAATATGCCCAGGACAGTGGCGTGCTCTTCAAGAGCGGCATCATGGAGGCCCTGCAGCAGCTGGGCCTGTGCGACGGCATCTACACCGGGCTGTACCATGAACTGTTCGGCTGGAACCCCCGGGGCAAAGTGCTCCACTCCCCTGCCTACCCGCCTGTGCGGGAAGTGCTGGCCACAGCCAAAGCCGCCGGGGCCGTAGTGGTCTTTGCTCACCCCACCGTATACAAGAGTATGCCCCTTCTCCGGGAGCTGGTGGCAGAAGGTGCTGTTGACGGCATCGAGGTGCATCACCCCAGCAACAGCCCCGAGGACATGGCCGAATGTGCTGAGCTCTGCGCCCGGCATGACCTCATCGTTACCGGCGGCAGCGACTTCCACGGCGCGAACCACAGCCATCCCCATCCCATGGGCACCTGCACCACCGAAGAGGAACAGATCCAGCGCATCGAGGCTCTGGCCCGTCAGCGCCACGGCGGCACACTGTGAGCAAGTCACATTCCGGAAGCTGCGGCGTTGACATTGCCCGCTTTGCAAGTATATAATAGTACTATGCGGCAAAACCGCGTGTCAAGAGAAAAAGAGAGGATGTTTGAATATGAGCAAGTCTTTCAGCTTTCCCAACAAGGGCACCTGCTCGAAAGAGACCCACATCGTGCTGAACGATGACCACACCATCGAGTCCATCGAGGTCATCGGCGGCTGCAACGGTAACCTGAAGGGCATTGGCCGTCTGCTCAAGGGCATGAAGGCCGAGGATGCCATTGCCCGCATGGAGGGTGTCACCTGCGGCCCCCGTCCCACCAGCTGCCCCGACCAGATCGCTCAGAATCTCAAGCGTGCACTGGCTGAGCTGTAAATCAGGCTGTTTCTTCCACCGTTCCGCTCCCTGTGAGCCGGACGGTGGATTTTTTATTTTTCTGCCGTTCTCTGCCTTCCTCATCATTTGTTCATAAAATATCCAAATAAATCGTTATTTCTCCTCAGTTTTTCTCAATTCTTTCACCGTGTCTTTGCAATATCTTCACCTGCGGACATTAGACTATAGGCCATAGAAATCTTTTCCAGAAATATAACGACTTCTTTGACACGGAAGGAGAAACTGATATGAGACTCGCAACCAAACGCATCGCTTCCCTCACCTGTGCAGCCGCCCTGCTGCTCTCTGTGACGGCCTGCACCAGCTCTGCCGCCTCCGGCAGCACCGCCACCGCAGATTCCTCGGTATCGGCTCCGGCCGACGCACCGGACGGCCAGCCCCCGGAAAAGCCGGACGGTGCCCCCGGCGGAAACGGCGGGCCCGGCGGTTTCGGGGGCTCCAGTGAAGTGACGCAGGGCACCAGTGCCAACACGCTGGACAGCACCACTACAGTATACAGCACCAGCTACGAATCCACCGGCAACGACGAAAACGCCCTCCGGGTGGACGGTGCCGATGTGACCTTGCAGGGCGTCACCGTCACCAAGAGCAGCGGAAGTTCTTCCAACACCGAGGACGGCGACTTCTACGGCCTGAACGCTGCCCTGCTGGCTACCAACGGCGCGACACTGACCGTTTCCGGTTCCACCATCACTTCCAGCGCCCAGAATGGCAACGGCGTGTTCAGCTACGGCACCGGCACCACCGTCAACATCTCGGACTCCACCATCCGCACCTCTGCGGACAACTCCGGCGGCATCCAGACCACCGGCGGCGGCATCACCAACGCCTCCGACCTCAATGTAGAGACCTCCGGCAACTCCTCGGCTGCCATCCGCTCCGACCGGGGCGGCGGCACGGTGAAGGTTTCCGGCGGCAGCTATACCACCAATGGCTATAACTCCCCTGCCGTTTATTCCACAGCAGATATCACCGTCTCGGGTGCTGACCTCACCGCCAACAACTCCGAGGCTCTGGTCGTCGAGGGCAGCAACTCCATCTCCCTGACCAACTGCACTGTAGCCGGCAATATGAGCAGCACCCAGAGCACCAGCGCCGATGAAAACGTCCACAACGTCATGCTCTATCAGTCCATGTCCGGCGACGCCGAAGAGGGCACCTCCACCCTGACCATGAGCGGCGGTTCCCTCACCGGCAAGAGCGGCGACCTGTTCTACATCACCAACACCCACGCGGTCATCAGCCTGTCCGGTGTGACCCTTTCCAACGAGGACACCTCTGCCAACCTGATGACCATCGCCGGCAATTCTGCCTCCCACGGCTGGGGCACTGCTGGTAAGAACGGTGCACAGGTGGACTTTACCGCAGATGCCCAGACCCTGAGCGGCAATATCACAGTGGGCAGCATCTCCACCCTGAATCTCACCCTTCAGAACGGCTCCGTGTTCACCGGCACCATCAACATCGTGCCGAACGCCGAGAACGGCACGGCAGTCTCCGACAACGCTTCTGTCACCATCGACAGCGGCTCCACCTGGGAGCTGACCGGTGACTGCACTCTCTCCACCCTGGAAAACAACGGCACCATCCACTTCAATGGCCACACCATCACCCTTGCAGACGGCACTGTGCTGAAATAAGCAGCTCTTTCCCGCGCCTCTTCCCCGGAATCTTGCCGGAGAAGGGGCGCGTTTTGCTGTGCACCACTGCCAAATAAATCGTTCCCGGCAGAAATCGACCGGAAAGCTGTTGACAAAATTGCTTTCCTTTGCTAAAATGAACAGGTAAATGCAGGGTTAGCTCATCCGGTAGAGCGACTGCTTCCCAAGCAGTAGGCGGCGGGTTCGAGTCCCGTATCCTGCTCCACAACAAATCCCATGATTCCCCGTTCACAAATCGGGATGAGTCGTGGGATTTTTGCTTTTCTGCGAGGAAAGTCCTCCGCAGATGGAAAGGAACTGTCATGATCTTTGTTCCCCTGCTGCACTATTTCAAGTGCAAGAACCAATACAGCGGCAATGAGGACGGGATGCGCTATCTGCTCACCCCGGGCAAGCGGAGCGTGCCCGACCCCGAGGGCGGCGAAGGTGCACAGAAAGAGGAAGCCATCCTCACCGTAGACATCTGGCCCGACCCCTGGGCGCTGGACTTCACCGACCCTGCTCTGCGGCAGCAGAAGATTTTCCCCCTGACCGACGAGGGCCGGGCCGCTGCGGCAGAATATCTGTCCAATACCTACAACGCCGACCTGGCGCGCTGGAAAGAGCGGCCCTCCATTCTGGACTGCGAACCCTGGTCTCCGCCGCCGAAGCCCGAGGAACCGAACGCTGAAGATACGAGGAAATAAATGATATACCGTCTCAAAGAACTCAAGGGCGACACCATCCCGGTGCCGCAGCTCATCTTTTCCAAGCTGGGCATTGCTGAGGAATACAATGTGCGGGTGGCGCTGTATGTGCTGGCCACCGGCATCACCGACCCGGACAAGATCTGCGCCGACCTCAAACTCCGCAGCCGCATCTCGGCTGAAAGTGCCCTTTCCTTCTGGGCCGGTGCCGGGCTGCTGGAGCGCTACGATGAGAACGCTGCCCCGGGCGAAGAACCTTCGGCCCCCGCCCCCATGACCTGGGCCGAGATCGCCGCCGCCAGCCGCACCGACCCCATGATCTCCAGCCTCATCGACTGCGCACAGACCGGTTTTGCCCGTCCGCTCACCCACAAGGAGATGGAAAAGCTGGTCAATTTCTATGTGCAGGATGGCTTTGCGCCCGAAACGGTCATGCTCTGCGTGGCCTATGTCGCAAGCCGGGGCAAGCGGACCATGGGCGCTGTGGATCATGAGCTGAAAGTCTGGCGGGCCGAGGGCGTGGAGACCGGCGAACAGGCGGACGCCCACCTGAAGCTGCTGGCACTCCGCCAGACCCGGGAGCAGTATGTGGCGTCCCTGCTGGGCATCACGGACAGTGAACTGACCCTCGGCGGGCGAAAAGCCATTGCCCGGTGGTATGAGGTCTACGGCTACGACGACGCCATGGTGCAGGAGGCCGCTGTGCAGGCCGGCCCCAAGCGGGACCTCTGGTACTGGAACAGTATCCTCAAGACCTGGAACGCCAAGGGCCTGCGCAGCATCCACGACGTGCGTGGCCCGGTGGCGGCTGTCGGTGCCAGCCGGAACATCCGGGTGGACCGCGAGACCCCCAGCGGCAACGATTTCCTCAAGAACGCCGTCCGTCGCCGCTCCCTCAAGAAGAAGCCCGAGTAACAAGGAGACACTATGCGTACCAAAAACGAACTGTATCAGGAGGCTCTGCGCACCGTTGCCGCCCGGCGGCAGATCGCCCGGGCACTGGCTGAGGACGCTCAGAAAGAGGCCGAGGCCGCTGTCCCTGGTCTGCGCCACGCAGAGGAAGAAGTGCGGGTGCGGGGCATCCGCTGCGCTCTGGCCGGAGCCGCAGGCAAAGACCGCACCGAAGCCGCAGCTGCCCTTGCGGATGCCCGTAAGAAGCTCACCGACCTGCTGGCTACCAGCGGACGCCCCGCCGATGCCCTGGAGCCCCATTTCACCTGCAAGCTCTGTCAGGATACCGGCGTAGTGAACGGCCGCACCTGCGACTGCGTTCACAAGGTGATGCAGCAGCTCCGCCGGATCGAGATCGAGTCCCTGTCCAGCCTGTCCATCTCCAGTTTTGACACCATGGAGCTGCGCTATTACCCCAACCGGATGGACGCTTCTCTGGGCGAGCCTGTGCGCACCTATATGTCTGGCCTTCTGGACGAGCTGCGGGCCTACGCCGACGAATTTGACCGCACCAGCGAGAGCCTGATGCTCTTCGGCAATGCCGGTCTGGGCAAGACCCATGCCGCCCTTGCCATCGCCGGAGAGGTACTGGAAAAGGGATTCGACGTTATCTATGTGTCCAGCCCTGACTTTTTTGCCAAGCTCGAAGCGCTCCACTTCGGCACCGACCCCGCCGGAGAGGAAGAGATGCTTCTCCGCACTGCTGCCGGGGCCGACCTGCTCATCCTCGACGATCTGGGCACTGAGTTCAATTCCAGCTTCCTCATCAGCACCCTGTACAGTCTGCTGAACAACCGGCTGGGGGCCAAGCTGCCCACCATCGTCACCACCAATATCACTGACGGCTCCCTGCTGGAAAAGCTCTACACCGAGAAGATCTCCAGCCGCCTGTCCTCCTTTGTCCCCTGCCTCTTCGTGGGCGACGACATCCGCGCCCAGAAAGCCGAAGAAGACTGAGCATTCCCGTACATCCTGCGCCCGTCTCCCCCACCGGAGACGGGCGCTTTCCCGTTTTTGCGGCTTCCTTCTTCAAATTGCCGTAAAAAATATAGATTCTTTCGGTAAAATACGATATAATGAGAGGACAAAGAGAGCTTTTTTCAGGAAAGGAATATTTCAATATGGGAATCGTAGTCATCGGTGCAGTTTTCGTGGACATCAAGGGGTATCCCCTTTCCACCTACATTCCCGGCGGACGGAACGCCGGGCGGATGGAACAGGTGCACGGTGGTGTGAGCCGGAACGTAGCTGAGGACATCGCCAATGTAGAGCTTCGCCCCACCTTTGTCAGCCTTGTGGACGACACCGGCACCGGGCAGGACGTCATCGACAAGCTGGAGGACCACAAGGTGAACACCAAGTACATCCGGAAAGTACCCGATGGTATGGGCACCTGGCTGGCCATTTTTGACAACGATGGCGATGTGCATGCGGCTATCTCCAAGCGGCCCGATACCACTCCCCTCACTGGCCTGCTGAAGGAAAACGGCGATGAGATCTTCCGGGACTGCGACAGTATCGCCATTGAGATGGACCTCGAGAAGGAGACCGTCAAGCAGATCCTCTATTTTGCCAAGAAGTACCACAAGAAGGTCTTTGCCGCAGTCTCCAACATGAGCATTGCCATGGAACGCCGGGATTATCTGCAGCAGATTGACTGCTTCGTCTGCAATCAGCAGGAAGCCGGTCTGCTCTTCTCGGATGACTACGAGCACCTCACTCCCACCCAGATGTGCCAGGTGTTGGCCAAGAATGTCCACAGCGCCAACATGAACAGCATGGTGGTCACGATGGGCGGTCAGGGTGCCGTCTACGCCAAGCATAGCGGCGAGTGCGGCGTTGTCCCTGCCAAGAAGGTGGACGTCATCGACACCACCGGCGCAGGCGACGCTTTCTTTGCCGGCACGGTCATCGGCCTGACCTACGGCAAGAATCTGGCCCAGTCCTGCGAGATCGGCAGCCGTCTGGCCGCTTCCGTCATCTGCATCACCGAGAACGTCTGCCCCCGCTTTCGTCCGCTGGAATTCGGTCTGGACGTGCCGGTGCTGGACTGATCCGCTTCCCTGGATCATTCTATTATCTATTTACAGGCACAGAGGTTTTGCCCACAGGCAGCTTCTGTGCCTGTTTTTTTGATGGAACCGTTCGATTTTATCGATGTGTTCTTCATTTTTTATTAAAAATTTCGTTGAATGTGCTTTTGCTCTGTGATACACTGGGCTTATCGCAAATCAAAAATGAGAAAAGAGGGAATTTTATGGAACCACAACAACATAAGCGGAGCGCTTTTTCCGGCAAGGTCGGCTTTGTCCTCTCGGCGGCAGGCGCTTCGGTGGGTCTCGGCAACATCTGGCGTTTTCCCTATCTGGCCGCAAAGTACGGCGGCGGCATTTTTCTGCTCATCTATATCATCCTCGCATTCACCTTTGGCTACACCATGATCATTGCGGAGACCGCTCTGGGCCGGATGACGAGAAAAAGCCCGGTCGGTGCATTTGCAGCAGCCCGCAAGCGGGGCGGACGCTCCTTCGGAGGCTGGATCAACGCCATCATTCCCATCCTCATCGTGCCCTATTATTCGGTCATCGGCAGCTGGGTCATCCGGTATCTGGCCGACTACATCGGCGGCCACGGCAGCGAACTGGCACAGGACGGCTATTTCTCCGCCTTCATTTCCAACGGCGCTTCTGCGGAGATCTGCTTTGCCATCTTTACGGTGTTCACCCTCGCCATCATTTTTGCGGGCGTGCGCAATGGCGTAGAGCGTGTGTCCAAAGTCATGATGCCCATTCTCGTGGTGCTTTCCGTCATCATCGCAGGATATTCCGTCACCCGGCCCGGGGCACTGGCAGGCGTGAAGTATTTCCTCGTGCCCAACCCCGCCAACTTTTCATGGATGACCGTCGTCACCGCCATGGGCCAGATGTTCTATTCTCTTTCCATCGCCATGGGCATTCTTGTGACCTTTGGTTCCTACATGAAAAAAGACGTTTCCATTGAGGAATCCACCGAAAACGTGGAGATCTTTGACACAGCCATCGCCATTATGGCGGGCCTGATGATCATTCCTGCGGTGTTCTCCTTCTCGGGCGGCGACCCCGATACACTGCAGGCCGGGCCCGCCCTCATGTTCATCACCATCCCGAAGGTGTTCGAGAGCATGGGATTCGGAACGGTGGTCGGCATCCTGTTCTTCACGCTGGTGCTGTTTGCCGCCGTCACCAGCTCCATTGCCCTGACCGAAAGCGCCGTTTCCACCTTCGAAGACGAGCTGGGCTGGGACCGCAGACAGGCCACCGTTCTGATTGGCATCATCATGCTGGTGCTGGGCAGTCTGTCCGCGCTGGGATATGGCCCCCTTGCCCGGTTCACGGTGTTTGGGATGCAGTTTCTTGATTTCTTCGATTTCCTGACCAACTCGGTCATGATGCCTATTGCCGCCATCACCACCTGCCTGCTGGTATCCCGGGACATCGGCGTAAAGAAGATCGAGGAAGAGGTCACTCTGAACGGCAAGCCCTTCCGCCGGAAGTGCGTTTTCAATTTCATGATCCAGTATCTCTGCCCCATTTTTGCCGCCATCATCCTCATCAGCTCGGTGGCAAATGCACTGGGCTGGATCTCGATGTAAATAAATACTTCGCCACAACAAAAAGAGGCTGTTGCAAAATACAGCACTCAATTTTCAAACGATATAACGAGATAATTTTGACTGCGTTTTTCTAAAATTAAAGCAAGTGCAACACTTCTTCTCGAAAACCAAAAATTTTTGATGGAGATGTGATGCACTTGCTTTTTGCGTTATTCGATTTAACGATTATTTTTGAATATTACTAAGAGCATCCATGTTGCACCATTTTGCAACAGCCCCTTTTTCCATGTCGATTTTCACCGCTTACTTTGCCCAGGTCATTTCCTGATCCGGGCCGCTGTAGTCGAAGAGGCCGTCATTCTTCTCTTCCAGCGCTTTTATCATGTGATAGGTATACTCGTTGTAGGGGGTGGGGATGCCCAGCTCTTTTCCCATCCGGATGAGTGCTCCCGAGAACATATCGATCTCGGTGTGGCGTCCGGCATCCAGGTCCTGCAGGGTAGAATACCGGGCCGACGGATGGACGGCGCAGCCCTTGCCGGACATGGCATCTACCCTGCTCATATCGATGCCCTTGGCCGCTGCAATGGCTTCCAATTCCCGACGAAGGCCGTCGCTGATAGCCTTCATATGGACGCTGTCCCGGTAGCAGCCCACGCCTGCCCCCAGAATAGCCTGCGGCAGGTTGTTGCAGACGTTGAGCCGGAACTTGCTCCACATCTCTTCCCGGATGCAGTCTGTTGCCCGGAAATGCAGCTGCGACACTCCGAACAGCTGCTCTACTGCCTTCACCCGGGGGCTGTCATAAGGCGGCTTCTTCTCCCCGAAGATGATGCCGATGGTGGTCTCCGGGGCGAAATGATAGCCGTCGGCCTCCTTATGAGAGGCGACTTTGATGAGGGAGTAAAGCATATGCTCCTCCCCTACCTGCGCGGCGATGAGTTCCTCGCTGTCCACTCCGTTCATCAGGCTCATGACGGCTGTATCCGGCCCGACCACCCTCCGGATGCTCTCCATCGCCCCGGGCAGAGCACCGTATTTCAGGCAGACGATGAGCAGGTCAGCCCCCTGTGCCTGCTGCGGCGTCCAGACCTGCGGGCGGTAGACCTTGCCGTTGATGGCGCAGCCCTCCCGCACAAGGCGGTCGGCGCGTGCGCCTTCAGCCACCACGCCCAGCTCGAGGCCTTTACAGGCCAAAAGCCCCCAGATAACATAGGACCCCACGGCACCGGCTCCCAGAACAGCAACTTTTTTGATCTCCATATCTGTTACCCCCACACGATTTTCGCTGCCTTATTATAGCACACCCAGCTGCAAAATGATATCCGCTCCCCGGAAAAAGCTTCTGAAAGCTGATTCAGGAATCTCACGCATCGGAGCTTGCGAAAATTTGTTCCATGATAATTTTTCAGTGCAAAACAACATCTTCAAATCCAGCTCCTACTTTTTTCTACTTTTAGGTGTCAAAAATCATTGACTTTTATCAAAAAGTTATAACAAAAGTGTAGAATATCCCAGAGAAACAGAAGTTTTACCCAAAAAACACTTGATTTTTTCCGAGATTTGACTAGAATATTTTCTCGCAGAGCGAACCTTCCTGTATGGGCTCTGCAGAGATTTTAAATACGAGGAGATTTTAGATATGAAACTCAAGAATATTGCTGTTGCTGTTGTTGCTCTGACTCTGGCTGTTGGTATGACCGCCTGCGGTGGTTCCTCTTCTTCTTCCACTGCCGCCTCTACTCAGGCTGCTTCTGCTGCTTCCTCTGTTGCTGCTTCTTCCGAGGCAGCTTCCAGCGAGGCCGCTTCTTCTGAAGCTGCTTCCTCTGAGGCAGCTTCCAGTGAGGCCGCTTCTTCTGAGGCTGCTTCTTCTGAGGCTGCTTCCAGCGTGGCTGCTTCTTCTACTGCCGCCTAACTTATCAGCGCAGCATATAAATCGAGCCGCAGCTCTTCCGGAATGGATGAGCTGCGGCTCATTTTATTTTCAGTGTTCAGCGCCCCGCTCCCGCACAATGGAGTCATGATTTGTGATATCCCTGAGTGATGAGACAAGCGCCACTCTCGGAGCGGTTCAGCAGCGGTTTCCCTGTCCCTCAGACAAAATCCTCCCGCATAGGGGTAAAGATGTCCAGCAGGATGCCGGCTTCGGTGCAGACGCAGCCGTGCTCCACGCCGTCTTCTTTCAGGATGGTATCACCGGCTCGCACGGTATGGGTCTCGCCGTCCACCGTAAATTCAAAGGCGCCCGACACCACATAGGTGATCTGGGTATGGGGATGATGATGCAGGGCACCCACAGCGCCCTTCTCAAAAGTGTTCTCCACGCACATCAGGTCATCGGTATAGGCCAGCACCCGGCGGGTGACGCCCTCTCCTGCGGCCTGCGGCAGGGCATCTGCATGATAGACCCAACGCTGTTTCTTCTCGGGAAGTTTCATAATAATTCCTCGTTTTCCGCCGCAGAAATGCGGCATTTTCTTTTATTATACCGCATGGTCATGTGATTGCAAGGGTTCTTCCCGCTTTTCTCCCTGTGGTCAGGGCTGTCACTTCCTGCACAGCGGATGCCGCAGCACCGTCCGGCGCTTTTCCGGAGCAGTACGGCGGGGATCGGAGAGGTAAAGCTCATGATGGAAGCGGCCCGCCGCAAGATCCGGCCGATACCCCTGCTCTGCCGCAAAGGCATCCGTCCGGGCAAGAGTCTCCGGCTCCTCATCGTAGCTGCCCAGATGCATACACTAAACGCAGAGCCCCTCCTCATAGGCGAAAAACCGGACTTTCGAGAAGTTCTTTTTCTTTTTGCGGGCGGCTTCCTCCTTTGCCCATTCCAGCTCTTCCCGGGTCACGAACTCCGGCAGACGGAGCATAGACGTCCAGTGAAAGTTCTCCTTGCCGGTGCCGGCCTGCTCCCACAACCCTTCCAGCGGGGGCACCACGAAGTCGAAGTAGCCTTCCATCCGGTGACTGCTCTTCTTGCTCATCTTGATGGTGTAGAGCAGGCCGTACAGCAGCTCGATGGCCGCTTTGTTCGCCTGCCGGGTCGTTGGGGTCGCCCTGTCCCCGCACTGCGGCAAAGGTCATCGGCGGCACGGTGATGAGCTGGGGAGTGCAGGGCGGCTGGTAGAGGTTCTTCTGCGCCTTTTTATAATCAAACGCCATTGCCGCTTTCCTCCCCTGCCAGAAGCTCTGCCTGCTTCTTTTTGCTCAGGCTTTTCAGCACCAGCTGATACGATTTGTCCAGCAACTCTTTCAGCAAATCATCCGGCACCTCTCCGTCTGCCTTAATGGAGTTCCAGTGCTGTTTGTTCATGTAATAACCCGGGATGATATCCGGATACTGTCGGCGTAGAAACTCCCCCTCTGCCGGGTCAAGCTTGAGGGTGATGTAAACTGCCACGCTGGTCTTATCGTCCATGCAGAGGGCCGCAAACAGCTTATCGCACAGCTGGTAGCGATACCAGTTCCACTCCGCCTTAAAGTCTTTGGACACACCGGGCTTTTCCAGCAGATATTCATCCAGCCAACCGTATCTCATTTGTACCTCCTCAGCATCTCTTCCAGTTCTGTTTTCAAGCGTTCCCGTAAAGGGACAGGCTCCAGAAGTTCCGCCTTTGGGCCAAAGGTCAGCAGCCAGCTCATCAGGTTGTCGGCGTCGGTGTAGTCCCACTCGAACAGGAGCTTTCCGTCCGGCTCTTTCACAAAGCACTCCGGCCCGAACTCCTCCACCAGCCGCCACTTGCAGTCCGGCTCAAAACGGGCGCGGACCGGAATGCCGCCCGGGAAGACCCGCTCATTGCTCAGGTCCGGGTAAGGCGCGGCACGCTTTGCAAAGAGGCGTCCCGTCTCGGCCAGTTCTCCCATCCGATCGAGCTTGAAGAGACGCCAATCCTTCCGCTGACTGCACCAACCCCAGAGATACCAGCTCGACCAGCGGAAGAGCAGATAATAGGGCTCCACGACCCGCTCACTCTCCCCTTTCGGGCCGTAGTAACGGAATCTCAGCTCCCGCCCTGCGTCGATAGCCCCACGTATCCGCTCGATCTTCTCCGTCAGGCCCCTCTTGTCCCACTCTGACAGGTCGATGAGGACAGATGTGCCGCCCGCCATCAGCTGCGACGAGTCTGCCGAGAGCTTCTCCATCAGGCACTGATAGCGGTTGGTGCCGTTCACGCTGTCGAGGCTGCGCAGGCCCGTCAGAATGTCCTGCATCTCCCGGCTGGTCAGCAGGGTGCGGTCGAGCTTATAGCCCTCTAAAATCGAGATGCCTCCGCCGCTCCCCTGCCGGGTGACGATGGGGATGCCTGCCCGGGAAAGGGCGTCCAAATCGCGCAGAATCGTACGGACAGAGACCTCGAACTTTTCTGCAAGCTGGGGCGCTGTCACCTGCTCCTTCTGAAGCAGGATGGACAAAATGCCCACCAGACGGTCAAGTTTCATGCTCTCCCCCTTTGCCAGCATATTATAGCACATACAACATGACATCAGCGTGTCATGTTTTTATTTCAGTATAGCAGGAATTTCCGGATTGGGAAAGTCATAAAATGAGAAAAAGCCCTTCTGCCGCTGGGGCAGAAAGGCCGAATAAAGCAAAAAGTCCTTCCCACTCTCCGGAATGGGAAGGACTTTATAAGTGCTTAGATTGCCTTAGAACAGACGTTCAGGGACAAAATCACTCAATGATCTTGCCGACGACGCCGGAACCAACGGTACGGCCACCCTCACGGATAGCGAAACGCAGGCCCTCTTCCATAG
>ERZ808240.2675-NODE-2675-length-18875-cov-4.628321_pt1 | contig 18875 bp, 17 predicted proteins | sample MGYA00521084_ERZ808240 | MGnify/ENA primary metagenome ERZ808240 (study PRJEB31516, sample SAMN03275571) | gut metagenome | biome: mammalia-associated habitat; material: feces | host: Papio cynocephalus | place: Kenya | collected 2012-08-06 ... | reverse complement strand
GATATAATGCAGAAGAGGCACAGGAAGAAGCAACACGTTGTCTTAATTGTAAGAACGCAAGATGTGTGCAGGGATGTCCAGTATCAATAAATATTCCTGAGTTTATTCATAATGTAAAAGATGGAAATTTCGCAGAAGCATATAAGGTTATTGGAAAGTCATCAGCCCTTCCTGCCGTATGTGGCCGTGTATGTCCACAGGAAACACAGTGTGAAGGACAGTGTGTAAGGGGTATTAAAGGAGAGGCAGTATCTATTGGTAAGCTTGAAAGATTCGTAGCTGACTGGGCAAGAGAAAACAATGTTGCTCCAGAGATGCCTACAGAAAAGAAAGGCAAGAAAGTTGCAGTTATAGGTTCTGGTCCTTCAGGACTTACATGTGCAGGTGATCTTGCAAAGATGGGATATGAAGTTACTATATTTGAAGCACTTCACGAACCAGGCGGAGTATTAGTATATGGTATTCCTGAATTCCGTCTTCCTAAGAAGACTGTAGTTGCATCAGAAGTAGAAAACGTTAAAAAGCTTGGTGTTAAGATTGAAACTAATGTTGTTATTGGTAAGTCAATGACAATCGACCAGCTTCTTAATGAAGAAGGCTTTGATGCAGTATTTATCGGTTCTGGTGCAGGTCTTCCTAGATTCATGGGTATTCCAGGTGAGAATGCAAATGAAGTATTCTCAGCTAACGAGTATCTTACAAGAAGTAATCTTATGAAGGCATTCAGAGATGATTATGATACACCTATTGCCAAGTTTAAGAAGGTTGCTGTAGTTGGTGGTGGTAATGTTGCCATGGATGCAGCCAGAACAGCTTTAAGACTTGGTGCTGAGGTACATATTGTATACAGAAGAAGCGAGGAAGAACTTCCAGCAAGAGCTGAGGAAGTACATCACGCTAAGGAAGAGGGTATTATATTTGACCTTCTTACTAATCCAACAGAAGTTCTTACAGATGATAAAGGTAATGTTACTGGTATCAAGTGTGTAAAGATGGAACTTGGCGAACCAGATGCTTCTGGCAGAAGAAGACCGGTTGAGATTCCAGGTTCAGAATTTGTTATGGAACTTGATGCAGTTATTATGTCACTTGGTACATCACCTAACCCACTTATATCATCAACAACTAAGGGACTTGATATTAACAAGAGAAAGTGTATTGTTGCGGAAGAAGAGAATGGACAGACATCTAAGGAAGCTGTATATGCAGGTGGAGATGCTGTAACAGGTGCAGCAACAGTTATTCTTGCCATGGGAGCTGGAAAAGCAGCTGCTAAGGGTATTGATGAATATCTTTCTAATAAGTAATATAAGCGGGAAGCAGTGATACACCAATCACTGCTTCCCGCTTATATTTATTGTAGTTTTAATTGTATTAAACATAAATGAAAGTATTAGTTAAATAAAGTTTCTATATACTTATCAGCGATTGTGTCAGCAAGGTTGTCATCAGTATCTGGAAACTTATTTTTAATGGCATTTTTGATATAATCGCTTCTGTTAAAATATTTCATTTCTTCTGCAATATCGTTTGAGTAAGAAGCTTCGATGTCCTCTTTGCTTACGTTATCAGTTAACCATGAAAGAATAGTGTCTGTATCTTTGTTTTCGATGGCTGCTTTGTTCTTAATGTTTTTAGAATATTTTAAAGACCAGAATCCGATTGCTATAAATCCAACAAAAAGTAATCCAAGAACGATGTTGATAAGTATGAAATTGGAATTACCTTTTACAACAAACTTAAGAATTCCTAAGTCGTTAAGTATAAGTATTATTATTCCGGCAGCGCCACATACGAAAAATGTAATAGCAGAAGATAAGTTGTCTTTGTATTTATCTTCGCTGCTTTCATAAAGGTTGGTAGAATGCATAAGAAGTTCGTTGCCCTCAGCTTCGTTACTTCCAAGTTCATTAATGCCTGATATACTATCATCAATATCGGCTGCTTTGGTTTTTAATTCAATCTCTTCATCAGAATGAATGTTTTTGTCACTCATATTGTCCTCCTTAATTCAGTAAAATATAAAGTGTTTTACTACACGATTGATTTATTATAGAATATAAATGTGAAAAATTAAAGAACATATGTAAAATATGGTAAAACAATAAAGTGATTGGGAAAGGTCATGGTGTTTAATTGATATGAACAGATTTTTAATATTTACAGGAGGCTTTGTTGATATTGAATGGGCAGAAAAATGGCTCACAGATAGACAGACCGAAGACGAAAAGTTTGATTATTGTATAGCAGCGGACAGTGGTTTGGTATATGCTGATAAACTGGGAATAAGGGTTGATTTTCTTCTTGGAGATTATGATTCCGTGGATGAGTGTGTACTTGAAAAATATAAAAAAAAGGTAGATTTTGAAGTGTATCCGAGAGAAAAAGATTATACAGATACACATCTTGCTATAATAACAGCAATTAAAAAAGGAGCAACCGACATATATATACTAGGTGCCACGGGAACGAGAATGGATCATACTCTGACGAATATTGGCAATATGAAGATGGCTCTTGATTGTGGTGTACAGTGTCATATAGTTGATAAACATAATTATATTTATCTGATTAATGATGAAATAGGTACATACACAATAAAGAAAAAACAGCAATATGGAAAATATGTTTCAATAATACCGATGAGCGAAGAAGTTGTTCTTACACTTAAAGGTTTTAAATATGAAATTGACAGATATGTTTTAAAACAGGGACTTAGTATTTGCCAGAGTAACGAAGTGGAAAAAGATGAAGCGTTAATTACAATACATAAGGGATTAGCGGTCGTATGTGAAACAACAGATTAAATCTGTGCAAAATTAATGAAAAAACTAAAAAAAATATAAAAAAACAAGAGGAATGACACAAATATTTACTTGAAATAAATAGTAGATTGTTATAAAATAAACAATAGTTGTTTGCACTAAGCAATATATATTAAAGAGGAGGTCTCGGTAATGAGTAATACTACACAGGCTTTATCAAGAATCGAAGCTATTCTTGATGACAGCAGTTTTGTTGAAATCGGAGCCGCAGTTACAGCTAGAGCTACAGATTTTAACATGCAGGAAAAGAAAGCTCCATCTGATGGTGTAATAACAGGTTATGGAGTAGTTAATGGAAATCTTGTGTATGTATATAGCCAGGATGCTTCCGTATTAGGCGGAACTATTGGCGAGATGCATGCTAAGAAGATTGCCAGCCTTTACGAGAAGGCAATGAAAATGGGAGCTCCTGTGATAGGTCTGATTGACTGCGCAGGTTTAAGACTTCAGGAAGCAACAGATGCGCTTAATGGTTTCGGTGAAATCTATAAGAATATGTCACTTGCTTCAGGAATTATTCCACAGATTACAGCCGTATTTGGCGAATGTGGTGGCGGTCTTGCCGTACTTGCAGAACTTTCAGATTTCGTATTTGTTGAAGAGAAGAAGGCTAAGTTATTCGTTAACAGTCCTAATGCATTAGATGGCAATTATGAGTCTAAGCTTGACACATCAAGTGCAAAGTATATGGCAGAAGCAGGTGTGGCTGATTTTGTTGGAGATGAGGAAACTATCGCTAACGGAGTAAGACAGCTTGTATCTATGCTTCCATCTAATAATGCTGAGGGTACAGTATGTACTGACAATCAGGATGATCTTAACAGAGTGTGCGCTGATATGGCAGCAGAGATAGCTGATCCAGCACTTGCACTTACAGATATTTCAGATGATGGCGTATTTGTTGAAGTTAAGGCAGAATATGCTAAAGAAATGGTTACAGGATTGATTCTCGTTGATGGAGTTACTGTTGGTGCAGTAGCTAACAGAACAGCTGTTTTTGATGAGAATGGTGAAAAAGCAGAAGAGTTTGCTCCAGTACTTACAACAGCAGGTGCTTATAAGGCAGCAGAATTCGTTACATTTTGTAATGCATTTGAAATCCCAGTCCTCACACTTACTAATGTTAAGGGATTTGAGGCTACAGTTAAGTCAGAAAGAACAATAGCTAAGGCAGCAGCTAAGCTTGTATATGCATTTTCTAATGCAGATGTACCTAAGGTTAATGTTATCACAGGTGAAGCTTATGGCAGTGCTTATGTAGCTATGAATTCAAAGTCAATAGGTGCAGATATGGTATACGCTTGGCCACAGGCAAGCATTGGTATGATGGATGCTTCTTTGGCAGCTAAGATTATGTATGCTGATGATATTGCAGCATCTAAGGATGTTACATCAACTATTAATGAAAAGGCAGCAGAATATGCAGCTTTACAGTCAAGTGTTGACCAGGCAGCAGCAAGAGGTTATGTTGATACTATTATTAATCCAGAAGATACAAGAAAGTATGTTGCGGCAGCATTTGAAATGTTGTTTGATAAAAGAGAGGTTCGTGCAGATAAGAAGCATGGTACAGTATAATAAAGAGGTGATAATATGAAGAAAGTTAATATCAAAAAGTTCTTAGTGTTATTTTCACTGCTTGTATGTGTATTCTGCATGACAGCCTGCGATTCATCTAATGGTACTATATCAACAACAAGCGCAAAGTTAGAACGTAAGAATATGATTATCCAGGTGTATCAGTCATATTTAAATGACTGGACAACTGATATGATTACATATCTTGATCAGAATGATTCAGCTAAGATAACATCTGATGCAGAGTCTGCATTACCACTTTCATTGGTTAATGGAAAGCAGTATATCGTTGATCAGAATGGTCTTACAGCTAAGACAATAGGTTTCTATAACAGCTGGAATAGTACAAGAGGAGAGCTTGGTGCTCTTAAGAATATTGGAACTATCAATATTGCACTTAACAAGGATACTGGTAAGTTATGTACAATAACAGTTGATGCGGCTTATGAGAAGAATGATAAGGTATCATTTGAATTCGTTATCAATGAAGATTTTTCACTTGAAAATGGTGCTATCAATCCATCATATACAACAGGACAGAAGATGTCTAAGGCAGTTATGAACACAGTTATAGGTATGGGTACAGTATTTATAGTACTTATATTTATTTCATTCATAATCAGCTTGTTTAAGTATATAAGTGTTTTTGAGAATAAGAAAAAAGCTAAGAATGATGCATCAGCAGATGCTCAGGGTGTTAATAATGCAATAGCACAGATTGTTTCTAATGAAGAACAGGATGAAGAGGTAGATGACCTTGAACTTATCGCTGTTATAACAGCAGCTATTGCGGCATCAGAGAATACATCTACAGACGGACTTGTTGTTCGTTCAATCAGAAAGGTTAATAGCAGGAGGAAATAATTATGAAGAATTATACAATAACAGTTAATGGTAATGTATATGATGTTACTGTAGAAGAAGGAACAGGAAGTGGTGCAGCACCTAAGGCAGCAGCACCTAAAGCAGCTCCAAAGGCAGCACCTAAGGCAGCAGCACCAGCCGGTGCACAGGGCGCAGTAAAGGTTAATGCACCTATGCCAGGTAAGATTCTTAAGGTTAATGCAACAGCAGGCGCAGCTGTAAAGAAGGGTGACGTGTTAGTTGTCCTTGAAGCTATGAAGATGGAAAATGAAATCTGTGCACCACAGGATGGTACAGTTGCAACAGTTGAATGCGCAGCTGGTGATTCTGTAGAGTCAGGTAAAGTATTAGTTTCTATGAACTAATTGATAGCCATATATCAAATTAGAAGTGTAGAGATAATATACGGAGGTAAAAAATGGAATATATTTTATCAACATTGGGAAACCTCGTACACCAGACAGCATTCTTTAACCTCACATGGGGTAACTACCTGATGGTTCTGGTTGCACTGTTTTTCATGTATTTGGCGATTAAAAAAGAATATGAACCTCTGCTTTTAGTACCTATTTCTTTTGGTATGTTACTTGTTAATCTTTTCCCTGATATTATGTTATCTATTGAAGATTCAAGTAATGGAGTAGGTGGTTTGTTACATTACTTTTATTTATTAGATGAATGGAGTATTCTTCCATCACTTATTTTCCTTGGAGTTGGTGCAATGACAGACTTTGGTCCACTTATTGCCAATCCAAAGAGCTTCCTTTTAGGAGCAGCTGCACAGTTTGGTATTTTTGCAGCATATATAATGGCTATATTTATGGGATTCCCAGATAAAGCTGCCGCAGCTATATCTATCATTGGTGGAGCCGATGGTCCTACATCAATCTTCCTTGCAGGTAAGCTTGGACAGACAAAGTATATGGGTCCTATAGCAGTTGCAGCATATTCATATATGTCTTTAGTACCTATTATACAGCCACCTATTATGAAGTTATTAACTACTAAGAAAGAAAGAGAAGTCAAGATGGAACAGTTAAGACCTGTATCTAAGCTTGAAAAGATTCTTTTCCCTATCGTAGTTACAATAGTTGTTGTACTTATACTTCCAACAACAGCACCACTTGTAGGTATGCTTATGCTTGGTAACTTATTCAGAGAATCAGGTGTTGTTAAGCAGCTTACAGAAACAGCATCTAATGCACTTATGTATATCGTAGTTATCATACTTGGTACATCTGTAGGTGCTACAACAAGTGCAGAAGCATTCCTTAATCTTGATACATTAAAGATAGTTGCACTTGGTCTTATCGCTTTCTGTTTTGGTACAGCAGCGGGTGTTGTATTTGGTAAGATTATGTGTAAGGCTACACATGGTAAGGTTAATCCACTTATCGGTTCAGCAGGTGTATCTGCGGTTCCTATGGCAGCCAGAGTTTCACAGAAGGTTGGTTCTGAGGCAGATCCTTCTAACTTCCTTCTGATGCATGCTATGGGTCCTAATGTTGCTGGTGTTATTGGTACAGCGGTTGCAGCGGGTACATTTATGGCGATGTTTGGTATCATGTAAAACGGACTAAGAGGCTCTAAGCCTGCAAAATACGCAGGCTAAGACCCTCTAAGTCCGTAAGGAAATTGCCATAGGCAATTTCGCTTAAGCTAGAAAGTATTGCGCTTGTGGTACGCAGGCAAAGACCCTCTAAGTCCGTAAGGAAATTGCCATAGGCAATTTCGCTTAAGCCAGAAGGTATTGCGCTTGTGGTACGCAGGCTAAGACTTTCTAAATTCGTTAGAAGTGTTTTCACAGATCTATGGAGTTGTAGGTTAGAATATTTAAGCCTATTTCCGGAGTTTGTGAAATTAACTCAAGAGGAGCTTGTTTTATAGAGACTAAGGTTCTCATAATCAATTTATTACTTTATATATAGAAATATATAGGAGGAGTTTAAGATGGCAGATCAGGTTAAAAAACCATTAAAGATAACTGAGACTGTATTAAGAGATGCTCATCAGTCACTTATTGCTACAAGAATGACTACAGAGCAGATGCTTCCAATCGTAGATAAGATGGATAAGGTTGGATATCACTCAGTTGAGTGCTGGGGTGGTGCTACATTTGATGCATCACTTCGTTTCCTTAAGGAAGATCCTTGGGAAAGACTTCGTAAGTTAAGAGATGGTTTTAAGAATACAAAGTTACAGATGTTATTCAGAGGACAGAATATCCTTGGATATAATCATTATGCAGATGATGTTGTAGAATATTTTGTACAGAAATCTATTGCTAATGGTATCGATATAATCAGAATATTTGACTGTTTCAATGATTTAAGAAATCTTAAGTCATCAGTTGAGGCAGTTAAGCTTGTTAAGAAAGAAAATCCTAAGGCTCATGCACAGATAGCACTTTGCTATACTCTTGGTGATGCATATACTCTTGACTACTGGAAAGAAACAGCTAAGAGAATTGAAGATATGGGTGCAGATTCTATCTGTATTAAGGATATGGCAGGCTTACTTGTTCCTGCTAAGGCTACAGAGCTTGTACAGGCATTAAAGGATGGTTCTTCACTTCCTATCCAGATGCATACACATTATACATCTGGAGTTGCTTCAATGACATATATGAAAGCTGTTGAAGCAGGTGCAGATATTATTGATACAGCTATGTCACCATTCTCAATGGGAACATCACAGCCAGCTACAGAGGTTATGGTTGAGGCATTTAAGGGAACACCTTACGATACAGGTCTTGATCAGAATCTTCTTGCAGAGATAGCTGCTTATTTCCAGCCAATGAGAGAGGAAGCGTTAAAGACAGGTCTTATGAATACTAAGGTTCTTGGTGTTAATATCAAGACATTATTATATCAGGTACCTGGTGGTATGCTTTCTAACCTTGTATCACAGCTTAAGGAAGCTGGCGCAGAAGATAAGTATCAGGAAGTTCTTGAAGAGATACCTAGAGTACGTAAGGACTTTGGTGAACCACCTCTTGTTACACCATCTTCACAGATTGTTGGTACACAGGCTGTTCTTAATGTATTACAGGGTGAGCGTTATAAGATGATCACTAAGGAATCTAAGAAGGTTCTTATGGGTGAATTCGGACAGACAATCAAGCCATTTAACCCAGAAGTACAGAAGAAAGCTATAGGTGATGCTAAGCCTATCACATGCCGTCCAGCAGACCTTATTGAGCCACAGCTTGAGAAGTTCAAGAATGATCCGATTGTACAACAGTACAAGCAGCAGGATGAGGATGTACTTTCATATGCGTTATTCCCAGCAGTTGCTACAGAGTTCTTCAAGTACAGGGAAGCACAGCAGAAGAAGGTTGACCCTGCTAAGGCTGACACAGCTAATAAGGCATATCCAGTTTAATAGAATAATGGTTCTTAATATTGGTAAATAATTATGAGATGATTATTATGTATTGTACAAAATATGTAGTAATCATCTCATTTTAATATAATGAGCACAAAGAAAAAGGAAGCGTCTGCGGAGCAGACATTTACTTTTTCTGTGCCATTAGCGAACGAACAGTCATGCGAAGCAGATATTTACTTTTTCTGTGCGCTGCATTAAAGACCGTAATGCTATAACGGCAAAAGGGTATGCTTTTGTTGACTTTGCGATTGAAGTATGTAATGCATTGGATATTTTTGAAAAAGTAGGTTTTATGGTCAAATATGCAGTTCTGTTTGACAGACCTACAATTCAGGTGGGCGATAACGGACTTGCCAACTGGATTAATATGTTTGTGAAGAAGCCTTTTGAGGGTGTAAATGAAGATGTAAAACAGGAGATAATAAAAGAAACAGTAGAAAAATTAAGACACAGACTGTATAAAGATGATTACTGGATAGTGGATTATGTAAGTATAAGATTTAGAGCTGTAAAATAGTTGTAAAAATATTTGCGTATTAATAAATTTATATGAGTTATTTCATTAAATAATACATAAAAGCTAATTAAGTTAACATAATTAAGTTAACATAAGGATACTTACATTAAAATGGCAGTTGACATATAGGCAATCAAAAAGTAATATTAAATAAGTGTTTGTCAGCACTAATCAGATATAAAATATAGTATAATCATATAAAATGGAGGAACAGTATGAAAATAGGTATTATCGGATACGGTAACTTAGGCAGGGGAGTAGAATGTGCTATTAAGCAGAATCCTGATATGGAGTTAGCGGCAGTATTCACAAGACGAGCACCTGAAAGCGTTTCTATATTGACAGAGGGAGCTGCTGTATGCCCAGTAGCAGATGTAGAGCAGTGGAAGGATAAGATTGATGTAATGATTCTTTGTGGAGGAAGTGCTACAGATTTACCAGTCCAGACACCAAAGTTTGCAGAAATGTTTAATGTGGTTGACAGCTTTGATACACATGCAAGAATTCCAGAACATTTTGACAATGTTGATGCTGCAGCAAAGAAGAGTGGACATGTTGGAATTATATCAGTAGGCTGGGATCCAGGAATGTTCTCTTTAAATCGTATGTATGCCAATGCTATATTACCAGATGGAAAGGATTATACATTCTGGGGTAAGGGAGTAAGCCAGGGTCATTCAGATGCTATCAGACGAGTTGAAGGCGTTAAGGATGGCAAGCAGTACACAATTCCAGTAGAGTCAGCATTAGAGGCAGTAAGAAATGGTGAAAACCCAGAACTTACAACAAGACAGAAGCATACAAGAGAATGCTTTGTTGTACTTGAAGAAGGTGCAGATGCTGCAAAGGTAGAGGAAACTATCAAGAATATGCCTAACTACTTTGCAGATTATGATACAACAGTACATTTTATAAGTGAGGAAGAACTAAAAAAGAATCACAGCGGAATTCCACATGGTGGATTTGTTATCCGTACAGGAAAGACAGGCTGGAACAATGAAAACAGCCATGTTATAGAGTATAGTTTAAAACTCGACTCTAATCCTGAATTCACATCATGTGTGATCGTGGCGTATGCAAGAGCTGCTTACAGACTTTATAAGGAAGGACAGACAGGATGCAAAACAGTGTTTGATATTGCACCTGCATACCTTAGTGCCATGGATGGAGCAGAACTTAGAAAGACTCTTTTATAATATGCGTTCGGTCTGATAATACAATACGTATAATTCAGCCTGATAGTAATAAAACTAACAATATAATAAAGAATTGCTGCTATAAAGCTATGATGTAATATACTATAAAGAATTAGCTATAGAGCAGTATAATGAGGTTTATTTAGATGATTAAGCTAGAAAGATATGAAGTCATGAACTTTGAAAATGCTATGAGAGGCGCAAGGAATCCTCTTAACAGCTGGGCAAGGATGGATAGCAAGACAGAAAATGGCGTTTTCACATTCGGCCCTAATGATCTTGACCTTGCAAAGAGACTTTGTAAGGCAGGTTCAGACCATAGAAAGTTCATAAGACAGATATTTGTAACGGTAGATATAACAGCACCAATATACTGGTGGAAGGAATATGATACATATAAAGTAGGAACAGTTGCCAATTCAACAAGTACAATGCACAAGATTCACAGCAAGCCATTTGAAATGGGTGATTTCAGCGTGGACCATTGTACAGATGCGGCACTTGACATGATGCAAAAGAATATTGATTTTCTTGAAACTATACGTAAGGAATTCGTGGAAACAAAGGATAAGAATCTCTGGTACAGCATGATTCAGTTATTGCCGGAAAGTTATAACCAGATGAGAACATGTACATTTAACTATGAGAATCTTGCAGGTATGTATTATTCAAGAAGAAATCATAAGCTTGCCGAATGGCATACATTCTGTGACTGGGCTTTGGAATTACCTTATTTCAAGGAACTTCTTGTCCAGGATGATAAAGAAACAGCAGAATAAAGATTGCATGGAGATGATATATAACCAGGTCAGTCGAAAGGATATAGATGAGCAATGTGATAATAATAGGTGGTGGTGCGGCTGGTATGATGGCAGCTATTATAGCAGCAAGAAACGGGCATGGTGTCACACTTATTGAAAAAAATGAAAAACTTGGCAAAAAGCTTTTTATAACAGGAAAAGGCAGATGCAATTTTACTAATGCAGGTGATGAGGAAGATATAAGACAAAGTGTTGTTACTAATCCGAAGTTTATGTATAGTTCATTTAAGGGATTTTCTAACTATGATGTGATGGGATTTTTTGATGAACTTGGACTTAAGTTTAAGATTGAAAGAGGTAACAGATGTTTTCCAGAGTCTGATCATTCATCAGATGTTATATCGGCACTTGCAAGGGAAATGCGCAGACTTAAAGTAAATATTATGCTTAATACGGAGGTGCTTGATGTTCTAACAGAGGATACGGATGATGGCATGAAGAGGTTTAGCGGCGTTAAGTGTAAAGAGTTATCTTCAGATAAGAAACAGATATTAAAAGCAGAATCCTGTATTATAGCGACAGGTGGTAACTCTTATTCAAGTACTGGTTCAACAGGAGATGGATACAGATTCGCAAAGAGTATGTCACATACAGTTACAGCTGTTATCCCAGCACTTGTTCCACTGACTATAAGGGAAGAATGGGCATCTGAGCTTATGGGACTTAGTCTTAAGAATATTTCAATAAGTATTATGGATAATAAGAAAGAAGTGTATGGCGACTTTGGTGAAATGCTTTTTACTCATTTTGGTGTGAGTGGTCCTGTTATACTCAGTGCGAGCAGTTACACAACAGCAATACTAAGAAAAAGACCACTTAAACTTATAGTGGATTTAAAACCAGCATTGTCAGAAGAACAGCTTGATGAAAGAATATTAAGAGATTTCTCAGAGGAAAAGAATAAGGCATATAAGAATTCACTTGATAAGCTGCTTCCTAAGAAGCTTATACCAGTGATAGTAAGACTTAGTGATATTAATAAGGACAAAAAGGTTAATGAGATAACTAAGCAGGAAAGGCTGAGACTGGTTCATCTTATAAAGAATCTTGAGATGACGATAACTGGTACAAGAGGCTTTAATGAGGCTATTATTACACAAGGTGGGGTTAATGTAAAAGAAATTAATCCTTCGACTATGGAATCAAAGATTGTTAAAGGAGTATATTTTGTGGGAGAGGTTCTTGATGTCGATGCAGTTACAGGTGGATTTAATCTACAGGTAGCATGGTCAAGTGCATATGCAGCGGCAACACATCTTGCTTAAAGAAAGCTTTGCAATATAAAGATATTGTGTAACTTTACAATGTATAGAATTCCGTATGCATAAGTAATGGTTAAAATATCTTTTGATACTCACATTATTATATACTTATATAGAATATTATGTAGAATATATCAGAAAACAAACTATATATGTTTAGGATTGGAGAATGAATATGGCATATTCAGTGGCAATAGATGGACCAGCTGGAGCTGGAAAAAGCACCATAGCAAAACTTATATCTAAGGAAATGGGATATATATATGTAGATACAGGCGCTATGTATAGGGCAATGGCTGTGTATTTTGGCAAAAATAATATTAATCCAGAAGATGAAAAGGCTATTAATGAGGCTGTTAAAGATGTTGATATCAGTATAGAATATCAGAATGGAGAACAGCAGGTAATACTTAATGGAGAGAATGTTACTGGTCTTTTAAGAACAGAAGAGACGGGAAACATGGCATCCAGGACATCTAAATACAAAGAAGTAAGAAGTAAGCTTGTAGAACTTCAGAGACAGCTTGCAAAAACTACTAATGTTGTTATGGATGGAAGGGATATTGGAACAACAGTGCTCCCGGATGCATTTGTAAAGATATATCTTACTGCAAGTTCTGATGCAAGAGCAAAAAGAAGATATGATGAACTAGTTGCTAAGGGCGAAAAATGCGATATTAATGCAATTAAGGAAGATATTGAAAAAAGAGATTATCAGGATATGCATAGAGAGATATCCCCTCTTAAACAGGCAGATGATGCAATATTACTTGATACTTCAGATATGAATATTGAGCAGGTTGTTGCAGCAATTAGAGATATTATTAATAAAGCTGTTAAAAATAATTAAAAGTATTTAATAGCTGGTAAATATAATAAAAATCTATTATTAAGAAATTGTATACAATAAAAAGGTAATGAGTATGTCTAACAAAAAAGTTATTCTGGCTAAATCAGCAGGGTTTTGCTTTGGTGTCCACAGGGCGGTAGATACCGTGTATGAACGCTCGGACAAGAAAAATGTGTATACATATGGACCTATAATTCATAATGAAGAAGTAGTAAAGGATCTTGAAAGCAAAGGTGTAAAAGCAATATCAGATGTTAACGAGATTAACTCTACAATTGATGCTGCTACAGTTATTATAAGGTCACATGGTGTATCAAAGAGTGTATATGACAGCATAAAGGAAAAGAACTACGAGATAGTTGATGCAACTTGTCCTTTTGTCCTTAAAATTCACAGAATAGTGGAAGAGGAAAGTGCAAAAGGAAAACAAATAATAATAATTGGCAATGAAAAACACCCGGAAGTTGAAGGAATAATGGGATGGTCACATAGTCCTGTCATGGTTGTGGACACAGCCCAAAAAGCAAAGAATATACAGCTTGATAAGCAAAAAGAGGTGGTAATAGTATCCCAAACGACATTTAATTACAATAAATTTAAAGAATTAGTTGAAATTATCAACGAAAAGGGTTACAATATTACCATTAAAAATACTATTTGTAATGCCACGGAAGAACGTCAGACTGAGGCAAGAGATATTGCACAGAAAGTTGATGCAATGATTGTTATCGGCGACAAGAGTAGTTCCAATACAAGAAAACTGTATGAGATTTGTAAAGGCGAATGTGAGAATACATTTTACATTCAAACTCTAAAAGATTTTGACATGAAATGTCTTGATCTGGTAAACAGCATAGGTATTACAGCTGGGGCATCTACCCCGAACAATATCATTGAGGAGGTTTATACTAATGTCAGAGAATTTTGCAGAGATGTTAGCTAACGAAGAGTGGAAGGAAATTCATACAGGAGAAGTTGTTGATGGCACTGTAATAGCAGTTAAAGAAGACCAGATCGTTCTTAACATAGGCTATAAGGCTGATGGTATTATCACAAGAAGTGAATATACATCACAGCCAGGACTTGATCTTACAACAGTTGTTTCTGTTGGTGATGAGATGAAGGCTAAGGTTCTTAAGCTTAATGATGGAGAAGGACAGGTGCTTCTTACATATAGAAAGCTTGTTGCAGATAACGGAAGCAAGAAGCTTGAGGAAGCATTTAATAACCATGAGCCTGTAACAGCTACAGTAACAAGAGTTATCAAGGGTGGTCTTGAAGTTGTTGTTGATGAAACAAGAGTATTTATCCCAGCAAGCCTTGTTTCAGATTCATATGTTAAGGATTTCTCAGATTATGCTGGTAAGGAAGTAACATTTGTTTTAACAGAATACGATCCTAAGAACAGAAAGGTTATCGGAGATTGCAAGCAGCTTATTGTTGCGGCTAAGAAAGCAGCACAGGAAGAACTTCTTTCTAAGATTCATGAAGGTGATACGATTGAAGGTACAGTTAAGAATGTAACAGACTTTGGTGCATTCATAGATCTTGGTGGAGTTGATGGACTTCTTCATATTTCAGAGATGTCATGGGGAAGAACAGAGAATCCTAAGAAGGTATATAAGGTTGGAGATTCAGTTAAGTGTTTCATCAAGGAAATCAATGGTGATAAGATTGCACTTTCTGTTAAGTATCCAGACCAGAATCCATGGAATGATGCAGCTACAAAGTATGCTGTAGGTAATATTGTTACTGGTAAGGTAGCAAGAATGACAGATTTTGGCGCATTTGTACAGCTTGAAGATGGTATTGATGCTTTACTTCATGTTTCTCAGATTTCAAGAGAGCATATTAACAAGCCAGAAGATGTATTAAAGATTGGTCAGGAAATCACAGCTAAGGTTGTTGATCTTAACGAAGCTGAGAAGAAGATTAGCTTAAGCATGAAAGCTTTATTAGATGATTCAGCAGAGCAGGAAGAAGCTCAGACAGAAGAATAATTAATACGTATAAGTATAAAAAAGCTCCGGCGGTTATTGTGACTGCCGGAGCTTTTTTATACATATTTTTTGAGAGTAAGGTAAGTACGGCCTTTTCTTGTTTCACTTTCATCGCCAACATATATGAATTTGCCTGTGCCACGTATAACAAGAATATCGTCAGTTTTTAGATGCATACTTTTATTTTCCATACACTGCCCATTGACAAACACCTTTTTAGAAGAGAAAAGTTCGCCAGAGCTGCTTCTTGAAAGTCTGGTTATGGCGGCAACAACAGCATCTATTCTTGGAGAAGCTGCGATTATTCTTATATCTTCAAGGGTTGGCTTTAATGCAGGTACATTCTCTGTACATGTAGAACAGCTGACATGGGTATGACGTATAGTGTCCAGGTTGTCACATATATAATCAGCTATGTGTGATATACAGAATACGTATGCATCAGTTTCTTTGATTATAATATCACCTAAGAGTTCACGTTCTATGCCAAGATTCATAAGAGCGCCAAGATAATCCCTGTGCTCAAGTTTTTCGGCAAATTTAACAGATAAAGGCGATATTTTTAATGTTGTTATAGGGTATCCGGCATCATATCCATATAAACCCGGTGAGCCAAAGCGTATAAGCTGTCTTTCACATACAGGGTTGCCGCCATATATATCATAGTCAATAAAGGACAGCTCTTTCTTAAATGAGTTGACAACAGACAATTCACTAATACTAAGAAAATTGGTGTATGTATATATGTTGTGGTTAAACGCCTGATTGGCGGTATCGAGAACTTTTCTTTTTAATAAGTCTTCTTCATTCATAATTATGGAATCCTTTCGTTGTATTAATAGTTATAGCACTGTTTCTGTTAATTATTCATGTCTGATATTACAGGAGAACATACATACATCATGAATGTGTATTGCATGAATCTATGACTATTAAATGGTAGATATAAGAATAAATACGGTTTAATGTGCATCATTCTATGATTATAAATATAAAGTATAAAATATACAAATAAATATTGGTGTTATTGTCTATTTATTATCTGGATAACGATTTGAAAAAGCAAAATCCAGTACAAAATATTTTTAAAAATATTATTAGTGTTATAAGTGCTTTGACACATCTAATCGTGTGTGATAGACTATTAACAAAATATAAGGTAAAGCAACGTATATTTGGATAGTTGCGGAAAGAACAGAGGAATATACAATGATTAATGATTATGAAGACTTTAAGAAACAGGTATTCAGCATTACAAGTATAGATCTTAATGCTTATAAAGAAAAACAGATGAAGAGAAGAATAGATACACTTATAGCCAGAAACAAGTATGATGGTTATGACAGCTATGTTAAAGCCATAAAATCTGATTCTAAACTTCTTGATGAATTCGTTAATTATCTTACTATCAACGTATCTGAGTTCTACAGGAATCCTGCGCTTTGGAAAAAACTTGAAGATATTATACTTCCTGAGCTTATAAGTAAGTTTGGAACAAGACTTAAGATATGGAGTGCCGCCTGCTCAACAGGAGATGAGCCATATTCGCTTGCTATGGTTCTTGCCAAGAAAGTGCCTATGAGAGATATTAAGATATATGCAACAGATATAGATGATCAGGTGTTAGAAAAAGCTAAAGATGGTGTGTATTCAGCTAACAGCCTTAAAGGACTGCCAGATGAATACAAGAAAAAATATTTCGAAAAGATGGGCGATAAGTATTATAAGATATCAGATGAGATTAAGAAATGTGTTGAGTTCAAGAAATCTAATCTTTTAAAGGATGCATATCCACAGGGATGCCATCTTATAGTATGCAGGAATGTTCTTATATATTTTACAGAGGATGCAAAGCTTGATATATATAAGAAGTTCAATAAGTCACTTGTCCAGGGTGGATGCCTGTTTGTTGGTAACACAGAACAGATTATTAACTATAAGGATCTTGGTTATGAGTATAATGAACTGTTCTTTTATAGAAAAAAGTAATTATTGCATATGCTGCTTCGTGGATTATATCCATGGGCAGCATATTTTTTATTGTGTCAGTATTATAACCAGACATGTCCTTTTTTTCTGGTTCGGAATCTAATATAAGATAAACATTCTGTTCATTATAATCTTTTTTAAATACAGGTAAATCACCAGAGTATGATGGCAGCATTATATATGTTCCATATTTTTTAGTATAACATGTTTCTTTGGTAGCTTTTATTTTGCATTCTGAATCTACGTATGCAGCAACACTTTTATGAATGGCTGTGTCCTCATAAGGCAGGTAATAGTAGTCCTTATAATTCTTGTAAAAGAATTTAAGAGTGTCGGTTATAACTGGTAATCTGAATTTAATTGTAGAATGTTCAGCTCTTAAAACGTAGTCCTCATCTCTTAAAAGTATGGATGAGGGAATTGTCTCTGGCAGTGAAAATGAGAGTGTTATATAGGCTGCATTATTGGGATTACTGTTACTGCTATTGTGTTTTATATTAACATCAGGAGTATAATCGATACCTTTATAAGTTATACGTTTGTTTGTGATGTTATTATAGCTTATTATAGATGAAACCTTTATAAGTCCGCATATATCGTCATAGTTATGGAGTAGAAGCAGATGTTCATCTTTATCATGCTGCGCGCCATTGGAACCATTTTTAATGTACTCTTTATATACTTTTATAAGCTCACCGCCAGTGTATACATCATCACGGTGTATACCAAGAAAATGCTCGACAGATGTCTGGTTGTAACTCTCGAGCCGTAAAAGTGATTTAAGTCCCTTGGCATGTTTATACAGGTCTATGCTTCTTATGTTGTCAAAACACATCTGTATATTATGTATTGTGGCACGTTTCTTTAAAAATGGAATATCAAAACTGTCACCATTAAAATGAGTAAGAGATGAAAAGTTTTTTAAAAATTCCGAAAAAGTTTGTATGAGTACCGGTTCCTCTGACTCTGATTCAGCAAGCCACTGTGTTATAGTGAAATGCTCTTTTTCTATGTATGCAACACCTATGAGATAGCAAAAACAGGCAGTTCTTGAAAAACCTGTCGTTTCTATATCAAAAAAAAGATTATCTGTGTTACATAATGAGTTGTTTATATTAATATCTATTGTTTTCGTTATTGTTTTCATATTGGCATTGTCCTTTTCTTTTATTATAATATGATATGATGGTCAAAAGTAAATTCTGACACTCACTGATGTATCAGGATTGTCATTGCATAAAGGCTGAAATATGGCTTTCTGGTCTTTGTTTCATACATCTTGTTGAATGATAATAAAAAAAGCAGCAAAAAATGATATAAATATATTAAAAAACGTTAAAAAAATGTCATTTTTTGTTTATTATATACGAATATATACACAAAAAAAAGTAGATTTTTAATCCTTATTGATATATTATATTAGTATATTAGTTACTGTTAAGAAATGCCATATAATCAGGTAAATAATTATAAGAAAGAAATCTTCTTTTTTATGATTGTCTATCTGATTTAGTATGGCGCTAAGCAGTAACATATATTATTTTATAAGGAGAAATATGTCATGGGAAAGTGTACATTTAAAG
>ERZ808240.2674-NODE-2674-length-18876-cov-8.011264_pt1 | contig 18876 bp, 18 predicted proteins | sample MGYA00521084_ERZ808240 | MGnify/ENA primary metagenome ERZ808240 (study PRJEB31516, sample SAMN03275571) | gut metagenome | biome: mammalia-associated habitat; material: feces | host: Papio cynocephalus | place: Kenya | collected 2012-08-06 ... | reverse complement strand
GGTAATTATATCACAAGATGCCATTCATCAGGTCACCTGTGCAAACCAAGGTTTTCATTTGGAAAAACTTTTTTGGCATAATAGATTCAATCCATCGAAAGGAGCACAATATTATGAAAATTGCTGCCAGGATTTTTACGATTTTATCCTTGATAGTCGCTTTAGGGACTTTCATTTCAGCTATCGCCATTTCGAGCATCTGTTTCCATCCGACTCAGGAGATTCTCGATCAGCTGCTAAAATCTCAGGAGCTGAGCCAATACACAGTAGATCAGGTAAAGGCGATGTTAACTATGATCGGAATCGGTTTCGGTGTTCTTGCTTTCTGGGCAGTTGTCTCGTTTGTACTTTCCATCGTCGATCTTGTCATATTGGCAAAACCGCTGAAGAAGAAGCCAATCGTCACGGGCGTCTTCAGCCTCTTGTTTGTCAACATCATTACCGGCATTCTCATGCTTTGCATGAACGAAGACAGGAAAGTCGTCGAATAGTTCTTTGACTGGCACATCCTAGGATGTGCTTTTTCTTTGTCGTTTTTCCCTGGTGGGTTTCTTCTTGTTTTTTGTTACAATAAGTCAGGAGTATTTTTCTATGGCAAATGAAATCACGAAAAAGGCTTTAAAGCAGTCGTTTTTGGAGCTTCTTGCTCAGAAGCCGTTTAAGAAAATCACTGTTTCGGACATCACGGACCGCTGCGGAGTCAACCGCATGACTTTCTATTATCATTTTGAAGATATTTATGCCCTTCTGGATTATTGCCTGACGTCGGAAATGAGCAAAATACTTGATGGAAAATATGACAATACGACCTGGGTGGAGGGAATGAGGAACATTTTCGAGGTGTGTTTAAAATACAAGACTCTTCTCTTGAATGCCTATCATTTCAATTCCAGGGGAAATGTGGAATCCGTACTGGATCCCCTCGTTTTTTCTTTGACATATCATGTCGTAAAAGAGGAAGCCGACGGGCACAAGGTCAAGGAGGATAATCTCCAGTTTGTTGCCAATGGGTACAAGTATCTTCTGATCGGTATCGTTCTCGATTGGATCAAGAACGATATGAAAGAAGATTATAAGGAAATACTGAAGAAAATCGAATTGATGCTTACCGGGGAAACGGAGTGGATTCTATCCAAATTCGAAGAAGAGTGATTTTTATCACTTCCCCACTTTTGATTAAAATTTATACATATCGAAACACTTGTCTGAAGTTTTATCACAGGTGTTTTTTTGTCTATTTAAATCCGTATTTATTTCCTTAAAATAAGGGTGTATTCCAAAAAAGGAGGAATCAAATAATGTATTATTCTAGTGGAAATTATGAGGCGTTTGCTCATCCGGAAAAGCCGAAGGATGCCGACAAAAAGAGTGCCTACATCATCGGTTCGGGTCTGGCAGGATTGTCTGCCGCATTCTATTTGGTAAGAGATGCCCAGGTCAAGGGAGAAAACATTCACATTCTTGAGGTCCTTCCTCGTTCCGGTGGCTCTTGCGATGGTTACCACGACATTAACAAAGGCTTCTACATGAGAGGTGGAAGGGAAATGGATAACCATTTCGAATGTATGTGGGATCTTTATAGAGACGTCCCATCAATTGAAAACGAAAATGTATCCGTCCTTGATGAATATTACTGGCTTAACAAACATGATCCAAACTATTCTCTCTGCCGAGCAACGGTCAATCGTGGAAAGGATGCCCATACAGATGGTAAATTCACGCTTGATAAGGAAGCCCAGAAGCAGCTTCTGAAGCTTTATATCACTCCGGAAAAGGATCTCGAAAACAAGAAAATTTCCGAATGCTTCGACGACCATTTCTGGAATAGCAATTTTTGGCTCTATTGGCAGACGATGTTTGCCTTCCAGCGTTGGTCCAGCGCTTTGGAAATGAAACGTTATCTGCAGAGATATGTCCACCATATCGATGGTCTTCCGGATTTCTCCGCTCTGAGATTCACCAAATACAATCAATATGAATCCATGATCCTTCCTCTTCAGAAGTATCTGGAAAAACATGGTGTCGTCTTCGACTTTGGCGTCAAAGTCACAGATGTGAAAATAAGAAAAGACGGAAACAAGAAGATTGCCACTTCTTTCACTTTCGTCAAGGACAATAAAGAAGAGACAAAGGAACTTACGGAAGATGATCTTCTGTTTGTCACCAACGGATGCTGTACGGATGTCTCCTGTTATGGTGACAACGAGCACGCCCCGGATCTTTCTTCCATCAGACCGAACGTCGGAGACGGATGGAGTCTTTGGGAGAAGATTGCCAGCCAGGATTCTTCTTTCGGAAATCCGAAGGCCTTTGCCTCCAATCCGGAAGAAACCAACTGGATGTCCGCTTCCGTCTTTACCAAGGATGAGAGAATCATTTCCCTGATCAAGAATATCTGCAAACGTGATCCTCTTTCCGGAAAAGTCACGACCGGTGGCATCGTCACAGTCAAGGATTCCTTCAACAATTGGGCTTTGTCCTGGACCATCAACCGTCAGCCTCAGTTCCGCGATCAGCCGGCTGGTTCGGTAATCGTCTGGCTTTATTCTCTCAATACAGACAAACCCGGAAATTATGTCAAGAAGAGCATGAGAGAATGCACCGGAAGAGAGGTCTGCATGGAATGGCTCTATCATATCGGAGCCAAGGAAGAGGAAATCGAGGCTCTCAGCGAGAACTGCAACACCACGACCTGCTTCATGCCTTATATCAACGCTTTCTTCCAGCCGAGAAAGAATTCCGATAGACCTCATGTCGTACCGGATGGATGCGTGAATCTTGCTTTCATCGGTCAGTTTGCCGAAACTCCGCGTGATACCATCTTCACAACCGAATATTCCATCCGTACTGGTATGGAAGCTGTCTACACGCTGATGAACGTCGATCGTGCTGTTCCGGAAGTTTGGGGTTCCTGCTATGATGTTCGTGAAATGCTTCGCGCAAGCTATTATGCCTTGGACAAGAAGAAGCTCACCGATACGGATCTAAGCTGGAAGGACAAGATCATCCTGAAGAAGGCGATTGCCCTTTTGAAGGATACGGACATTCTGAACTGGATCAAGGATTCTGGTCTTCTTTAAATCGATTGCCGATGCCGCTTAAGGCATCGGCTTTTTTCATGTCAGATTCAAGAAATTCACGAAATGTTCTATAATAGTTAGTGACAACTTAGGAGGTAACACTATGGAAGACAACGCTCAGAAAATCAGAATACAGGATGATTTGTATCAGGCAGTAAACGGAGATTGGCTTAAAACAGCCGTCATCCCTTCGGACAGGAGTTCGACGGGCGGTTTTGCCATTCTCGATCAAGAGGTAGAAAAAGAGCTTCTTGATGATTTCGATAAGCTTTCCAAAAAGGAAGAAGCCACAGATATCCCTGAAATGAAAGAGGCAGTCAAGCTTTACGAAAAATGCTTGGATGTGACAAGACGTGATAAAGATGGTGTGAAACCGATTTTACCTTATTTAAGCAAAATTCTTGCTTTAAAAAATATTGATGATCTGAATAAAAACGCCTATGAATTGATGCTTTTAGGTGTCGACCTTCCGTTCAACTTTGGCGTTGAATCGGATATGAAGGATGCTACAAAGAACTCTTTCTGCATTACCGGTCCTAGCATCATTCTTCCGGATACAACGTATTACCAGGATAATAATCCATCCAAGGAAAAGCTTCTTTCCGTCTATTCTTCGATGGCAAAAAAGGCTTTGGATCTTCTTCCTTTGACTGAGGATCTTAAAGAAAACATCATCAAAGATGCACTTCATTTCGATTCTCTAATCGCCAAGGAAGTCAAGAGCGAGCTTGAATGGGCAAACTATGTCGACAACTACAATCCGATGGATGTGAAAGAGGTTTGCGACTATCTCCGTCCGTTCGATTTCAAAGGTCTCCTCTCTTCCGTCTATGGGGAAAAGATACCGGAACAAGTCATTGTTTTCGATCCGAAGGCAACAAAGAACTTCAGAAACTATTTCAATGAAACGACTTTCATAGAGTATGTACATTGGGCATATCTGAAATATCTTCTTGGAAATTCTTCGCTTTTGAGTCAGGATCTATATGCAATCGGAAGAATCTACTCTAGAACGCTTTCCGGAGTAAGCAAGGATCCTGTTTTGAAGAAGCAGGCATATCTTCGTGCCAACAGCGTGTTCTCTGAACCGGTCGGAGTCTATTATGGAAGAAAATACTTCGGAGAGGAAGCAAAGAAGGATGTGGTTTCCATGGTCAAGGAAATCATCGAAATGTATAAGGAGAAGATGAAGAAAAATACATTTTTGAATGAAAAGACCAAGGAAAAGGCCATTCTGAAACTTGACAGCATCGTCATCAAAATGGGCTATCCCGATAAGATCGATGAATATTATTCCAAGCTAAAAATAGATGAAAATCGATCTTTGTTCGAGAACATGCTTTCGATTTCGAAGTTCTCGATTCTTCACAATCTCGAAAAGCTGAACAAACCGGTAGACCGCACTTTGTGGGGAATGCCAGGAAATCTAGTCAATGCCTGCTACAATCCTTCTTCCAATGATATTACCTTCCCGGCTGCCATCCTCCAGAAACCGTTCTACTCTTTGAAGCAGAGTAAGAGCGAAAATCTCGGTGGTATCGGTGCAGTCATCGGACATGAGATTTCTCACGCCTTCGATAACAATGGTGCTCAGTTTGATGAGAAGGGCAACCTTTGCAATTGGTGGAGCAAGGATGATTATGAGGCATTCAAGGCTCTGACGGAGAAAATGGTAAGAGAGTGGGATGGACTTCCGTTCCATGGGGAAAAGGTCAACGGCAGACTCATCGTCAGTGAAAATATCGCAGACAATGGTGGGCTTTCTGTTACTTTGAGCATCATGCATACCATGAAAGACGCCGATTATCAGGCTTTCTTCATCAACTGGGCAAGGATCTGGTGCATGAAGGCAAAGGAAGAATACATCAAGCTCCTTCTTACAAACGATGTTCATGCGCCTTGCGAATTGAGGGCAAACATCCAGCCGAGAAACTTTGCGGAGTGGTACAAAGCCTTTGATGTGAAGGAAACGGACGGTATGTACATACCCGAAGAGAAGAGAGTTGTCATCTGGTGATGTTTTCCGTTTCGGATTTCCGATTCTTCGTGTTAGAATAGAAACATGAAAAAACTGAAAGAAAGATTCCTAGCATACAGCCTAGAGGAAAGAATCAGTCTCGGTCTGGCTTTCCTTATGATGATCGTCGGTTTCTACTTTGCCATTTCCATGAACGTAAAGATTGCTTCCGGTCTTACCCTTTTTGGCAATGCCAACAGTTTCAAGGATGGTGTCATCGAAAGCACCAATCCTAGTTACAGCGATTATCTGATCATGTCTATGATTTATATCCTATCGATTTTGCTTCTTGTCTATCTTGTATTTTCCGTCATCTTCCGGAAAATAGAGAAAAAGAAGATAGTGAAAAAGGAAATCGTAAATGGTAAGACCGTCATTTTGGAAGACGTCGACAGGAAAGATGAGGTGAAATGAAATGGACGAGATCAATGAGTTCATGACATTGAATGATATTCCTTCTTCGGATTTCGTACGCTACAACCTGAAGGATGATATTCTGACGATGTTCTTCGTCAAGGACAACCAAGGCGAGAAGGATATCGCCAAGCCCCGAGATCCTGAGCTTGGGGATGAACCGGTAGTGGAAGAGGAGGAAGAGGACCATGACGATCACGACAATCTGAACGGTCATCTTTATAAGATCGTCTTCCATGGTGTGACCGGATTCCAATGTATAGGCGAGGAATCGGATCTTTACCGACATAAGGCTTCCAAAATCGAGAACAACCATATTCATCTTGAATATCTAGGGACCAACCTTTCGGAACCGGAGCAGGATATCGAAATCGATTTTTCCTTCGGGTTCTATCAAATCGTAGACTGCGGAAAAATCCATGGTCCCGATGTCTGATTTCAAAAAAAAGCTACTTTAGGTAGCTTTTTTGTTTGCCTTGCGTTCTTCCTTTCGAGGCTTTCAGTCATTATCTTGGTTCTGCTTCTTGGCTTTTGCCTCATAATGACGGCTAGTGACTTCTTCCCGGATTCCTGACAAAGCTTCATAAATTTCACGGTTAGAAGCATTGGGATGTTTCTTTACATATTCATCGAATTCTCCGATGATGTCTCCCATGTATGGTTCATCATATTCCTCTTCGTCTTCATCATTGTCTTCACTGGTATCCACTTCTTCCTCTTCAGCTTTGATGGTATTGCTCTCACTCATATAAAGCGGATAGGACTCGTCATTGAGAAGATATTCATGGGCAGGATTGAAGTAAGTAAACAGGAAATGGAAATGGACCGCAACATTTTCATCTCTCAAAATGTCCGTGATTGTATCCTTGACTTCGTTCTCGATTTCCTCGTACTGCTCCGGGGCCTCGATTTCGATATTGAGGCGGAAGTTTGTCTGTTCGAATCCGTTGTGGATGATGAATCCTTCTCCAGCATAGAATTCGATTTCGTCCTCATTTATCTGGTAAAGGTCAACAAGTTTCTTTTCGAGTTTTTTGGTATAGCGGATGGCTTCATAACTGTCCATACCGAATAATTTGATAATAATCATTTGTTTCCTCCGTTTATAAGCTTTCTTTTCCTGGGTCGACATCGATTGATATCTCGCTATCCTTGTTGGAAATCCTGAATACCCGGATTCCGTCAAGAAGCGGCGATACTTCTTCGAACGATTTATATTTTAACAAAATGTTCCGGCAATATCTTCCGTTTTGATAGGGAATGTAGGGGATAGATGGACCGTATATGTTGATTCGTTTTTTCCCGACATTGTCTTTAAGATAATCAAAGACCTGGTTGGAAACTTCGCTACATCGCTCCTGTTTCAAGGATTTGATGCTGATGATACATAGATAGGTATAAGGCGGATACTGGTATTTTCTACGTTCCTCCATTTCATAATGATAGAATCCCTCATAGTCCTGTTTTGCTGCCATCTGTATGACTTTATTGTCGATGGCAAAACTTTGCAGAAGGACTCTTCCTTTTTTCAAAGCTCGGCCTGTCCTTCCGACAAACTGCGAAATAAGATCGAACGTTTCTTCGTTTGCCCGGTAGGTAGGAAGGCCTAAGGTGAAATCGCAGTCAAGCATTCCAGCCAAAGTGACTTTCGGAAAATCGAGACCTTTGGCAATGACCTGGGTTCCGATCAGGATGTCGTTGTTCCCTGAAGCGAAATCCTGAAGGATCTGATGTCGGATGTCATTGCTGGTAATATCGCTATCGAGCCTGGCGATTTTGTTTCCGGGAAAGAGCATTTTAAGCTCATCACAGGCTCTTTCGGTTCCATATCCTAGTTCGGAGAAATCGCTTCCGTTGCAGTTCGGGCAATGCAAGTGATAGATATCCATCTTGTATCCGCAATGGTGGCAGCTGAGAATCCCTTGACTTCTATGATAGTTGAGCGGAATGTTGCAATTGGGGCACTTTAGGACATGCTGGCATTTCCGGCAAAGATAAATCGGCGAATATCCTCGGCGATTGAGGAGGATCATGGCCTGTTCCTTGCGGTCCATCGTTTTCTTGATTTCCTTAATAAGCCTTGTGGAAAAGAGAGAGGAAACACGGAGATTGAGATTAGCTGAATTGTTCATGTCTACCAGGATCAGATCGTGTTCCTGGTTCTTGGCATAACGTCGATTCATATAGACAGGTAGGTAAATTTCTTTTTCTGCCCGGGCTTTGTCGATGATTCTTGGGGTAGCTGATCCAAGAAGGACTTTGCATCCTTCGATTTCAGAACGCATCTTACTGACCTCGATGGCAGAGTAGAATGGGCTATTCTCCTGTTTGTAGCTGTCGGAATGTTCCTCGTCGATGATGATAAGTCCTAGGTTTTCAATCGGGGCAAAAACAGCACTTCGTGTACCTAAGACGACTTTCGTTTCACCGGAGACGATGCGTTTGTATTCGTCGTATTTCCTACCGTCGCTCAATGAGGAATTGAGGATGGATATGACATTCTTGAAATGGCTGTAGAAGACATCTGCCATATGATCGGTCAGAGTGATTTCGGGAAGAAGGACAAGAACTCCTTTTCCTTCTTTCAGATACTGCTTTACCAGTTTCAGGTAGACTTCTGTTTTGCCGCTTCCGGTGACCCCTTGTAAAAGAATCGTCCTCTTATCGGTAGAGAGAATACAGTCGTAAGCGTTTCTCTGCTCGTCGGTGAGCTGGATTTCCTGGTATTTTTTTGCTTCCATCTCCGGAATCCTGCTGACGGGAATCGGTCTAATTTCGACGGCCTTTTTGTCCAAAAGTGATTTAAGAGAGGCTTTGGCTGAGATTTCGCTTCGGCGGATTCCGTCCTTCTCTACTCTGATTTTTTCGTAGAGTTTCTGCTCGTTCTTGGTCAGGATTCCGGAAAAGGTATCCAAGGAGAAAACATAGTCGATAGTCTTGGACTGTGTTTTATTCAATGCAGAGTTTCTTGGTTTCAGTGATGGAGGAAGAAAAGAGGATAGAATTTGGATCAAATCGGATTTATAATACTCAGCCATTTTCTTGGCTAGAGACATAAGTTTTTCGTTCAGTAACGGTTCATCATCTACTCTTCTATTGATTTTGGAAAGAGATTTTAATCCATTCTCTTTGATATATTCTTGAATCGTTTTTTCGATTTTGACTGGTTCTTCCATCACAAAAGCCATCGTTTCTTTTGATTGTCCAAAGGAAACGATGACCCTTTCTCCCGCATGGAGGTTTTCATCAAGCGTGTAATAGGAGAAAAGCCTATCCAGACTGGCACTGCTTCTTCCGATAAGAACCTTTACCAAATAGAACATATTCAGATTTTCAGTTCGACTGTTGTGTTTGTCTTATGGTATTTGTGGATAAGAGGATCGACATATTCGTGGATGAAGTCGACGGTTTGTTCTTCACTCAGTCCGATGAATCGCTTTGGATTGAGGATATCCTTCAGCTCCTCTTTGCTGAGATGGAATCTTTCGTCGTTCTGGATGAGTTCGAGTAGACGGTTTTCCTTTCCCAACTTGACTTCATCGGCACACATCTGGGAATATTCCCGGATGATTTCGTGGATAGCCTGGCGGTCCTGGCCTTTCTTGACGGCTTCCATCATGATATTTTCCGTAGCCATGAACGGTAGGTTGTCCTTAACCCGCTTTTCGATGACCTTCTTGTTCACGACAAGTCCGTCAGTGATGTTGATGAAAAGATCAAGAAGTCCGTCGACCGTAAGGAAGGATTCACTAAGGGTAAGTCTGCGGTTTGCCGAATCGTCCAATGTTCTTTCGAAGAACTGGGATGCACTGTTCAATGTGGAATTGAAGGTTTCCACCATGACGTATCTGGATAAGGAGGACATACGTTCGCTTCTCATCGGATTTCTCTTATATGGCATGGCTGAGCTTCCTACCTGCTTCTTTTCGAAGGGTTCCTCGATTTCGTGGAAGGACTGAAGGACTCTGAGATCCTGGGAGAATTTGTACATGGTGGCGGCAAAACCTGACAGGCAGTTCAGAAGGTAGGTGTCGATTTTCCTGGTGTAGGTCTGTCCGGAGACAGGTACGGATGACTTGAATCCCATCTTCTTGGTGACAAGATTTTCGAGTTTCTTCACCTTCTTCTTGTCTCCATCGAAAAGATCGAGGAAACTAGCCTGGGTTCCGGTCGCTCCTTTGATGGATCTAGGGCAAAGCTGGGAGAGTTGATACTGGAGGTTTTTCATATCCAGTACGATTTCGTACATCCAGAGGCTTGCTCTTTTTCCGACGGTTGTCAGCTGAGCTGGCTGAAGGTGGGTGTATCCCAGCGTGGTAAGTCCTTTGTACTTGAGGGCGAATTTCCGGAGATTGTAAAGGACCTGGCTTGCCTTTTTCAGAATGAGTTCGCTTGCTTCCTTCAGGATTAGGATGTCGGTATTGTCGTCGACATAGCAGGATGTGGCACCAAGATGGATGATGCCCTTGGCTTTCGGACACTGTAACCCATAGGCATAGATCTGCGCCATGACATCATGTCGGATTTCGGCTTCTTTTTTCTTAGCGTCTTCGAAGTTGATGTCTTTTTCGTGTGCCTTGAGTTCTTCGATCTGTTCGTCGGTGATATCAAGTCCCACTTCCTTTTCGCTTTCCGCAAGTATGATCCAAAGGTGGCGGAAAGTCTCGAATTTCTTCTGGTCGCTGAAAAGGAACTGCATTTCCTTGCTGGCATAACGGCTGGACAGCGGTGAAACGTAACCATCGTATTGCATTGTGTTTTCCTCCGTATATCTTTTTTATTTTATCATGTATTGGATTTTACTGGGGTTGTATTTGTCGTCCTTTTTGTTTTTTGTTCACTTTCCTTGGTTACTTGAAAGTAACCAGGTTGCAAAATAGTGCGTACTTGTCTGGTCAGGAATAAAGAGTAAAATGAAAAAGAACCGGGATTGGGATATCCTAGGCTATACGAGGAGAGAAGTCATGATTTTGAACATGGGTTACCGATGCGATATTCCAGCATTCTTCAGTCGTTGGTTTTACAATCGGATTCAGGAAGGATACGTATGTACAAGGAATCCTTATGCTCCGGAGCAGGTCCTTAAATACACTCTTGATCCACAGGTGATGGATGTCCTCCGTTTCTGTACAAAGAATCCTGAGCCGATGTTTGATGGGCTTGATCTGCTGGACAGATATCGTCAGTTCAGGTTTGTCACATTGACTCCGTATGGAAAGGATGTGGAACCGAAGGTTGGCGATAAAACAAGAATATTGAAATCCATAAAGAAATTATCCGGATATGTCGGGGCCAAGAAGGTTGCCTGGAAGTATGATCCGATTTTCGTGACAGAGAAATATTCTCTGGAATATCATCTGAGAGCATTCGAGAAAATCGCATCCGCGCTTTAGGGGTATGTCAGTTTCTGTGTCATCAGCTTCCTTGATCTGTATGAGAAGACAAAGCGGAATTTTCCTCAGGCAAGGGATGTGACAGAAAAAGATCAGATATTCCTTGCTATGCATCTAAATGAAATCGGAAGAAAATATGGCATTCCTATCCGTTCCTGTTGCGAAGCTTCATCTTTGTCTCGTTACGGAATAGAGACACAGGGTTGTTTGACAAAAGAGGTATTGGAAAAAGCAACCGACATAGAGTTGGCTGTCCCAAAATCGAAGAAGCCATCTAGTCGGTTCTGCAACTGTCTTCTGGGTTCAAATATCGGAATGTACAACACCTGCCAGCATGGTTGTCTCTACTGCTATGCAAACGATAATAGAAAAGCCGTAGAGGAAAACCTCAAGTATCATGATCCTGATTCTACGCTCCTGATTGGAAGAATCAGAAAAAGAGACAGGATTATCGTAGTAAAACAGGAATCCTATTTAAGCAAACAAATTAGCCTGTTTTAATGTTCGAATGATTTTGACGATTTTACCGATAGAATAATGAAATAATTTCATAATCAGATATAAGGATGTTTTATCACATGTTGTATTTTCTAAAGAAAGGAGTTGCCATGAATCAATGTGAACGAAGGCTGTTTTTGATTCAGTCGCTGTTGAAAGAGAAAGGTGAGTTTTCTGATTTTCGGATTCCGGAAGGAAAGGAGGAACAGCGGCTTCTTCTGAGAGCATTGATGAATGTCCGTCTGCCAGGTGAAGTAAGTCAAAGGTTTCTGAAAATCCAGGACGAATATCTTCAGGAAGAGCTTGCTAGAAAGGGAATCTTCGACAGCGATGATCTTTCACCGCTTCAGCCGGGACTTTACCTGTGGCAGGGAGACATCACGACACTGAGATGTGATGCCATCGTCAATGCCGCAAACAGCGGATTGACCGGATGCTACATCCCGAATCATCGTTGCATCGACAATGCCATCCATACCTATTCCGGAGTCCAGCTTCGTCTTTATTGCGACAGGATGATCAAGAGTCAGGGGTATTATGAACCGACCGGAAGAGCAAAGATCACTCCCGCGTTCAATCTTCCATGCAAGTATGTCCTGCATACTGTCGGGCCGATTGTCTATGGGAGTGTGACAAAACAAGATGTAAACCTTCTCCGGTCCTGCTATCTTTCCTGTTTGAAGCTTGCCGCCGAACAGGATTTGAAGAGTATTGCCTTCTGCTGTATTTCCACCGGCGAGTTTCATTTTCCGAATCAGCTGGCAGCCAGAATTGCGGTAGAAACGGCGAAGGAATTTTTAAGGACCCAATCCAGTATTAGAAAGGTAATATTCAATGTTTTCAAAGAAAATGACAGAATCATTTATGATGAGCTTCTCGGAAAAAATCAACTGTCTTAGACAAGCAGTCGAAAACTATGACAAGATTCTAATCGGAGCGGGTTCAGGGCTTTCTACTTCGGCCGGTTTTGATTATTCCGAAGAAAGATTTCACAAATACTTTTCCGACTTCGAATCCAGCTATGGGATACAGGATATGTATTCTGGAGGGTTTTATCCCTTCAATTCCTTGGAGGAATTCTGGGCTTATTGGAGTCGATACATCTATATCAACCGCTTTATGGATGCCCCCATGCCTGTTTACCATGATCTTTTGGAATTGGTAAAGAAAAAGGATTATTTCGTAATCACGACGAATGTGGACCATTGTTTCCAAAAGGCCGGTTTCGATAAAAAGAGGTTGTTCTATACTCAAGGGGATTTCGGTCTTTTCCAGTGCAGCGGGCCGTGCAGAGACGAAACGTTCGACAACGAGGAAACTATTTTGAAAATGGTCTTAGCCCAAGGTTATACGATTGGAAAGGATGGGAATCTTGTCGCACCGGAGAAGCTGAAGACTTATATTCCGTCGGAACTTGTTCCGCACTGTCCTCATTGTAGCCGGCCTATGACAATGAATCTGCGGTGTGATGATTCCTTTGCGGAAGACGAAGGTTGGAAAAAAGCAAAAAAGGAATACGAGGTCTTTCTTCCTGTAGGGATAAACGGGTTCTTTTCCTGGAACTTGGTGTCGGATACAATACTCCGATCATCATCAAGTATCCTTTCTGGAAGATGACAATGGAAAATCCAAAAGCATTGTATGTCAATATCAACATGGGAAAGGAAGACTGTCCGAAAAAGCTGAGGAATCAGTCGATCTTCATCAACGAGGATATCGGAAAAGTCCTGAATCTTCTAAAAAAACAGGCATGATTTTTGTCCCCTCTTCCAAAAGACGGCAAGGGACACTTTCTTATTCAATAGTTTCTCTCCGCATATATATCTGTTGATCGTTTTGCTGATATCATGCAGATGGTAGCAAAAAACTCTTCCGTCCGAGAAAGACAGAAGAGTTTTTCTTTAAAACTGAGTTTTATTGATTTAGTTGTAGGAAAGTTCGACGACAGGGGCAACAACACCATAGGCATTGCTCTTACCTGATCCAAAACCATAAACTTTCAGAGTGAAATGCTTGTTGTGTATGGTGTCCTCGGCAGCAGCAACCAAAGTCTTCCCGGTCGTGGAGTCATTGGAGCTGTTGGAGTAATCGTAGATGACGGACCAGTTGAAAGTCTCATCAGACTTGAGTGCATTTTCGGCAAGTGTGAAGATCTGTTCGTCCCAGATGTCTCCGACCATGGTGATAGTATGATAAGTAGTGTCGACACTGACCGACGGGGTATCCGTTCCAAGATAGAAATACGGAAGCTTATAGCCATTGAGATTGGATTCCATGGCATTTACGGCAGCTGGAGACCAATCCGTCTTGGATTCATCGACGACAAACGCATCCTGATAGGCAATGCAGAAGATAGGGCTGGAGTATCCTGCCTTCATATTCAAATTGACGGTGGAACCATCAGAATACTTGTAACTGGCTTCGATTCTAGATCCGCCATAACTATCATCCTGGACAGCAAAGTAGGTGACAGTCCAGCCGGCAGTTTCAAGAACCTGTTTGGCATTCAGGGCATAATTCTCGTTCCAATCGGAGAAGGAGGAAAGCTGGAGGTATTTTTTTCCAATCTGCCTATATGTCTTCAAAGTGACAGACGGGGTTTTGGCACCAGTATAGAAGAACGGAATGGCATGATTTCCCATGTAGTCTGTCATTTGGGTCTGGATGCTGTCGCTCCAGGCAGTGGCATCACTTGGATAGGTGACCGGAGTGCTGAGGAAGGCTTCGTAGACGGCAGAGTCGTTCCTGTCTTTGTAGATAGCAATACGGATAAGATTGTTTGCGGTCTGCTTGTAGGCAGTGATCATCTCGGATCCGTTATCTGTGACGCTGGTTCCGGAACTGAAGCTATAGCCGGCATCCGTAAGTGCGGTCTTGGCAAGATCGGCAATCTGGTCGTCCCAGGCTTCGCCGGTGATAGTGAGTTCACCATTATAGTAACTGCTGTCGACATCACTGGTGGCAAGGTAAACATACGGAAGTATCTCACCAAAGTTGGTGGTCATGAGACTCTTGGTATCGTCATCCCAAGCACCATCGGTGGGAACGACGAAGTTCTTAAGATAGGTAGCCTTGAAATAGGCTCTTTCTTTGGCATTCTTGTAAAGAGCGATGGTAATGGTATTTCCGTCTTCGTCTTTTCCGACGCCATCGATGCGGTCAGAGGAATCGGTGAACGTCCAAGTGATATCGGACATGCCGTTCAAGGCCGTCTTGCAAAGGTCAAGAATCCTGCTATCCCAGGATTTTCCGGTAAGTTCGACAGTTTTACTAGACTGTTTCAAGGTCGGATTCTTGGTACCGAGATAGAAGTATGGAAGTTCATGTCCGCCGAGTTCGAGCTTCATGGCATCCTTAATGGTATCGCTCCACATAGCCCAAGTGTCTGTTTCTCCAGGAATATTGAATCCTTCGACAAAGGAGAGAGTCAGAGCTGCGGATTTGTTTCCGTATCCGGAATTCATCTTGGCAGTGATGACACAGTTGTCAGACATGGTCTTGGTGGCAACAAAGGTTCTTCCGAAAGAATCGTCGCTGGAAATCGTTACATTATATCCGGCAGCTTCATAGGAAGCCTTGGCATTGTCGATCATGGCTCCGTTGAAGACGTCGCCGGTGATGGTCAGAGCTTCATCGTAAGTATCATAATCGGTATCGAGTCTGTCGGTTCCAAGATAGACGTAAGGGATGTCGGCACTATGTCCGTCGACATACTTGTTGATTTTCTCCGTAATGGCTTCATCGAAAGCCGTGCTGTCGGCCGGAACGGAAAGCGGATTGTAATAATAGATGTCGAGGCTGACAAGGCTGGTAGCAAAAAGAACAGCCACAATCGTGCATCCGTCATCCATCTTCTTGCTGGTAATAAGAGACTTCAGACTTCCGTCGGAATTCTTTTCTTCGATGCAGGTATAGCCGGCAGTTTCGAGAACCGTCTTGGCAGAAGAGAAGATACGATCGTCCTTGAAGCCCCCGTCGATGGTAAGCTTCTTCACTTCGTTGTTCCAGTCATAGGAGAGCGTATTTGTTCCAAGATAGAGATACGGAAGCTCATGTCCATCGAAGCTGGATGTGAAACGGGAAGCGATGTCGCTTGGCCACTGTCCACTGGTCGGAGCCTCGTATTTTTCCTTATAGTAGCAAGAGAGATGCGGGAAGGGTGCGCTGGTCGATCCGCTCTTGTAGATTTCGATGCTGACGTAGCATCCGTCTTCGAAGGTATAGTTTCCGGAAACGACGACACCATAGCTTTCCGTCGTCTTCTTGACATTCTGGTATCCGCCGGCCTGGAGTGCAGCCATACTGTCATCCAGAACGCTGTCGTCCCATTTTCCGCCATCGATTCCGAAGGTCTTGGTCTTGTTGTCGAAGGTAGTGTCGGGAGCAAGCATGCCAAGATAGATGAACGGAAGTTCATGTCCGCCGAGGTATTTATGCATATTGGAAAGGGTAGTAGCATCCCAGGCGCTGCAGCTTGTCTTATCAAACGGCTCGTCAAAAACGGCCGTGATTACGGCATAGCCGAGATCATCTCCGGTCAGTTTGATGGAAAGATGCTTTTCATCCAAGGTTGCCGTAACCGTGGTGGCAGTGACGGTGCACTTCCATCCTCTTGCCGTATAGGTGGTGTTGCACTCATCAAGCATTTCCTTCTTGAACTTGTTTCCTGTGATGGTAAGGATACCATAATCGTCCAGGTTTCTCTTCCAGCTGGCATCGGCTCCTCTTCCTAGATTGACATATGGAAGAACTTCGCCCCCGAGATGTTCCTTCATCTGGGCGCTGATGTCTTCGCCCCAGAGATCTTCGTCTTCGCTGGGCTCATCAGGTTCGTCCGGTGTACTCGGAGAGCTTGTGGATCCTGTACTTCCCGATGTACTCGTAGTACCGGAAGTCGTAGATCCTGTAGTACTCGTTCCGGAATGCTTGTTGCTGTCGGTCAGAGATGTTTTGTCGGATGTCTGCTGGGAGTTTCCGGCAGTCGAGTTGGATGGGGTGGAAGCACTGGTTCTTCCGCAGGAGACTAAGCTAAGAGATATGAGTGAAAACAAAATGGATTGTCTGATTTTCTTCTTCATTGCGTTCTATCCTCCTAAATAATGACGTGGATAATTATATTTTTCAAAACCAAAAAGACAAGTATGCCTTCTTCAAATCCTTTTATCGGGTTTGCTTTTCTGATTTGGATGATTTTTTACAGTTTTCAGGCAAAAAACGTTATTTTAACGCATGTTTTTGGCTTTCTGGATTTACTTACATGGAATAAAGGGACCTCTTTTTATGCCTTTTTTAGACAAAAGTAAAAAGTCAACAAAATTGATGTAAGCGGTTTTGGAATGTGTTTTTTTGTTTTTCGCTTGAATACGGATTTTCTTATTTCGGTTTCGTTTTATAATAAATTCTTGGCGCGTTCCATTGTTTTTTTCGAGCAAAAGCTTTTGTCGGATTTTTTGTATTTTTTGATTTGATAACCGCTTACTTTTTTGACATTTTCCGTTTTACTTGTGTTTTTTTGCAATTTTTCCTTATTTCCTCATTCGAAAGCGCTGTTATGTGCCTTTTCTTTTTTTCCATCTTTTTGTCGGTTTTTGTCAGCCGATTATAATTACATTGTCGTATTGAATTTATGGAGGTAATCTTATGAATGATAATTTCAAGAAAATGAAAAGGAAGCTGATGGTGGAATTCTATTTGAAGATTTCCCTTGTCTCTCTTTCCCTTTGGCTTACCGTTTCCGGTCTTATCATTCTTTTCACCAATCTTTTCGGAGCCAAATTCCCGCTCTATTTAAGCATCCTGATCGGTGCGGTGATCGGAATCTGTTTGTTTGTGGTCCTTCTTATCAAGAAGAAACCAAACGATACTCAGATCGCATTAAGAATCGACAGAGATTTCAATATGCATGAAAAGGTCGCTACGATGGTTACCTTCCAGAATACGGATGGTTTCATGTACGAAAAGCAGAGAGAGGATGCCAAGGAGAATCTTCAGAAGAAAGAGGTCAGGAAGCTTCCTTTCCGCCTTGCGATGGTCAACATCCCTGCACTTGTCTTCGGTGTGAGTCTGTTTACGGCCAGTTTCTTTACGCCTTCTGTTGTCCAGAAAAAGAACGAAAACAAGGACAAGAAGGATGAAATCAATGACAAGACCGACAAGATCATCAACGATATCCATGAAATCATCAACAATTCCGATGCCTACGAGACTTTGAAGGCGGAACTGAACCAGATTCTCGAGGACCTTCTTGTCGAACTGAAGGATGATGAGGATCCTCAGTCCCGTCTGCATAAGGTCATGATTGCGGAAAGGAAAGTCGATGCCGCATTGGACCGTGCCAACACGAAAGAGGAAATCGGTTCTGCTTTGGAGGCAAATACCGAAAAGGATTCCGCTTTGTATAAACTCGGTGTCGCAATCAAGGAAGGAAGTCAGACCGGTGTCACCTTGGCTTTGAGGAAACTCGAGAAGGATTTCGGTTCAAGATCCACATATTCAGGTCAGGCACTTAGCGAATATCTTGTTGCCATCGTAAATACGATCAACACTTCCATGAAAGCTTCTTTGGAAGCAGAGGTCCAAGTCAGCGAAAAGGATGGTCTTTATACCGCTTTGAAGAATCTTTCTTCGAAGTTGGATGCTATCCAGAAGAGATACAGCGAATATTTGAAGGCTCCAAGCGAAAACAAAGGTGTTCCGGAGGAGCAGACAAAATCCGATACGACCGACGCTCTTGAGATTGCTATCATCGAAATCAACCAAAGTCTTGAGGCCCAGGCTAACAATACCGAACTTGCCGAAAAGGTCAAGGCCTATATGGAAACACTGATCGATCCGCTCGGTTCCGGAAACGGTGGCCAGGACGGAAGCAACAGAGATGACAAGAAGGATGATGATGGAGAGAAGAACGAAGGCGACAACGGCGGAGAAAACAACGGAAACAACAAGAAAGACGATGGAGACGGAGATAAGACGGATGGAGACGGAGACGGCGAAAAAGGCGACGATCAGGATAAAGGCGACAACGGGGACGGAGACAGCGAAGGTGGAGACAAAAAGGGCGACGAAGACGGAAGCGGAAATGGTAAAGGCGAAGACGGAAATACCGAAGGAAGCGGTTCTGGCCAAGGCGAAAGCGACAACGGCGGAAACAACAAAGGAGATGGTGCTTCCGGCGGAAGCGGATCGACCAGCTATGGCAGCAACGACAAGGTTTACACCGACAAGAACGGCTATTCCGAATACGGCGATGTCCTCGATGATTCCCACAACGATGCCAGCAAGGATAACGAAAAGAACGGAGACGATGAGTTGGGTGATATCCTAGACGATTATTTCAACTCCTTATATGGAAACGACAATGGCGGAAATACGACTCCGCGTCCTTAGTCTCATTTGGACGAATATTTAAAGAAAGGTTTATCAAATGGAAAACGAACAGCTTATTGCAGAATTCAGCGATTCTGTCAACAAAATC
>ERZ808240.2673-NODE-2673-length-18879-cov-9.405015_pt1 | contig 18879 bp, 16 predicted proteins | sample MGYA00521084_ERZ808240 | MGnify/ENA primary metagenome ERZ808240 (study PRJEB31516, sample SAMN03275571) | gut metagenome | biome: mammalia-associated habitat; material: feces | host: Papio cynocephalus | place: Kenya | collected 2012-08-06 ... | reverse complement strand
GTCCATTTTTGAATCCTCCATTTGTTTTTAGACGTTCATGCACGGCACTTTGCCGTCAGAGGACCGCCCGTTTAATGAGATGTGTCATTAACCCCGCTGTGGTCTCAGCGGACACTAACGCCTTAATAGGATAGCACAAAACGTGCATGAATGCAAGCGATTTGCTCAAAAAAGCTGCAAAAATTTTCTGTTTTGTGCAAGAGACGGTCTTTTGCGCCTTTCTCAGGCAAACAGCTGCTTGTCCTCTGTCAGGAATTTGATGCGCAGGATGCCTGCGCTGGCAGCAGGCAGACCAAATTTTTCTTCCAGGAAGCCGGTCAGCAGCGAGGGATTCAGGTTGAGCTGCTGGGATGCCGGCAGGCACAGGTCGATGTGCACGCGGTCCCCTTCCGTGGTGTATTCCACCTGCGGAATATGTTCCTTGAGCTCTACGATCTTCTTTCCCTTTTTGCCGTGCTTTTCCACCGGAGCACTTTCCAGCGCGTTGTAGGCATCCAGCACTGCGGCAGCGGCAGCCGGGTAGGTGATCTGGTAGCAGGCATAGGCAATGAGGTCTGCCTTCATCTGCACCGGGGCCACATTCGTAATGATAATGCCCGCCGGCATGATGGCATTGAGCGCCGTTTTCCAGTGCGTGAAATCCGGGTTTTCCTCTTCGGTCTTGACATCCACACACTCACACAGGCTTTCCTGCCCCAGAGACAGCGGGCAGGCAAAGGTCATGTAGATGTGCGGGTTGAAGCCCAGGGTATGCCACACCGGCAGGCCGCTGCGCTTGAGCATCCGCTGCATCACACGCTGCAGATCCAGCAGCGAGATATAGGAGGCTTCATTCTTTTTCTCAAACGAGATTCTTACTGTAATCAAAGCACGGCCCTCCTAACAGATGATTTGCGCCGCAGGCGTTGCAGACGCGGTTGCACGGCGGAGTGGTCTGCGCCGCCAGTGCCTTGTTGTACTCCCGCACCAGATATTCGTGGGTGATGCCGTAATCCATATGGGACCACGGAGTGACTTCATCCAGCCCGATGGGGCGCTGGCAGTAAAAGGTTGGGTCAATGCCCAGATCTGCAAAGGTCTGCAGCCAGGTATCGTACTGGAAGCACTCTTCCCAGCCGTCAAAGCAGCAGCCGCGCTTATAGGCCTCCACGATAACCGGAGCCAGGCGGCGGTCACCCTTGGCAAACACACCTTCCAGGAAGCTGGTTTTGCTGTCGTGGTAGTTCACCTTGATCTTGCGGCTGTGCACACTTTCCAGCAGGTGTTTCTGCTTGGCCTGCAGAGTCTCCGCAGTATCCATGGGCACAAACTGGAACGGCGTGTGAGGCTTGGGCACAAAGCAGGAGCAGCTGATCGTCACCTGCACGCCGCGGCCTTTAGCATGGTGCGGATTGCTGTAGAACAGGTCAACCACCTTCTGCGCCGTCTCGGCAATGCCCTCGATGTCATCCAGAGTTTCGGTCGGCAGGCCCATCATGAAGTAAAGCTTGACCGAGGTATAGCCTGCATTGAAGGCAATGGTACAGGTCTTCTCAATTTCATCCCAGGTAACATTCTTGTTGATGACGTTGCGCAGGCGCTGGGTGCCGGCCTCGGCAGCAAAGGTCAGGCCACTCTTGCGCACCTTGGTTGTCTTTTCGATCAGGCTCTGGGAGAAGTTGTCCACACGCAGGCTCGGCAGCGACAGGCTGATGTGTTCCTGCGGGGTCCACTCATTCAGGTCGTCCAGCAGTTCTTCCAGCTGGCTGTGATCCGAAGTGGACAAGCTGGACAGACTCAGCTCCTCATAGCCTGTGTTGGCGCACAGATCCTGCGCAGCCTTGTTCAGCAGATTTGCATCGCGCTGGCGCATGGGGCGGTACAGGAAACCAGCCTGACAGAAACGGCAGCCGCGCACACAGCCGCGCAGCACCTCAATGCTGGCGCGGTCCTGAATGGCACCCACCATCGGCACAACGAAGTTTGTCGGCGGGGCGAATTCATTCAGGTCCTTGATGATGGCCTTGGTGATGCGGGCCGGGATGCCCGGCTCATTGGGGGTAATGGATTTGACCCGGCCGTCCTCCCAATACTCCACATCGTAGAACGACGGGATATACACGCCGGGGATCTTTGCAATGTTGAGCAGCAGCTGCTTTTTAGAAAGGCCTTCCTTTTTGGCCTTTTCGATCTCCGCACAGATGCCGGGCAGCTGATGCTCGCCTTCGCCCAGCTGGATCACATCAAAAAAGTCTGCGATGGGCTCAGCGTTGCAGGCGCACGGGCCGCCCGCCACGATCAGCGGCCAGGATGCATCGCGGTCTTTGGAGTAGAACGGGATGCCCGCCAGATCCAGCATAGCCAGAATGTTCGTATAGGAGAGCTCATACTGCAGGGTAAAACCCACGGCGTCAAAATCCGTCAGCGGGTCCTTGCTCTCCATGGTATACAGCGGCAGATGCAGGCGCTCCATTTCTGCTTTCATGTCCAGCCAGGGCATAAAAGCACGCTCACACCACCAGTTTTCGTGGCTGTTGAGCAGTTCGTACAAAATCTTTTCTCCGAGGAAGGACATGCCCACCTCGTAGGTATCCGGGAAGCAGAAGGCAAAGCGTACATCAACTTTTTCCTTGTCTTTGTACACACTGCCCGGCTCACCGCCGGTATAGCGTCCAGGCTTCTGCACGTTGCCCAGTGCTTCTTTCAGTTTGGGTTCAAACATTATGTCCTCCAATAATCCACAGTCCATTTTATAAGGCCCGCTTCCCCGTCCGGCAGGACTCGCCGGGCCTTCATGCACATCAGCAGCTCGTACCAAAGAACTTATAAAAATCCGGCAGCAGGGCGCTGTGCACAGTTGCTTTCTCTGCGCGATAAAATTTATTATACCATGAAAACATCCTTTTTTTCAATGGGGTTTCGCAGATTCATCCGGATGGCCTGTGCGCAGGAACAGTTTCCGGATGCAGGCAAGCATTTGTGCCCCATCCAATGGCGGAACCGGCAGCAGATTGAACGCTCCGGTCAGCAGATTTGCCGCCCAGAAAGCACTGCCTCGGATGGTCATTTGCCGGGAAAGTTTTTCTGTCCAGACGGCCGCCAGCAGAAAATTCATGCCAGGCCCTGCTGCTACAAGCCAGAACCGCTGGCGCACCGTCAGGCCTCCGCCAGTGCGCATACAGAACCCGGTCATAGTTACCTCGATGACCGGGAAACGGCGGCGCAGACACAGGTAGACCGCAATATGCCCCAGCTCATGCAATACCGCCGCCAGCAGCCCCAGCCGCAGGTAGCCGCTGGCATCGTAATACAGCAGGCCGTACAGCACCGCACAGAGCAGAACCGGGTCCCGGAAGATGACCGGGCCAAGCCGCAGCCGCCTCATGAAAGCCCCAGCAGTGCACCTGGGTCGCACAGTGTGCCCTTGCGGCGCAGCTCGAGATGCAGGTGTGCACCGGTGGCGCGGCCTGTCTGCCCTGCAGTGCCCAGTGTCTCCCCTGCCCGCACGATCTCCCCGGTACGGACGTAGAGGTACTGCAGATGCGCGTACAGCAGTTCTGTACCATCTGCGTGGAGAATGCGCAGGCAGTTGCCATAGCTTGTACTCCGCCGGGCTGCGGTTACAACGCCGCTCTGCACCGCTCGCACTGCCGTTCCCTCCGCACAGGCAAGATCTATCCCGTTGTGGAATGTTTCTTCTCCGGTAAACGGGTCTTCCCGCCAGCCATAGGCATCCGATACCCTCCAGGCCGATGCCGCCAGCGGAAAGACAGCCTCTTCCTTTCCTGCGGCAGCAGTACAGCGCAGCAGAAGAAGGGCGCATAGCAGCAGTCCGGCAGCCAGATACCGGCGTCTGCGGCGCGGGCGGCGGTGCATACGGTTTCGCATTTTGCAGTTCCTCCGTTTTTTCTGTTACCGTATGCCGGAGCATCTTCCTTTAGAACACAAAAAGCCCTCCGGAGCGTTCTCCAAAGGGCGTGATTGATGATCTCAGCGCTCAGCGGCGGAGCCAGCTGTGAATCAGCTCTGCCAGCTTTGAGAGCCCTGTACGCGGAGATTGGACAACCATCGGATGCTGCAGTTCCTTCTGGGCGGGAGCTGGTTCCGGTGCACACTTTTTCTGGTTCACCATCTGCTCCAGCTGGTCAAACCGATCCGGTTCTTCCGGCTTGGACGCTGCCGGAGCAGGAGTTTTCTGCACCTCCGGAGCTTCTGCCGTTTCCTGCGGAAGGGCTTTTTCTGCAGCAGGAGCCGCCGGCTTTTCCGGCTCCTGCTGCTTTGCCGGAACCGGTTCTGCTGCTTCTGCTTTTGCTTCCTGCACGTTCGGAAGCGGCTGTACAGCCGACTGGGGCTCGGTCGTCTTCACCCAGGCTGCCTGGGCATGCCAGTCGTCTTTGAGCAGATCATACATTCCCATCTGGCCGTTGACCAGCGGCTCACCCTCGGCAGGCTTCACTTTCTGGTAGCTGCCATCCGCCTGCATTTCCCGCGCATTGACGTTATCTGCCAGCTGCAGTTGCAGAATATCCGTGAGTTTTTTCACCAGTACGGGGTCTTCCACCCGGACGCCTACCTCCACGCGGCATTCCGTGTTGCGCGTGAGAAAATCGCCTGATGCGATATAGATGCGGGTGTGCACACCGTCGAAGAAGCTGTAAATACGGCCATGTTCCAGATACCGGCCCACCAGACTGCGAATGTGCAGGTTTTCGGTTTTGCCGGGCACCTCTGCACGCACACAGCAGATGCCGCGCACGATCATGTCAATGCGCACCCCAGCACAGCTGGCTTCCTGCAGCTTGAGGATGATATCCCGGTCGCTGATGGAATTGTTTTTTAAGATCATGGATGCCGGGCGACCCATGCGGGCAGCGGAGATTACATGGTCCATCTCTTCCAGCAGAACACTCTTGAACCGCAGCGGTGCCACCAGCATCCGGTCGCTGGTCTTGGTCAGTTGCTGCACGGCCAGATTTTGGAAGACGTTGGATGCCTCCTCACCAATGCCGTGGTCGGATGTGATGAAGGAATAATCTGTATACAGTTCACTGGTCTTTTCGTTGTAGTTGCCAGTGCCGATCTGCGTAATGTAGGCGTAGCCTTCTTTGCTCTTGCGGGTAATGAGGGTGAGCTTGGAATGAACCTTGTAATCCTCAAAGCCGTAAATCACGGTGCAGCCGGCGCTTTCCAGCTGCTTGGACCAATCAATGTTGTTCTGCTCATCAAAGCGGGCGCGCAGCTCCACCAGCGCCACAACTTCTTTGCCATTCTCGGCAGCTTCCATCAGGGCCTGCACGATCTGGGATTCCCGCGCCATGCGGTACAGCGTCATCTTGATAGAAATGACCTCCGGGTCCTGCGCTGCCTTTTTGAGCATGGCAATGAAGGGCCGGATGGACTGGTACGGGTAGCTGAGCAGCACATCGTGCTTCTGCACTTCCTCGGTCAGATCATAGTCCTGCGGCGGCAGCATAGGCCGTGCAGCGGGATAGAACAGCTCCGGGTGGTTTTCCGCTTCGATGCGGCTGGTGAGCTTGTAGAAAAAGCTGAGGTCCAACGGGCTCTTCTGTACAAAGACCCGCTTGTGCGTCAGCTCCAGCCGGTCACACAGCAGGCGTGCCACTTCCGGGGCCGCACCCGGTGTGATCTGCAGGCGCACCGCTGCCAGTTTACGGCGGCGCTTGAGCAGCTCGGTCATGATCTCACGGTAATCAATGTCGTGGTCCATCATGCCTTCTTTGACATCAATGTCCGCATTGCGGGTGACGCGGAAAAGGCATTTTTCCAGAATCGTTTCCTTACCGAAGATGCTGGATGCAAAGTGCAGAACAAGCTCTTCCGTGAGGGCAAACAGTGTTTCCCCATCCTTCTTGATGAAGTGCATCCGCTCCATCTGGCTGGAAATCGGGATGATGCCAAGGCTCTGTCCATTCGGGTGCTTTTCCTTGAGCACTGTTCCCAGGTAGATTTCCTTATTGCGCAGGAACGGGAACGGGTGGCGGTTATCCACGATCTGCGGGCTGAGGATCGGGAACAGCTCGGTCTGGAAATATTTCTTCCAGACATGCTCTTCCTCCTTGGTCAGATGATCCAGGTCTACCTTGCGGTAGCCGCAGGCCGCCAGCGCTTCCAGCGCCTTGGCGTAATATTTGTCGCAGTCCTCCTGCAGCTGGGCGGTTTTGGGCATGATGGCCGCCAGTTGCTCCGCCGCCGTCATATTGGTTTTGTTCTCGCGCTTTTCCTTTTTGCCTTTATCCTGCTCCAGATTGGCGCGCTCCTGCAGAGAACCCACACGCACCATAAAAAATTCATCCAGATTGGAGCCATAAATGGCCAGGAATTTGACCCGCTCCGCCAGCGGGACATTTTTATCTTTGCCCAGCGCCAGTACGCGGCGGTTAAAATCCAGCCAGCTCAGTTCGCGGTTGATAAAGATGCTCTCGTCACTCATATGCTCTTCCCCTTTTCCGCGCCTGCAGAACAGGCGCCGGTTTTATTTGGTACGGACAAAGGCCCTTCCGGCCCAGGATGCCACCAGTTCCGGTGTGATGCCGGGCACAGAGGCGGCATCCTCCACCTGTGCGAACGGGCCATATTGCGTGCGGTATTCTACAATGGTCTGCGCCCGCTTTTCTCCTATGCCCGGCAGGCTGCAGAGCGCCTGCACATCCGCCGTGTTCAGATCGACCTGCAGATAATCCGCCAGATCATCGGTCTGCGGCAGAGCCTGTGGGCTGTCCGCCTTCAACGGCACCGCAAAGGCAAATGCCAACCCGGCACACAGCACTGCAGCGGCCAGCGCCAGAAGCACAAAGACTTTTTCCGGTTTTGTCAGCTTTGGCAAAGGCGTTTCCTCCATTCTACATGAATCTTTTCCAAAAGAAAAGCCCTCCGCACAAAAAAGCGCAGAGAGCTTGCACAAATTTTACACGGATTTTTCAGCATCCCGCACCATGCGGTACAGCACCTCCACCGCTGCGCCGTTGGCGCTGTCGGTCAGGGTGACCTTCTGGGCTGCAAGGCGCACTTCCGCCGGGGCATCTGCAGAGGCTGCACTCCTGCTGGCGGCGTGCACCAGATCCAGCATGGACATGCTGCCGGCAAGCACCAGAATCTCTTCCGGTGCGGTGTCCGTCTGGCTGCTGACGGCTTCCAGCATCTTTGCGCCGGAGATCCGTTCCGGGGTCAGCACGACGAGATCTGCCGCTGCACGGTCGCCCAGAACCGCTGCCGTACTGCTGCCCACTGCCTTTTCCAGCAGCGATACCAGCGGCACATTCTTGCCGTCCTGATACAGCAGCACGCGCAGCACATCCTCCCGGCGGATATCCGCTGCGTTTGCCAGCAGATAAGGCGTCCACTCCTGTTTGAGGTGCTGTTCCAGTGCAGTACTCATGCGCAGCACCCGGGTGGAGCCATCCTTCATCTGCAGGGCAATGCCCACACCCGCCGCATGGGGCAGCTGGGCAAAAAAGTCTTCTTCCTGCCCGGCAAAGCTGCACAGCTGGGTGGCAGTGCCATCCGCAAAATGGTAGGCCAATGTGCCGCCGCACACCAGAGCGGGCGCCGCCAGCCGCACACTGCCCAGAATGGCCCGCACAGCCCGGGGCGACCGCTGTGAAAAGACGGTCAGGCGCCCGCCGCGGCTGCTGAACAGCTGCAGCACATCACGCACGACCTGGGTCAGGTTGCCGTCTGTCCCCAGCAGAAGACTGTCCAGATCGCAGAGCACCAGAGTTGAATCAAGGGATTTGTTCATGGTTTTCCCCTCCTCAGCGTTGCAAGAAAGTGGGTAAAATAGTCCGGCAGTTCGGAGTCAAACCGCAATTGTTCCCCCGTGATGGGGTGGATGAAGCCCAGGGTCTTCGCGTGCAGGCACTGGCCGTGCAGGCTGGTGATGCAGTTGTGCGGCCCATAGACCGGGTCCCCTGCTACCGGGTGATGAATGGACGCCATGTGCACACGGATCTGATGGGTACGGCCCGTTTTCAGGCGGCATTCCAGCATGGTGAACTCCCCCAGGCGTTCCAGCACTTTGTAGCCGGTGTAGGCATACTTGGTGTGCGGCTCGCTGGCCGGATAGACTGCCATCTTTTTGCGGTCCGTTTTGGAGCGGCCCAGGTTGGATTCCACAAAGCCTTCATCCTGTGCAAAGCCGCCGTAGACCACTGTATTGTACGCGCGTTCCACACTGTGCACGGCCATTTGCCGGGACAGGCCGATGTGCGTAGCATCGTCCTTTGCCACCACCAGCAGGCCGCTGGTATCCTTATCAATGCGGTGCACAATGCCGGGGCGGATCTCACCGCCAATGCCGGAAAGGCTGCCTTTGCAGTGCCACAGCAGTGCATTGACCAGTGTGCCATCCGGGTTGCCGGGAGCCGGGTGAACGACCATCCCCTTCGGCTTATTGACCACCAGAAGGTGGGCGTCCTCATACACGATATCCAGCGGGATCTCCTGCGGCACCGCCTCAATAGGCTTTGCATCCGGGATCTCCAACAGGATGACATCCCCCGGCTTGAGCTTGAGGCTTTTGGCTACCGATTTGCCGTTGCACTGGACATGTCCATCTGCCACAAGTGCCTGCAGCGCACTGCGGGAAAGGCCCGTGTCCTCCCCGCTCAGAAAACGGTCAATGCGCTGGCCTGCCGTCTCCTGTTCTACGATAAATTCACGCTGTTCCATGGATCAGTGCGCCTCCGGTCCGGTTTCCTGCCCGCCGCGGGCCTCTTCCAGAAAGATCTCCAGCACCCAGAGCGCCACGCCAACGCAGACACAGATATCTGCGAAATTGAACACGGCAAACCGCATGAACAGCAGGTTGATGTAGTCCACTACCTGGCCGTTGAGCACGCGGTCGATCAGGTTGCCGATGCCGCCGCCCAGTACCAGAAGCAGTGCGGCCTGCTGCAGCCGTTTGCCCCGGCTGCGGAAGAACAGCCCATAGGCCACCAGAAGCAGCGCCGTGCTGGTAGCTACGATCAGGAACAGCTGCTTGCCGCTGAGCAGGCTGAACGCCATGCCCTGGTTGAGCACGAACCGCAGCTCCACCACATGCGGGATCAGCGGCATTGCCCCCACCGGCTGCAGCACCTGCGTGGCCCACAGCTTAATGGCCTGGTCTGCGCCGACCAGCGCCGCCACGACCAACAGATTGACGATCACATACGCCATAGGATTCTCCCCAATTTCTAAGGTATTGCAGTGTGCAAAAAACGGCGCTCCCCGCTTGAACCGGGAGCGCCGCCCTCAAAAACACACGCGTTTCTGATTATGCTTCCACGACACTGGCGCAGCGTGCGCACAGGGTGGGATGTGCAGAGTGGGTGCCGATGTCTGCGGAGTACTTCCAGCAGCGCTCGCACTTTTCGCCAGTAGCGTGAGCAGCAGCCACACCCAGGCCTTCGACAGCGCTTGCAGCACCGCCCTCACCCTTGACCAGCTCCACATGGGAGACGATCATCAGGTCTGCCAGTTCATCCATCGGGATGCTGTTGAGCAGCTCGTAGACGGCGTCATTGCAGTACAGAGTGACAGAAGCTTCCAGAGAAGCACCGATGGTCTTTTCTGCACGGGCCTGCTCCAGCACCTTCTTGACCTCATCGCGCACGGCAATGAGCTGTGCCCACTTTGCCTTGAAGGCCTCATCGGCAGCATACTGGCCAGCCTTGGGCATCTCTTCAAAGACAACATACTTGTTCATGCCTTCGGTCTTGGGCAGGAAGTCCCAGATCTCCTGGCTGGTGAAGCACAGGATGGGGGCAATGATCCTATCCAGAGCGACCAGGATCTTGTACATGGTGGTCTGAGCTGCGCGGCGGCCTGCGCCGTTGGTGCAGTACAGCCGATCCTTGGTGACGTCCAGGTAGAAGTTGGACATAGCCACCACGCAGAAGTTGTACACAGCATGGTAGACCTTATTGAAGTCATACACAGCGTAGCCTGCATTGGTGTTGACGATCAGGTCATCCAGTGCAGCCAGTGCCCAGCGGTCGATCTCCTGCAGCTGGTCATCTGCCACGCAGTCGGTGTTGGGGTCAAACCCATCCAGGTTGCCCAGGATGAAGCGGGCGGTATTGCGGATCTTACGGTAAGCTTCGCTCAACTGCTTGAAGATATTCTTGCCGGCACGGACATCCACCGTGTAATCCGAAGATGCGACCCACAGGCGAATGATATCAGCGCCGTAATCCTTGATGATTTCGCTGGGCTCCACGCCATTGCCGGCGCTCTTGTGCATCTGCTTGCCCTGCTCGTCCACGACCCAGCCGTGGCACAGAACAGACTTGTACGGTGCGCAGCCCTTGCTTGCAACGCTGGTCAGCAGACTGGACTGGAACCAGCCGCGGAACTGGTCGCCGCCTTCCATATACATGTCGGCCGGGAAGCGCAGCTCGGGGCGCTCTTCCAGAACAGCGGCGTGGGTGGAACCGGAGTCAAACCAGACGTCCATGATGTCGGTGTCCTTGGTCCACTCGGAAGCGCCGCACTTCTCGCAGACTTCACCTGCGGGAATGATCTGCTCTGCTTCGTACTTATACCAGGCATCCGAGCCTTCCTTGCGGAACAGGTCGCTGACGGCCTTGATGGTTGCATCCGTGATGTGGTAGGTGCCGCACTTCTTGCAGTAGAAGGCCGGGATGGGAACACCCCAGGTGCGCTGGCGGCTGATGCACCAGTCGTTGCGGTCACGAACCATGCCCTTCATGCGGTCATGGCCCCAATCCGGCATCCAGGTAACGGTATCAATGGCCTTGTAGACATCCTCGCGGAACTTGGCAATGGAGCAGAACCACTGCTCGGTCGCACGGAAGATGATGGGGTGATGGCAGCGCCAGCAGTGCGGGTACTGATGCTTGATGTGCACCTGACCTATGATGGCACCGGACTCGGTCAGGTCTGCCAGGATGGTCTTATTGGCCGCCCAGACACGCTGGCCTGCGTACTTGCCTGCCAGCTCGGTCAGGTAGCCGCCGTCGTCCACGGGAACCGTGATGGGCACCTGCGGGTATTTCTGGCAGACATTGAAGTCATCCACGCCGTGGCCGCCTGCGGTATGAACGCAGCCGGAACCGCTTTCCAGCGTGACGTGGTCGCCCAGGATGACATAGCCTTCCTTGGGCAGGTAGACGTGCTGATAACGCATCAGCTCGAACTCCGTGCCGGGCACGGGCTCACCCACGACCTCGTAGTTTTCCACATGGCAGGCATCCATGACGCTCTTGACCAGATCCGTTGCCATGATGTGGAACTCATCGCCGATCTTGACGAAGGAGTACTCAAACTGGCCGTTCAGGCAGATTGCCTCGTTGGCCGGCAGAGTCCAGGTGGTAGTGGTCCAGATCACGAAGTAGGTCTTATCCATGGGGATGCCATGCTTTGCCAGCACACCGTTGGGGTCCTGGCTGACATGGAAACGGACGAAGATAGAATCACAATCGTCCTCACCGTACTCGATCTCAGCCTCTGCCAGAGCAGTGCGGCAGTCCGGGCACCAGTACACAGGTTTCAGGCCCTTGTAGATGTAGCCCTTCTTGGCCATCTCGCCGAAGATCTCGATCTGACGGGCCTCAAATTCCGGCTTCAGGGTCAGGTAGGGGTGCTCGAAGTCACCAATAACGCCCAGACGCTTGAACTGGTCGCTCATGATGTCGATGTGCTCAGTGGCAAACTTTTCGCAGATTTGGCGCAGCTCCAGCTTGGAGATGTCCTTCTTCTTGTCGCCGACGGAGGACAGCGCCTTCAGCTCAATGGGCAGGCCGTGGGTATCAAAGCCGGGAATGTAGGGAGCCTGATAGCCTTCCATGTTCTTCTCGCGGATGATGATATCCTTGATGATCTTATTCAGGGCGGTGCCCATGTGAATGTTGCCGTTTGCATACGGAGGGCCGTCGTGCAGAATGAACTGCGGCTTGCCCTCGTTGTGCTTCATGAGCTGGTTGTACAGGTCATTGTCGTCCCAATCCTTGAGCATGACAGGCTCCTTCTTGGGCAGGCCTGCGCGCATCTCAAACAAAGTCTTGGGCAGATTCAGCGTACTGTCGTACTGGGATTTGTTCTTAGCCAATGGTTTACACTCTCCTCTATAAGTTTGCTCGCCTTACTCGCTGAACTTGACGCCCTGAAAGGCATCATAGTCCGGCTCGTCCGGCTTCGGCTCAGCAGGAGGATCCAGCTTCAGCTGGCTTTCATCTTTTTTCCAAAAATCCTCACTGCTTTCCGCGGGTTCATCCTCTGCATCCGGTGCAGCGTCCTCTGCAGCGGGCTGTGCATCGGCCGGAGCGCTGGTCTCCTTCTGCGGTGCAGCAGTTTCTGCGGATTCCTCTGCAGGCTCCTCGGCGGGGGCCTCCTCCTGCTCAGCTTCCTCTTTCTGGAATTCCGGCAGGCGGCTCAGCGACTCCACATGGCTGCGGTAGAGGTTGAGCACATCCGACTTGAAGCGGGTGACCTCCAGACGCACACGGTCGTACTCGCGCTCTTCCGCCTTCTTTTTATCGTTGGCCTCGTTCACGATCTCGTCCGCACGGTCGCTTGCTTTCTGCAGCAGCTCGTTTGCGTCCCGGATAATATCATCTCCGCGCAAATTTGCACGGTGAAGAATCTCTTCTGCCTTCTGGTTGGCTTCGCGGATCACACTTTCGCCCATGCGCTGCGCATTGATCAACGCGCTCTTGAGCATATCGCCGTCCGCCTCAAAGCTCTGCAGCTCGCGGTGGAGGCGCTGGTTCTCCGCAGTCAGGTCAGCGATCTGCTTGCGGAGCTGTTCCGCCTGCTGGTCATCCTGGACCAGCTGCTCCTCGACCTTGTCCAGAAAACGATCCACGTCTTCGGTACGGTAGCCGCGGAGGTTCTTTTCAAATTGTGCTGCGCGGACATCCTGCGGGGTCAGCATAGTTCTTTCCTCCTATGATGGTTTCAATATTGAAAATATTCAATGATCGCCCGGTCCTTTTTGCTTTTCCCGGGCAATGCGGTCAAGGCATAGCGGCCTTTTCCGCGCACGGTGAAGACATCGCCCTCAAATACCGCTGCATGCGGTTTGTCTGCCGGAAGGTGGTTGATCTCCACCCGGCCCGCTGTGATCAGCTCTGCTGCCATACCGCGGCTGCAGCGGAGCATTGCCGCAAGCACCGCATCCAGCCGCAGAGAGGATACGGTGGCCGTGCGCAGTTCCCGTTCTGCATGTGGAAACTGCGGGACCTCTCCCAGTTCCAGAAGCTCGGTCGTCAGCTCAGTGCGTCCGGCCTGGAACAATTCCCGATGGATCAGCTGCGCTGCAGGTTCCAGTGCAAAGACATAGGCCACGCCCGGCTGGTCTGCCGGAAGGACGATGTCGCCCAGCGCCTCACGGCGCAGCTCCAGCCCCATCAGGCTGCCCAGATAGTCCTTGTGCGCCGGAAGCGCCGCCCCGGCCTGTGTACGGCAGGTCAGCCGCACACAGCATACCGGGCAGACGCCGTAGCTTCCTTCCGGTTCCAGGCAGAGTACCTTACGCTCTGCATCCGGCCAGCCGCCCTCAAAGCGGAAGCTCTCCGCCCCGGCCCGGTTGAGGGCAGCACAGGCAAGCTCCTGCTCGCGGTCGCTGAGAAACGCAGAGTAACGGGCAATGCCGCGAATCTGTGCTGTACGGGCAAGGTCCTCGATATGCCGCATGAGAAAACGCTCTTCATCATTGCGCGCGGGGATAAAGCCGCGCTGCGGGCTGGCAGCAGGATCAATAGAACGCGCCATTGTTCTCCAGTTCGTCCAGCAGGTCGCCCATGATGTCCACGTTGTACGGGGTAATGATAAAGGTGCTGTTGGCCACGCGCTTGATCTGGCCGTTGTTGGCGTATGCCACACCGGACAGGAAGTCCACCAGGCGGCGGGACACTTCCTTGTTGGTGGATTCCAGGTTCAGCACAACGGTGCGCTTATTATTCAGATGATCCGCAATGGTGCTGGCATCCTCAAAGCGCTCCGGCTTGACCAGAACCACCTTGAGCTGGGTGGTTGCATGGATGTTGACCACCTTGCCGTTCTTCTTGGTGCTGTCTGCCTGCTCGTCGTCGTCCTCATCCATTGCGGTGCCGACGCCGTTGTTGTTGTTCACCATCTGGGGACCATCGTCCATGTACTGATCCTCATACTCATCCTCAGAACCCATGAGGCCTTTTTTGATGTTGTCAAACAGAGACATACAAAACTGCTCCTTTCATTCGGGCAGCCCCCGCTGCCTGATGTTGTTTGCATAATTGGATGCAAATAGCTCTCTTTATTATCTGTTTTTTTGCAGCAGATGTCAATACGATTCCTTACAAAAGCTTGCCGTCATACAAATTTTGTCCGGAAACGATGATCTCATCGTAAAGCTGCACCTCGCTGATGGAGCCTTCCGTGCCCTGCGGCAGCACCAGGATGTACTCTCCATCCGTGACCAGCGGGTGGTCCGCATCTACCGGGTCGATCCGGCAGAAGCGGGCAATGTTGCCATATTTGACGTACACGCCCGGGATGTAGTTCTCCCCCTGTGTGCCGTCCTCCGTACCGTCTTCCTTCAGATAATGCACGGCAGCGGCAGGCACCCGTAGGCCGGTGCTCTCACCGATGGAGATCTGCGCCGAAGCCTTGGTCAGGCAGAGCACATCACCGTTGACCGAGTTGCAGGCCAGCACAAACCGGGCAATGCCGTTGTCCTGATCGATTTCCACCGTCTGCACGGTGGCTTTCAATGCACTGTCCGCCTGCCCCGGGAAGCGCAGCTCCACGGATTTCGTCAGCGGGCTGCCATCCAGTCCCAGCAGCTTTTCACCCTGCTTGGCCGAGCAGATGCCGGCATAATACCAGGTGAATCCGGAAACGATCTTTCCGGCACAGCCGTCCAGTGCAAGCTCCGGGCTGGAATCCAGATAAGCCTTGAGCCCCATGGCATCCAGCGCCAGAATATCCTCCATGCTCGCATTCAGGCGGCGGGTGCTGGACGCCCGGACGAAGTAGCCGGTCTGCGGAGCTGTGATCTGTGCAGGGGTGCCCAGCTGCGCCTGCACGGTCTGTGCCTGCTGCGCCAGTGCTGCGATCTGGTCCGTGAAGTTAGCGGCATCGCCAGTCACGACCCAGAGCTTGTTCTGCGCCAGAAGATACTGGTCACGCCCGGTGTCCACTTCATCATACTCCTGCTGATCCAGCACATCCATCATATTGTACAGTGCAGCAGAGCGTTCCTTCAGCAGGTTATCAAGCTGCAGTGCCGTCGTGTTCTGTGACTTCTGCAGCAGGTCAATCTGGTCGGTCAGGTGGGTCAGCTGCTGGCGCAAAGCAGCCTGGTTGGCATCGGTATACAGCTCCGCCACGGCAGTTCCCGCCGAAACACGCTCACCATCTGCTGCCAGATAGCCCAGATTGCCGCTGCCGGCAATGTAGCTCTCGTCAAACAGCAGCACGCCTTCAGCATCAATGGTATCCGCCACCGTAGCAGGCATGGCCGTCTCATACTGGTTCTGCGGGAAAAGGATCTGCGACGCCTGGTAGCATACATAAACGCCCGCCGCCAGCAGAAAAGCGCCCATCACGCCTGCCAGAATGGTCAGGCCGCGCGGCATTCCGCGGGTAGATTTGGTTTCGTCCGGCATGTCCGGTTCACCCCTTCGCTAAAAAATCCTGAACGAGACGGCACGCCGTCTCCGTGGCATCCTGCGCCCCGGCATCCAGCCAGACTACACCATCCATGTGGCGGAACCAGGTCAGCTGCCGCTTGGCATAATTGCGGGAAGCCTGCTTGAGCTTGTCAGCACACGCTTCCAGCGGAGCTGTCTGCTCGAAATACGGAAAGAATTCCTTATAACCAATGGCCTGTGCTGCGGTACGGTAGCGCTCGCAGTTTTTCCAGACGAGCTCTGCCTCTGCCAGAAGCCCGGCTTCCAGCATTTTATCCACCCTCAGGTCGATACGGCGGTACAATGCTGCGCGATCCGGAAAATCCAGCCCGAGAATCAGGCTGCGATATGGTTTTTCCGGCGGGAGTGAATCCGCCTTCTGCTCACTCAGGCGTTTGCCGGTGGCACGAAAGTGTTCCAGTGCCCGCAGCACCCGCACATGGTTGTTCGGGTGGATGGCAGCAGCTGCTTCCGGATCCACCTGCTGCAGCTCAGCATACATCGCAGCGCCGCCTTTTTCGGCCAATTCCGCTGCCAGCTGCTCCCGCAGGCCTGCCGGGGATTTTTCCGCCGTAAAACGCACACCATATAGAAAGCTCTGCACATACAAGCCTGTGCCTCCCACCAGAATGGGCAGATGGCCACGGCCGGAGATCTCCTGCTCCAGGCGTCCCGCCAGTGCAGTGAAATCTGCCACGCTGAATGTCTCAGCCGGATCCAGAATATCCACTCCATGGTGCGGAATACCGCAAGTCTCCTCCGGCGTCACCTTGGCAGTGCCCACATCCAGCCCCTTATAGATCTGCATAGAGTCCGCACTGATGACCTCACCAGCAAAGGCCTGTGCCAGCGCAACACCCAGAGCGGTTTTGCCGGTAGCAGTCGGGCCAACGACCGCCACAACGGGATGCTTACACGATGCGTCCAAACTGCTTTTCCAGCTCCTTTCGGGTAAGTTTGAGCACGCAGGGGCGGCCGTGCGGGCAGAAAGGCGGCACCTCACCGGAGAGGATCTTCTCTGCCAGCGCCATCAGCTCCTGCGGCGACGAACGGTCTCCCGCTTTGATGGCTGCACGGCATGCAATGGAATGCAGCACCCACTCGGTCTGCTCATTGAGGGCATCGTGCCCGCCCCGGAGCAGCTTATTGGCCAGTTCAACCAGCAGATCCTCCGCATTCTGCGGCTGCACATCCGCCGGAACAGCACGCAGCACCACAGTGTTGCCGCCGAAATCTGCGATCTCAAGACCCGCATTTTCCAGCAGGTCAATGTGATCCATCAGTGCCTGCTTTTCCTCTGCCGCCAGATTGATGGCTACCGGTTCCAGCAGCATCTGGCTGGGCACATCGCCATAGTTGGCCGCCAGCTTTTCATAAAGCTGCCGCTCGTGCGCTGCATGCTTATCAATGACACACAGTTCATCGCCGCGCTGCGCCAGAATATAGGTCTTGAACACCTCACCCACATAGCGCAGCGGTTCCGGGCCGGTGGGCTGGTCAAAACCCATCTGCTCCGGTGCCGCCAAAATTTCTGTCTCTTCCGATTCCTCTGCGGCAGAAATCTCCCCCGCTTTCTCAACAGGCTCTTCTGCTGCAGGCTTCACAACTTGTTCTTCATTTGCAGACAATTCCTCTTGCGGTAGAGGTACCGGGTTCCAGGCCACCATAGAATCCTGTGCTGCCTGCGCCGTATGATGCGGCAGCTGATCCAGCTCCGGTTCCACATCCAGCTGTGCCTCGCTGGACGCTGCACGGAATGGTTCTGCTTTTGGCACTTCCGGGCTGTGCAGTGTTACAAAAGGATCCAGCATCTCGTTTGCTCCCACCCGCTCCCGAACCGGCGCCCAGGTCGGAGCGGCTGTCTGCGCAGGTTTTGCCGCAGGCTGAGGAGCCGGTGCCGGGCGGGCAGCTGCTTCTGCAGCAGGCGATGCCGGCTTTTTCAGTGCGCCGGGGTCTGCCTGGCCCGAAATAATGGCAGAAAGACCTGTAAAGTTATTATTCTTTACATCATTTTCCGCCAGAATATCGTTTTCTTTTTCATTTTCCGCACTGGCCTCAGATTTAGGCTCATCAAAGGTGAACATCCGTTCTCCGGTGCCAGGCTGTGCCAGTGCGAGCTTGATGGCATGGTAAACCACATCGAAAATGTCATTTTCGCGGGCAAAGCGCACCTCGATTTTTGCTGGATGCACATTCACATCCACCATGTCGGCCGGCATGTTCAACAGCAGGATGCCTCCCGGAAACTTGCCCTGCATGGTCGTGCCCTTGAACGCTGTTTCCATGGCCGCCATGATGGTGCGGTTGCGCACATAACGTCCGTTGATATAGAAGTGCTGCATACTGCGGCTGGCACGGCAGCTCTTGGGCGGTGTGACCAAACCGGTGACCCGGTAGACGCCTTCCTGTGCGTCCACAGCGATCAGATCCCGGGTGAACTCCCGCCCCAGGATCGCATAGGCTGCACCACGAAGCTGGCCGTCGCCCGGGGTCACATACTGCAGTTTTCCTTCGCGGACAAACTTGATGCTGACTTCCGGATGGCTGAGTGCCACATGGGCCACGGTATCCGCCACAAAGGTACCCTCACTGGAATCCTTTTTCAGGAATTTCATGCGGGCAGGGGTGTTGTAGAACAGATCTTTCACACAGATGGTGGTGCCGACGGCACGGGCTCCCGGCTCACGGGAAACTTCTTCCCCGCCCTCAATACGGTAATCCGTGGCAAATTCGTCCACTTCCGTGCGGGTCAGCACCTGCACCCGTGCCACGCTGGCAATGGAGGCCAGTGCCTCGCCGCGGAAGCCAAGGGTGTGGATGTTGGTGAGGTCCTCCGGATTCTGGATCTTACTGGTGGCATGGCGGATGAACGCCGTGGCAATGTACTCCGCCTCGATGCCGGTGCCATTATCACTGATCTCTATGCGCTTGACGCCGCCGGACTCAATGGACACCGTGACTTGTGTCGCACCGGCATCAATGGAGTTTTCCAGCAGTTCCTTGACAACGGATGCCGGACGCTCCACCACCTCACCGGCGGCAATCAGCTCCGCCGTATGCTTGTCCAAAACATGGATCACAGCCATTTCAGGTTCCCTCCTTTTCCGGGAAATCAGGCATTCATGCTGCCTTTCAGGGTCTTTTTGAGCTCATAGAGGAAATTGAGCGCTTCAATCGGGGTCAACGTCTCCACGTCCAGTGCTTCCAGCTTTTCCATCATCTCGCTGGGCACCGCCGGAGACGCATACTCCTGCAGAGCATCAAA
>ERZ808240.2672-NODE-2672-length-18880-cov-3.865020_pt1 | contig 18880 bp, 17 predicted proteins | sample MGYA00521084_ERZ808240 | MGnify/ENA primary metagenome ERZ808240 (study PRJEB31516, sample SAMN03275571) | gut metagenome | biome: mammalia-associated habitat; material: feces | host: Papio cynocephalus | place: Kenya | collected 2012-08-06 ... | reverse complement strand
GTGCGCACGGTGGCGGGCGAAATCACCAGTTCGGCAGCAATGTCGTCATTGGACAGGCCCTTGCCCACCATAGTGAGAATTTCTCGCTCGCGTTCCGTGAGCTCGGCGATGCGGGTGCCGTCGAAGCGGGTCTTGCTGCGCGAAGCCGCATAGGTTTCCACCAGGCGGCGCGTGATAGACGGCTGGATAAGGGCGTCGCCCCGGTTCACCACGCGTATGGCGTGCGCCAAGTCATCGGGATCCACATCTTTCAGCAGAAACCCGCTTGCACCTGCGGCCAACGCATCGTATACGTATTCATCGATGTCGAAGGTGGTAAGGATGAGCACCGCCACGTCGGCCGTATCGGGATTGGTCGCGAGCGCCTTGCACGCCTCGATGCCATCTTTGCGCGGCATGCGAATGTCCATCAGCAGCACATTGGGCTTCATGCGGCGAGCAAGCGCCACCGCGTCGGCGCCATCGACGGCCTCGCCCACCACCTCGATATCGGGGAATGACGACAAAATGAGCCTGAAGCCTTTGCGCACCAAATCCTGGTCGTCGGCAATGGCTACCCTGATGGGGCCCTCGTTCGTCTCGTCGCTACTCGTCATCGCGTACCACCTCCAAGGGTACCTCGGCCCGAATGGCACATCCGCAGCCCGGTTCGCTCTCTATCGTGAATGCGCCGTTCAAGGCGCCAATTCTCTCGCCCATGCCCTCGAGTCCATGGCCCTCGGCATTGTCTCGCACGGCGCGGCTCATGCCCACGCCATCGTCTTTGAATTCAAGAGAGGCCTTCGCAGGCGTAGATTCGAGCCGAATCTCGATGCGCGAAGCCTGCGCGTGCCGAACCGCGTTGGTGGCCGATTCGCGCGCCAGCGAGAACAGCGCCATGTCCACGAACGAGGGCACGCGTGCCCTGTCGTAATGCGAGTAATCGTAATCGACTTGAATGCCCGCGCGTTGCAAGAACGACACCACGTCGCCCATGCGCTCGGTTCCCTCGGCCGGCGCATGTTCGGCGGGGTCGTCGCCGCGCAACACGCCAATGAGCGAGCGAATCTCGTCAAGCGACGATTTCGAAACGGAACGAATATCCGCAATGGCTTCTTTCGCAGCGACGGGATTGATGTCGATCAACCGCTCGGCCGCGGCGGCCTGTATAGCGACCGCCGACAAAGAATGCGCCGTGATGTCGTGCACTTCGCGCGCAATGCGTACTCGCTCGTCGGCCACGCGACGCGCGGCCAGCTCTTCTCGGCTGCGTTCGACCTCGGCCAGGCGGCGGCGGGTCTCCTCTATATATGCTTGGTACATGCGGAATCCGAAGCCGGCCAAAGCCGCTACAACGACGAATGCCACGTTCTCGATGCGCATCACGAGCGCCATGGTCGCGCTCGATGCGCCCATGGGAACCACGGCGACGCATATGCCCACGACGGCAACGGCCGCAATGGCCTCGCCCCGAGCATGCTCGCTGGCCACGGTGTACACGGCGACAATGGGCCCGATGGGCGAAAGCGACACCGAGCCGCCCATCGAATTAGACAAAAACGCATAGCATGCCAGAGTAAGCCCCAAAACAAACCACGGAGCCTCGCGGCGAAGCACCAAGGGCGCCGTGGTAAGCGCCACAGCCAGGTAGGCATACAGATTGGGCACGTAATTCACCAGGCTCGCCCCATAGGGGCCCGCGTCCACATGCACGATCGACGATGCGGTAATCACCATCTGGGCGCATCCGAAGGCGAAGGCGACCAAAGCGATAGCTGCGTCGATAACCCAGTCGGTCGTCGTGCGCGCCGTCTCTTCCGGCTCGCTGGGGGCGCCGCCGAACACGCCGCCCGCCTTGATGCTTTTGCGCACGAAGCCCGCGAAATCGCCCTCAAGCGGAGTCGAATCGGCCGACTCGCGCCGACTTGGCTCAGATTGAATATGTTCTTCAGATTGTTGCATACGGTAATCGTAGGGCATGCGCAGGAATTCGACCATACCGCCATCGCCGTAAACCAAAGCATTTCCCCATATGCGATGCGCAATCAGCCCCGAGGCAGGGCGCGGCGATGCTCGTCTTTCAGATGGGCAGCCGAGACATGCGTGTAGATCTGCGTGGTTGAAAGACTTGAATGTCCCAACATTTCCTGCACGCTGCGCAAATCGGCGCCGCCCTCGACCAAGTCGGTCGCGAAAGTGTGGCGCATATCGTGCGGCGTAAGCGACAAATCGAGCCCGGCGAGCCGCAGGCTTTGCTTGAACAGCTTGCGCAACGCGTCGGACGACATTCGATTGCCGCGCGTGCTTACGAAAAAGTACGGGCACGCAGGTTTGCCATACAACAATTCCGGGCGCGCGCGATACAGGTATTCGCGCATTGAGGCGATTGCCAAATCGTGCACCGGAACGATGCGCTCTTTGGAGCCCTTGCCCAGCACCCGCACCTGGCGACGGTCGAAATCGACGTCTTTCAGCAACAACCCCGATGCCTCTGAGACGCGCACGCCGCTTGCGTACAGGAATTCAAGGATGGCGGCATTGCGCATATCGGAGGGGCGTTCGCTTCCTCGCCACACCGAAAGCAGGCGCACCATATCGTGCGCAGGAATCGCGCGCGGAAGATTCCGGGCAAGCTTCGGCCCCGAAACCACATCGGCAGGGTTCGCCTCGGCAAAGCCCTCGGCCACCATCCATTTGAAAAACGAACGTACCGATGACAGCCTTCTGTTCACGGTGCGGCGCGAATACTGCGCCGCATCGAGCTCGCCCAAATACGTTCTCATATCGCGGCGCGTGGCGCACAGCGGATCGACGCCCGCCCGCGCCGCCCAGCGACCGTAATCGAGCAAATCCAGACGATAGTTGCGCACCGTATGCGGGGACGCGTTGCGCTCAACTTCCATCATGCGCCGAAATCGCTCCACGTAACCCAAGAACAACTCGTCTATTCCAGACGCACCCGGCTCCACTTGGCCGGCATCTTCAGCCGCCATGTCTAGAGCAGACCCTTCGCTCGCAAGCCTTCGACGTAGCCCGCCATGGCCTGCTGGCCCCGCTCGGCATAGGCCGCATAGCGCTTGCCCTTGTTGCGAATATGCTCGTCAAGCGACTTCATGATGCCGAAATTCACATGCATGGGCTGGTAGCCTTGCGTAGCGGGATCGGTGGCGTAATCGAGCAACGCGCCGAACGCGGTCTCCACGGGCAAAAGCGGGGGTTGCTCGCCCTTCAAGCGGGCGAACACGAATAGCGCGCACACCAAACCCGATGCGATGGCTTCGCAATAGCCCTCGGTGCCAGAGAGCTGGCCCGCGACGTACAGCGGGGCATCGACGCCGCGCAAGCGCAAATCGCGGGAAAGCAGTTTCGGCGCCTGAATGAACGTGTTGCGGTGCATTACGCCGTAACGAGCGAATTCGGCGTTCTCCAAGCCGGGAATCATGCGGAAAACGCGCTTCTGCTCGCCAAACGTGAGGTTCGTTTGGAAGCCGACCAGGTTGTAGGCAGTGCCCTGAGCGTTTTCCGCACGTAGCTGTACCGCCGCCCATGGACGATGCCCCGTTGCGGGGTCGATAAGCCCCACCGGTTTGCATGTGCCATAGCGCGGGGCATCGATGCCCTTGCGCGCGATTTCCTCGATGGGCTGGCACGCCTGAAACAGGTCTTTCGTCTCGAAATCGCGCTTTATCACGCGATCGGCCGCAAGCAGCTCGGCGATGAACGCCTCGTAGGTTTCCTTGTCGAACGGGGCATTCAAATAATCGCCCGGGGCATCCTGCTCGTAGCGCGATTGGCGGAACAGCACATCCATGTTCAGCGAATCTGCCATCACCACCGGCGCGGCCGCATCGAAAAATGCCAGGTTTTGAGAACCGGTTTTGTCCACGAGCCACTGCGCAAGCGCGCCGTCGGTAAGCGGGCCCGTTGCCAGAATAGTGGCATCGGCCTCGCCGAGCGAGGCGTCGAGGGGATCATCGATGCGCGCCACGCGGTACTCGATGCGGGGGTTTTCGCGCACCATGGCGGTTACGACGGCAGAGAATTCGTCGCGATCGACGGCGAGCGCGCCGCCGGCGTCCACGCGGCATCGGCCCGCCGCTTCGATGAGCTTCGACCCGAGCGCCGAAAGCTCGGCCTTCAGCATGCCGGCCGCGCTTTCGGGCTTGGTGCTTTTCAAAGAATTCGAGCACACCAGTTCGGCGCAGCCGCCGCCACGGTGCACATCGGTTTGGGTTTCGGGGCGCATCTCATAAAGCCGCACCCGCACGCCGCGTTGGGCAAGTTGCAGCGCGGCCTCGCTTCCCGCGAGGCCTGCGCCTAGTATGTTCACAATTTTATCCATGACGCGAGAATACCATATCAAGCCGGTCGAATCGCAAACCCCTCAACCTATCCAACAGCGCCGTAGCGGCCGTCAGGGAAGCGCGTCACGGCGCCGGCCCCTTCCAGAAGCGAAACGTGCGCCATCACGCGCGTTGCCGCAGCCATGGGGTCGTTTCCATCGCCGAACAATGCGATAAGCTCTTCAAGACGCATGGGATCGGCGACCAGCGCGGCAAGCAACGGGTCGTCGAGCGAGGAATCGGCGCCATCCCCGGCAAACAAGGCCAGCTGTTCGGCCCCATGCCCACCGCCCACGATCTCGGGAAACATCGACATGAGCGCCCCGTCCAGTGCCTTCTTTCCCGTGATGGGCATGGCGCCTTGCGCAAGCAGCGCGTTCGCGCCCGCGGAGTTCGGCGAGAAAATCGAGCCCGGCACGGCCATAACGTCTTTGTTGGCCGCCAGCGCTTCGTCGGCCGTGGAGAAGGTGCCGCTTGGAAGCCCGGCTTCGACGATGAGCGTCGCCCGAGCGAGGCCAGCGATAAGCCGGTTGCGCTTGCGAAACATGAACGGCTTGGGTTCGGTATGCCATGGGTACTCCGATGCAACGGCACCGCCCTGCGCCACGATTCTGCGAAACAGCGCCACGTTGCTCTTGGGATACGGCTCATCGCAACCCCCGCCCAAGAAAGCCACCGTTGTGCCGCCCGCGTCGATGGCCGCCTCGTGCGCGGCCGCATCGCAGCCGCGCGCTCCGCCCGAGACGATCGTCACGCCCAATTCCGCCGCACGACCGGCAAGCATCTTCGTGGCGTTTATGCCATAGGGCGTCGCCTTGCGCGCCCCCACCACGGCAAGGCCTTCCCTCAATGCCGAAGGGTTCCCTATGACATACAGCGTGCGCGGCGGTTCCGGTATGTCCTCGAATGCGGCCGGATACCCATCACACCCACGTGAAATTTCGAACCGCGGCCCCAAAATCTTGTATCGATCTTCGCACATCGCATTACGCCCCCTTCCTCAGGCGGAAACTGAGCGCTTCCATCAGATGTTCCTCGAGCACCGTTTTTGACTCTGCGATATCGGCAATGGTTCGAGCGACGGAAAGCGCACGCGAAATCCCACGGCCCGAAAGCAGCTGCGCGCGCGACACCGTTTCGAGCATGTCCTTTGTGCGCGAAGCCATGCGGCAGCGCGCCAGCAACGCCCCAACGTCGGATTCATCCCCATCGCCCAACGCCGCACGCCTCCATGACGAGAATTCCCGTGCCCGCATGACACCTTCGAGCAACATGGCCGAGCAAATAGGGTCGATTTCATCGCTTCCACTCAGGATCTCGCCAGGATCGCACCGCCACACGTCGACATGCATGTCTATGCGATCGAGGAGAGGTCCGCCTATGCGGCCCTGGTAATTCTCGATTTTCCACGCGGGACACGTGCACTGCTTCTGAGGATCGCCGAAATAGCCGCACGGACACGGGTTCGCTGCAGCAACCAACGAGAATTTCGCCGGAAGCGTGACGCTGCCATCGGCGCGCGTCACCACGATTCGCCCCATCTCCATGGGCTGGCGAAGCGCCTGCAGCGAACGCGACGAAAACTCCGGCAGCTCGTCGAGGAACAATACGCCGGCATGCGCGAGCGATATCTCGCCTGGACGCACAGGCGTGCCACCGCCCACCAGGCCGGCAACCGTGGCGCTGTGGTGCACACGTCGAAACGGGCGCACTCCAGAGAGGATGTCATCAACTGGTCCACCCGCAACCGAGTGCACCACGGCCGCCTCAAGGCGCTCTTCGTCGCTAAGCGGCGGCAAGATTGACGGAAGAGCGCGGGCGAGCATGGTTTTGCCCGACCCAGGCGGTCCCATAAGCAAAATTCCATGCCCGCCGGCAGCCGCCACTTGCATGGCGCGCTTCGCCGCCGCCTGGCCGCGAATTTCGCCAAAATCGGGCCCCATGCGAACTGCGACGGGCGGCGCAAAATCCAAAGAGCGCAAATCCATGGAGCGCAAGCTGGAAAGCGACGCCACGCACAGCTGCTTGCATCCGAACAGCGACGAACCGTCATGCGCACCGGCGCTCACGATAAGCCCGCAACCGAGCTCGCGCGCGCATGCGGCGAACGCCAGAGTGCCATGCACGGGCCGAACCGACCCATCGAGCCCAAGCTCCCCCACTAGCAAACACTCGCCCAAAGCCGCAGCATCGATTTGCCCCGTCGCAGCCAGAATGGCGGCGGCGATGGGCAAATCGAAGCCCGAGCCCGCCTTGCGTATAGAGCTCGGCGCAAGATTCACCACCACTTTATCGCCCGGCATGGTGAAGCCGCACGCTTTGATTGCCGCACGCACCCGCTCTTGCGATTCGCGCACCGCGGCATCAGGCATACCGACAATGGAAAACCCAGGCAGGCCGTTTGACACCACCACTTCGACCGACACGGGGATGGCGCGCACCCCCACGACCGTCGCCGATCGAAGCGAACATCGAAGCTGCATGGCGTTCACATGCCTTGGCCGAATGCATTCACGATGTGCTTCACGAAACCTTTGCCGTTCGGCATGGCCTGAATCGCAATCACATCGAATCGCACGCGTGCATCCGCTCCGTCGTATTCCGAAAGAAAGTAGTACGCGATGCGCTCGTATCGGGAACGCTTCTTGGGGGTAACCGCCTCTTGCGGGAAACCGCAGTTGCCCGCACGCGTCTTGACCTCGACAAACACCAGGCATCCCTCGTCGACGGCGATGATGTCGGCCTCGCCGGCGGGGCAGCTCCAATTGCGTTCGAGCACGATATAATCTTTACGCTTCAGCAATTCGCACGCCAAGTCTTCACCGAACTCGCCCAGCCGTTTTGGATTGCCGTCCCAGCTTTCCGGAAAATGGGCCTCCTCCTCGTCATCGCCCCAATAGCCGTCATCTGCCTGGGCATTAAGCCCAAAGCAAGGATCAGCATCTTGCGTGCAATCATCCTCGTCGAAAACGAGGGCGTTGTTCCCATAGATGAATTCGGAAGTTCCGTATGCCGCACGATAGTCTTTAGTCATGGCATCCCCTTTCTCGTGCGGCGATCATAGGGACGAAACCTTGCCAAAACCTTGCCCGTTTCTCGCGATTTGCTGTGTTTCGTTACGCGGTTTTTGGCAGGACCGCAGACATCAAGAGCAGTGTCGATTGAAAGCGGCGAAATCTACGCACAAAAAGGCGCGCCGAAGCACGCCTGCAATAACTTATGGGATTGATCGGCGCTTCCCTAGAACAGCGCTTCTTGCGTCCAGGCCCGACAGAAGCTCGCGCGATGGATGGGCGAAAGGCCGCAGCGTTTGATTGCCTCGATATGGTCGGCGCTGGCGTAGCCCTTGTTCGAATCGAAGCCATATTCGGGATACTGCTCGGCATAGCGTACCATAAGCGCGTCACGCTCGACCTTCGCTATAACCGAAGCCGCGGCGATAGAGGCGCAGCGGCCGTCGCCTTTCACGATATTCACCTCACGCGGGTCGAGATGCTGCGCATTGCCGTCGAGCAGCACCGCGTCAAGCGCAATGCCACGTTCGTTCAGCTGCGATTCGACCGACGCGATTGCGCGTGTAAATGCCGTGCGCAACGCCCACGTCATGCCGTGCTCGTCGATTTCGGCGGGGGCGATGTATTCGATGTCCCACGCCAGCGCCACTTCGCGCACCACGGCGGCAATTTTCTCGCGATGCTCGGGCGAAAGCTGCTTGGAATCGTTCACGCCCTGCACCCGCGGCTCATCGGGCAGCACCACGGCTGCCACCGCCAAAGGGCCCGCCACAGGACCGCGGCCCACTTCATCCAAGCCAACGGCCACTCCACCGCTGGCAAGCTCTCGCTGAAAATCGTACATACCCGCCAGGCGAGCGGCCTCCGCGTCTTCGGCGTCGAGGCGCCGCTTCGCGCTTTTCAGGGCCGCCTTCACGCCCTTGCGCTCGTCGGCGGCCAACGCGCGCGCCATGGCCTCGAATTCAGAACGATTTGCCGATTTAAGGGCAGCGCGAATATCGGATAGAGTTTGGGCCACGATATCTCCTATGCAAAATCGAATGCGAATAGCAAAAGAGGAGCCCCGAAGGACCCCTCTTCACAGCACCAATTGAGGAATGGCTTAGAATGCCTTTTCCTTGATCTTGGCAGCCTTGCCCACCTTGTCGCGCAGGTAGTACAGCTTGGCACGACGAACCTTGCCGTAGCGCACGACCTCGATCTTCTCGATCTTCGGGGAATGCACGGGGAAGGTACGCTCGACGCCAACGCCGAAGCTGATCTTGCGGACGGTGAAGGTCTCGCGGCAGGTGTGGCCGTGACGACGGATGACGTCGCCCTGGAACACCTGGATGCGCTCGCGGTTACCCTCGGTAATGCGATAGTGAACCTTGACCGTGTCGCCCACGTTGAACGGGGTGACTTCCTTGATCTGCTGCTGCTCGATAGCGCGGATGATATCCATTTCGTTTCCTTCTGCTAGTCTTTCCTTCGACTTTGCTGCTTAACGCGCCAGTTTCGGGTTTCGCCTGGGCATCGCGGGCAATGCCAAGCGGCGCAACCTTTGGAGGTTCTGGACAACCTTGGCACCGCAGCAGAGGTCGGATGGAAACGAACGCGACCCGGAGGTTGCTCGTTCCGACGTGAAGCGGAGCGCTTAAGAAGCCGACATTGAATTATAGCAGACACGCATAGCTATCGGCAAGAGATTCGTCGCGGTTGCGCACCCGAACACAACTCCCACAAAAAGGAAGCTGACCAGGAGAGGAGGCGCCGGCTAACGGATGTTCGGCAAACCGACTCCGGCGAGCATCTCGCGCTCGCGCGCCTCCATGGCCTCGGCCTCTTCGTCGGAATGCACGTGGTCCCAACCGCACAGATGCAACAGGCCATGCACCAGAAGCACCGCGAGCTCTTCCTGCGGCGTCGTGCCGAATTGCGCGGTTTGGGCGCGAGCGTAATCGGCCGCGATGATGATGTCGCCCAGCATGAACGGCTCGTCGTCGGGCACGCCGGCGTCGTCATAGGCCGCTCCCTCGTCGAAATCGTCGTCGAGGCCGTCGCATTCGAAGCTGAGCACGTCGGTCGGCCGGTCGATGCCGCGATATTCCCTATTCAGGCGGTGCACTTCTTCGTCGGTGGTCAGGGTGATGGATACCTCGGTCGTTTCGGGACAGCCCTCTTGAGCCAACACATAGCGCGCAATGCCCTCGACGTCGACGCCTTCGGCGATGTCGGCGCCGTGTTCGATCTCGATTTCGATTTCCATATTAGAATCCCTTCTTGTCGGCGCCCATGCCGCCGCACGCGTACAGCACCAGCGCGGGAGCCACGATGCCGGCCGTTTCGGTGCGCAAAATCGAGGGGCCGAGCGTCACGGGGCATGCATTGCGGCCCTGCGTTAAGCGGTCGACCTCGTCGGCGGAAAGCCCGCCCTCGGGGCCAACCACCACGGCGATGCGCGCGCCTTCGGGCAAAAGCCCTTCGCCGAATGCGCCTGCGAGCGCGCTCGCGATGGTTTTTGTGGCGGGGCATTCTTCCCAACACACCAGCACGCAATCGAAGCTCGCAAGCATTTGGACGGCCTGCTTCACGGTTTGAGGCTCGAGCACCTGCGGCTCAGCCATGCGCCCCGATTGCATGGCCGCGGAATGGGCAATGGCCTGCCAGCGGGCCACGCGGCTTTTCGCTTTCTTCGCATCGAGCTTCAGCACGCAACGAGAACTCGCAAGCGGCACGAAAGCGTCAACGCCCACTTCGGTGGCATGCCGAATAATGTCGTCCATCTTGTCGCCTTTGGCAAGGCCCTGAAACAGCGTGACGCTCGCGCCCGCCTTCGGCGAATCGAGCCGCTGCGCGATACGCGCAACGATGCCGTCGTCGGCCGAAACGACCTCGAGTTCGAAATAGTCGCGCGCAGCATCCACGACGCTTATGTGCTCGCCCGCGGAAAGGCGCAACACGCGGGCATGCTTGGCATCGTCGGGCGAAAGCGACAAGGGAAACTCTGGGGCAGTCTCGTCGGCAAGCACCTGCCCATCAAGAAAGAAATGGTGAAGCGACATGCGGGACCTTTCCTAGCCGTCTACGTCGCAGCCGCTAGCTCAGCAATGCGAGCAGCGCTGGAATATACACGATGCAGCCTACCACAACGCTTGCGCACGCCGTGAGAAGGGCAGCGCCGGCAGCGCAATCTTTCGCGCGCTTCGCAAGCGGATGAATTTCGGGCGACGCCAAATCCACAATAGCCTCGATAGCGGTGTTCACGGTTTCCATCGCAAGCTGCACGCCCACGCATACCACCACGGCCGCCCAGCCCCAGGCGGGCACCTGCAGCGCGGCGCACAACGCGAGCGCCGCGATGCCTGCCGCAATGTCGACCTTGAAGTTGCGCTCGCTCGACGCCTGAACCACGCCCGATGCTGCATAAGTAAACGATTTCATCAGGCTGTTCCCGCGTTTCATCGCAGCGCCCGATTCCGCGCCGTTGGTTTCGCGCGCCGCTTCGCCTTTATCGCGCATCACAGCTCGCACTCCGCCAGCTCGCCCACGCACGCATCTGCGGGAGCCGGAATAGCATGGTAGCTTTCCGTGGTCGCGTTGCCTTCAGACTCCACAAGCGCAAGCTCGCGCATCCCCGCGCGGCGCGCGAGGTCTTCGGCGCGGAGGCGTTCCTCGATCGCCTCGAGGCGTTTAGCGCGGTCTGCCTTCACCTCGGGGCTCACCTGGTCGTCGCGCTCTGCGGCAGGCGTCCCCGCCCGCTTCGAATAACGGAAGATATGCATTTTCGAAAAATGGCACACCTCGGCCACGCGGCACGTCTCTTGAAAGTCTTCCTCCGTTTCGCCGGGAAAGCCCACGATGATGTCCGTCGAGAGCGACAACATGGGCATGGCGGCGTAGAGTTTGTCGACGAGCGTCAAAAAACGCTGGGCATCATAGGGGCGGCGCATCTCGCGCAGCACCTTTGACGAGCCCGATTGCAAGGGCAGGTGCAGATGGCGGCAGATGCGACCATTCGAGGCAGCCATGAGCTCGATCAAATCGTCGCTCACATCGCGCGGCTCGATGGACGACACGCGGAAACGCACGCGCGGAACCACGCCGAGGCCGGCATCGACCGGGAACTCTTCGTCGACGGCGCGCATCAGCAGGCGCAGCAAGTCGGCCAAGCGGAGGTCGTCTTCGCGATACGAACCCAAATTGATACCCGTAAGCACGATTTCGCGCACGCCGGCGCGGGCAAGTTCGCGCACCTCGGCAACGATTTCCTCGCTCGGACGCGACGTCGCGCGGCCGCGCGCCACGTGCACGATGCAATACGTGCACGCGTTGTTGCAGCCGTCTTGCACCTTCACGCCCGCGCGCGTGGGGAAATCCTCGCCTGCGCGAATAGCTGCAAGCGTCGGCGATTCGCCGCGAGTCGCGCCGAGCAGCTCGCCCATGGCATTTTTCGGCACCACTTCGACGCGCGGGTCCATTTCGGTATAGGTAATGGGGTCGATGGCCGCGGCGCACCCCGTCACGATGACACGGGCGAAATCGTTCGCGCGAAGCGACTGGCGCACGGCCTTGCGCGTCTTCTTTTCAGCTTCGCCCGTTACCGTGCACGTGTTCACCACGATGAAATCGGCGGCCTCGATGGGAACCTCGCACCCGCCGCTCGCGATGAGCGCCGCAGCGAAATCGTCGCTTTCCACGCGATTCACCTTGCACCCGAGGTTCACCACGTGGAAAGCGGTATTGTTATCGGTCATGCGCCTCTACCTTAATTAAAAGCGTCCCTAAGCTTCTGCAGCGGGCTGCGAGGGGCGGCCACGTCCTCGCCGAATTCCTGGGCCACTTTCTCGAGCAATTCGCGCTGCTTCTTGGTGACCTTCTTCGGAATGAGTACCGTGATATGCACGTACATGTCGCCGCGCTCGGTGGACTTCAGGCGAGGCATGCCCATGCCCTTCACGCGCACAACCTGCTCGTTCTGGCAGCCCTCGGGGATGCGAACCTTCACCTTCTCGTCGTGGAAGATGCCATCGATTTCGATTTCGGCGCCCAACGTCGCTTGAATGAAGCTGACGTTTGCGCGCGCGTGCAGGTTGTCGCCCTCGCGCTCGAAGAATTCGTGCGGCTGGATGCGGCAGGTGACGATGAGGTCGCCAGGACGTGCGCCGTGCATGCCCGCCTCGCCGAAGCCAGTCACGCGCAGCTGCTGGCCCTCGCGAATGCCCGCGGGCACCTCGACGGTGACATGTTGGCGATCGGGAATACGGCCCTGGCCCTCGCACTCCTCGCAGGGCTTGTCGATAACCTTGCCGGTGCCGCCGCACGTGGAGCACGTGGTGGCCGTTTGCATGTCGCCCAAGAACGTGTGCTGCACGGTAACCACGCGGCCGCGGCCGTGGCAATCGGGACAGTCGATTTCCTTGCCGCCCTCGGCCTTGCCGGTGCCGCCGCACACGTCGCACGGAGCCAGGCGGTCGTAGACGATTTCCTTCTTCGCGCCCGCGGCAACTTCCTCGAGCGTCAGGCGAAGGCCGACGCCCATGTCGCGGCCCTCTTTGCGCACGTTCGCGCGGCCGCCCGCGGCGCCGCCGAAGAAGCTCGAGAAGATGTCGCCCATGCCTCCCATGCCGCCGAAGATGTCGTCGAAGTCGACGCTGTAACCGCCGGCTGGGCCACCCGCAGCCCCGGGAATGGTGCCAAAGCGGTCGTACTGGGCGCGCTTGTTCTGATCGGACAGCACATCGTAGGCCTCGTTAAGCTCTTTGAAGCGGTCCTCGGCGTCGGGCGCCTTGTTCACGTCGGGATGCAACTCGCGCGCCTTGCGGCGGAACGCCTTCTTGATTTCGGCGTCGGTCGCGTCTTTGCTGACGCCCAGAATGGCGTAGAGGTCTTTTGCCATGGTGTGTCGGAACCTTCCTGTCTATAGATCTTTCAGCGCGCTTTTCGCGGAACGCACGACGCTGATGACTTTCGAATAATCCATGCGCGTGGGGCCGATGACCGCAACCACGCCCCGCGCGTCGGCCGGGCCGTACTGCGCGGCAACCACCGACACGCCCGAGAGCTCGCTCGCGGCGTTTTCCTTGCCGATGCGCACCTCGAGTGAGTCGGAGTCGTTTGTTGACGAGCCCACGTCGTCGAACAGATGCATGAGCACCGTATCGTCTTCGAGCACCTGCAGCACGGGAAGAGCCGCAGACGATTTGCTGAATTCCGGCTTGCTAAGCAGGGCCGACATGCCCAAGCTGTGGGCGCGGCCCTCGTCGGCCTTCGCCATGCAGGCAACCAACTCGTCGATGACGATGCGCGCGAGCGGCGTGGACAGCGCTTCTATGCGCACGCCCTTCGCCTTGCGCACCTCAGAAATGGAATGGCCCGAAAGCGCGGCGTTCAGAGCATTCTGCACATCGGCCAAATCGTCGGCTGACACGTCTTCGGCGAAATCGACTGAGCGGTTGAACACCTGGCCATCGTCGGTAACCACCACCATGAGCATGCGGCGGGCCGACATAGATACCAGAGAAATCTGCTTCACCGAAGCAGCCAAAAGCGAAGGCGCCACCACCACCGACAAGCAATCGGTGAGTTTCGAGAGCGCTTTGGACGTTTGCTCCATGAGGTCGTCCATCTTCGTGGCGGCATCGCGCAGCTCGTCGAACGCGCCGCCACTTGCGTCTTCACCGTATTCGCGCGACAGCAAGTCGTCGACGAACGCGCGGTAGCCCGCATCGGTGGGCACGCGCCCGGCCGAGGTATGCGGCGACGTGAGGTAGCCCTCGTCTTCGAGCACCGAAAGCTCGTTGCGGACCGTCGCCGAAGACACACCGAGCCGATAGCGATCGACCAAGGTGCGCGAGCCTACGGGCTGCGCATTGGCGATGTATTCCTCGATAAGCGCCTGCAGCACTTTCTGTCGACGATCAGACAACAACGGTACCGTTACCCCTCTCATATTTCCGAACGAGACGCGTGAGCGCACGACGAAACACGCGCGTGCGCGCGTTTGTGCGAGAAGGATTCTAGCAGCGTTGCCGCACGAGTGCTAACAATCCAGAGAAACGATACCGTTCTGTCACGCGAGCAGGGTGCGACCCCCATGCCGCATCGTAAATTTCCCATTGGAGCCGATTTTGGCCAATCGCGTCCGAGCTTTGGTCAAAATCGGCTCCAATGGGAAACGAAGCGGGGCCCAAACCATCGAAAACAGCGTAAATATACGGCTCGGCGGGCATTTCCCACTTTACGAGCCTTGCGTTCAGACGTTTTCGCTTCTTCGCTTTCACAGTGGCGAGTATTTTGACCATAGGCGCAGCCCAATCTGGTCAAAATTACCGCCAATGCGAAAAGCGGCCGAAGGCCGACGGGCATCGCAAACATAGAACGTCCAACTATTTCGCGAGGTATTCCTCTTCGGCGGCCTCGATGCGGGCGGCGTCTTGCAGAAGCTGCGCCAGCACACAATCGAAATCGTCCAGGGTGATGCATTGGTTCAGCTCACCGCGCGCCTTCGATGCACCGGGGATGCCGCGCAGGTACCACATGACGTGCTTGCGCATGTACACCAGATTGTTTCCCACGCGCTTCGACAGAATTTCGGCGTGACGGTGCGCCATGGCGACGCGCTGCTCGGACGTTGGACGGGCAGACTCAGAATCGCCCGCAAGCGCCGATCGCACCTGCTCGAATATCCAGGGGTTGCCCTGGGCGCCACGGCCCACCATCACCGCGTCGCAACCAGTTTGCTCGACAAGAGCCACGGCATCAGCGCCGCAAGTCACGTCGCCATTGCCGATAACTGGCACGCTTACGGCGGCTTTCACGCGCGCGATGGCGTCCCAATCGGCGCGGCCCGTATAGAACTGAGCGGCGGTTCGACCATGCACGGCCACGGCGGCCGCACCGGCATCTTCCATGCGCCGGGCGAAGTCGACGCACACGTCTTCGCCAGCGCCAAAGCCCTTGCGGAATTTCACCGTGGTGGGGTGTTCGACGGCCGCAGACACCTTCCGCACGATCTCGACCGCCAAATCGGGCGTGGTCATGAGCGCCGACCCGTCGCCCTTCTTCACGATTTTACGCGCAGGGCAGCCCATGTTGATGTCGATGTACGCAAGAGCCTCGCCCATCTCTTGTTCCACCCACGCGGCCTCGCGCGCCATGGTGTCGGGCTCGTGGCCGAACAGCTGCACGGCGACGCGTGCCTCGTTCGGCGCGCGGTCGAGCAGGTGGCGCGTTTTCTCGTTCGCGAACGACAGCGCCTTGCTCGACACCATTTCGGTATAGGTAAGGTCGCAGCCCAGTTCGAGGCACAGCTGGCGGAAGGCTATGTCGTTCACGCCGGCCATGGGGGCGAGCAGCACGGGAACTCTGCCTTCGCAGGCAGGGGTCGCATTAGGGAGCCAGCTCATAAATCCTCCCATACAGTTCGTTGCCCAGAAGCCAGCCGCCGAACGTCGGCTTCCAGCGGCCATCTTCACGCTTCACCAAGTTGTCTCGCACGAGCGAGTTGAACACGTCGAGCGCCTCGGGGATCAGGACCGCCGCGGCCATGAGCTCCTCATTGGACACGCCGCGCGTCATGCGCATCTTCATCATCAGGTCTTCGGCGCACATTTGGCGACGGTCGAGGTCGTCTTGCACTTCCCCATCTTGCACGCGCATGCGGCGCGCGTCGTTTTGCGTCATGGTGACGGCCGACACGCCCAAGCCTAAATACGGCACGCCCGTCCAATACGCGATGTTGTGCTTGCACTCGTAGCCTTCGAGCGCATAGCTGGCCACCTCGTAGCGATGGAAGCCCGCAGGCGTCAGCACGTTGGGCGCCATGGACATCATGAGCGCCTCTTGGTCTTGGTTCACGTCGGGAATCTGGCCGGCGTCGACCATGCGGCGGAACGGCGTGTGGTCTTCGATGGTAAGCGGGTACACGCTGACGTGCTTCACGCCCAAATCGACCGCCGTTTGCACATCGGCCTGGAACATATCGGGCGTCTGCCCCGGCACGCCGCACATCAAATCGATCGAAACGTTGTCGAAGCGCTCGAGCGCATCGGCCACCGCCAGTTTGGCGCGTGCAGAATCGTGCACGCGGTCGAGCGTCTTCAGCAGGCCGTCGTCGAAACTCTGCACGCCGATAGACAGACGATTCACGCCGAGCGCGTAAATGTCGCGAATCAGTTCAGGCGTCAGCGACTCGGGGTTCGACTCCATGGAGCATTCCACGTCGGGGGTAAGCTCCATGGAAACGCCCAACGCATACAGCAATTTAGAAAGACGCGCCTGGCCCACATAGCTCGGCGTGCCGCCGCCCAAGTACACGGTTTCGATAGACGAAAGCTCGCCTTCTTTAGCTTTACGGCGTATATCAAGTATCAAATTGTCGACGTATTCATCGATTTCGACCGAATCGCGCGCAACGGCGCTCGTGGTGAAATCGCAATAGGCGCAGCGATGCTTGCAAAACGGCAGATGGACATAGAGCGCTTTATAGGGGTCGTGCGGCATGGTTGCCTCCTAATTCGATGCGGCCACGTCGAAAAACGCGCCCAAAGCGTTCATCGATTCTACGCCGAGCAGAACCAGCAAAACGAGCACAGCGACGATGGCCACAGCAATGGCTGCCTTCGCCTTGCCCGACATCTTGCGACGCACGGGCGCCTGGTCGGAAAACGCGTCGTCGAGCCAATTGCTCTCGTCTCCTTTCGCGACAGGCTGCCGAGAGGGCGCCGCCGGCCGCTCGCGAAACGCCTCTTCCATAAAGTCGTATTCTTCGTCGTTCTTCCTCATTCAAACCACCAGGTCGAAGTAAAAAAGGATGCAGATAGCAAAACGCAAAGCCGCAAGCCAAGTAGAAACACTCAGCTCAAAAAAATCCCAGGTCAAGCACATGACAGCAAGCAAGGCTTCTGGCGAAGCAGATTGCCTTTCAGGTTGAGTGCATTGGCCTTGCGGCCATGCACGAAGCCTGAAAGGCGGAAGTGTCCATCAGAAGCCTGCGCAGCATCAGAGTTGACGAATAACGCAACTATTCGTCAACCTTAAGAATAGCCATGAACGCCTCTTGCGGCACCTCGACGTTGCCGATGGCCTTCATGCGCTTCTTGCCGGCCTTCTGCTTTTCGAGCAGCTTGCGCTTGCGCGAGATGTCGCCGCCGTAGCACTTCGCCAAAACGTCCTTGCGCTTTGCTCGCACGGTTTGGCGCGCCAGCACGCGGCCGCCGACGGCCGCCTGAATAGGCACCTCGAACATCTGCTGCGGGATGATTTCCTTCAGCTTCTCGCACAGCACGCGGCCGCGGTCGTATGCCTTGTCTTTGTGCACGATGAACGACAGCGCGTCAATCGGCTTGCCCGACAGCAGAATATCGAGCTTCTGCAGCGCGCCGGGCTTATACTCGTCGAATTCGTAATCCAGGCTGGCGTAGCCCTTCGTGCGACTTTTCAGCTGGTCGAAGTAATCCAGAATCAGCTCGCTCGACGGAATTTCCCAAATTTGCTCAACCGTGGTGGGCGAAATGTAGTTCATGGTCTTGAACGTTCCGCGATGCGCCACGGTAAGTTCCATCACGGCGCCCACGTAATCGGGCGGAATCATGATGGTCGCCTTCAGATATGGCTCTTCGATGTGATCGATTTCCGACGGGTCGGGCATGTCTTGCGGCGAATGCACGCTGACCATGTCTTTATTCGTCTTGTACACGTGGTACTCCACGCTGGGAGCCGTGGCAATGAGGTCGAGCCCGAATTCGCGTTCAAGGCGTTCTTTGATGACCTCCATATGCAGCAGACCCAAAAAGCCCACGCGGAAGCCGAAGCCCAAAGCGTGGCTGTTCTCCATTTCCCATTCAAGCGCCGGGTCGTTCAGCGACAGTTTCTCGAGCGCCTCCTTCAGCGCCTCGAATTGGTCGCTCTCGATGGGGAACAGGCCCGTATACACCATGGGCTTCGCCTCGCGGTAGCCCGGCAAAGGCTCGGTGACGCCGCCGTCTTTCGAGGTGACGGTATCGCCCACGCGCACCTGCGACACATCCTTCAGGCCCGTGACCAGGTAGCCTACCTCGCCCACGGAAAGTTCGGGCAAGGCGACCTCTTTGGGGTGGCGCGCGCCCACTTCCTCGACGAGAATCTGCGTGCCGGCGTTCACCAGGCGCACCTCGTCGCCCTTCTTGATGCTGCCGTCAACCACGCGCACCAATGCGACCACGCCGCGGTACGGGTCGAAATACGAGTCGAAGATAAGCGCGCGCAGCGGGCCTTCCTCGTTGCCCTCGGGAGCGGGAATAAGGTGCACCACGGCTTCGAGCAGGTCTTTCACGCCCTCGCCCGTTTTGCCGCTGGCCAAAATGGCGTCGTCGGCCTCGATGGCCAAGCCATCTTCTATCTCGCCCTTCACGCGCTCGGGCTCGGCCGAGGGAAGGTCGATTTTATTGATAAGCGGAATGATCTCGAGGTTCGCGTTCATGGCCATCATGGCGTTGGCAACCGTTTGCGCCTCGACGCCCTGCGTGGCATCGACGACGAGCACAGCGCCCTCGCACGCGGCCAGGCTTCGGCTTACCTCGTAGT
>ERZ808240.2671-NODE-2671-length-18880-cov-7.653758_pt1 | contig 18880 bp, 23 predicted proteins | sample MGYA00521084_ERZ808240 | MGnify/ENA primary metagenome ERZ808240 (study PRJEB31516, sample SAMN03275571) | gut metagenome | biome: mammalia-associated habitat; material: feces | host: Papio cynocephalus | place: Kenya | collected 2012-08-06 ... | reverse complement strand
TTTAACAAAACCACAGATAAAAGGGAGTAATACCATGAACACCACAGAGTTTATCAATAAAATCGGGGCATATGTGCAGAAATATGCCCCGGCATACGGCATCTGCACATATAGCCCTATCATAGCGCAGGCGGTACTGGAGTCTGCCAGAGGCACTTCCGAACTGGCAGTTAAGGCAAACAATTACTTTGGGCTGAAATATAAGCCGGGCAGATGCCCCACGGCAACCGGTAGCTATGCCAAAGTGGGCAGCGAACAAAAGGCAGATGGAACGTACACGTCAGCCTCAATGCAATGGTTTGTGTTTCCGGACATGGAAGCATGCGTGAGAGGGTATTTTGATTTTATCAATAATTCCAGGTACGCAAATTTGAAAGGTGTCACAACGCCGGAAGAATACCTGCAGAACATCAGGGCGGATGGATATGCCACATCATTAAAATATGTAGACAATCTGATGGCGGTTATCAGAAATTACAATTTAACACGATTTGATGAAGGAAAGAAGGTAGAAAGCATGAGTAATAGCACATTAGCTACATACACACGGCTTAGCCCTAACAGAACCAGTCCCCGGAACCATAAGATTGATACCATTACCATTCATTGTATGGCAGGAAATCTCACCGTTGAAAGATGCGGTGAGATTTTTGCTAAACGGTCAAGAATGGCATCTTCCAATTATGGTATCGGAAGTGACGGAAGAATTGGGTTGTACGTGGAAGAATGCAACCGTAGTTGGTGCAGCAGCAACAAAGCAAACGATATGAGAGCAATCACTATTGAGGTAGCAAATGACGGTGGTGCCGCAACCGGATGGCATGTATCTGATGCGGCAATGGCGGCTCTTATTGAACTGCTTGTAGACATCTGCAAAAGAAACGACATTAAAAAACTGTTGTGGAAAGCTGATAAGAAACTTATCGGTCAGATTGATAAGCAGAATATGACCGTTCACCGTTGGTTTAAAAATAAAGCTTGTCCCGGAGATTACCTTTTCGGAAAGCACTCATATATCGCAAATGAGGTGAATAAAAGGCTCGGTGCAGAAACATGCGTTGACACTGTAGAAAAGCCGTCAGAAAGCGTTAAAAAGCAGAATACGGCTATATACTATGCACGTTATGCCGGAGCAAAGACAACTTTGTATAATGCGCTGAAATCACTCGGCATTGATACTTCGTTCTCTCACAGAAAACTCATTGCGATTGCCAACGGTATGACTAATTACAAAGGAACCGCAGAACAGAACACAAAAATGTATAACCTGCTTTGCGCAGGGCTTCTTAAGAAGGAGGGATAATAAATGTCCATGATGGGAACTCCATTCATTGTTTCACCTAAAAAAAATAACGGTAATTCGCCAAGCATGACAGAAAGGTTTGTTTCACAGACCAATATCAATTCCCCACAGAACATGGCTAACAGAGGGACTCTTGTAACTTCCGGTGAATTTAATAAATCTAATAGTCAGCCGGTGCAGCCTTGGAAAAGAGGAAAAGGTTCTTACAATATGCCAAATGTATTACAAACGACGAGATACGGTCTTACCCAGGGCACTTTAGGAATGAATAACAATAGTTCTACATCTACGGGTGCAACAGGCAATATTCCAAATGTTCTGCAAACGACGAGATATGGACTTACACAGGGCACTTTAGGATTGCCTAACGGTAGTAATTCGCCTTCTGCCGGAGGTGGAGGAAGCTCTTATTCGTCAACTTCTGTTTCCGGCACAAATCCTTATGGCAGTTATTTAGACCAGTTGCAGCAGTTATATGCTCAGCAGCAGGCTAACCTTAACGCATACCAGCAGGCGCAGCAGCAGGCAGCACAGAATGCGTATAACAACAATATGGCAGCGCTTAACAATGCGTACAATCAGAAGATTGCATCACTGGACAAGAACCTGAACAACATGAAAACGCAGCTTGCAAGCCAGTACGACTATTCTAAGGGCAACATCAACACGGATGCAGACCGCTCACTGAAAGAAGCATACGTGAACAGAATGCTTTCACAGAAAAACTTGCAGCAGCAGTTATCCGCGCAGGGGCTTAGCGGCGGTGCTTCTGAAAGTGCAATGGCTGGACTTATCAATAACTATGGCAACGCAAGAAACGAGATTGACACCACAAGAGGGGAAAATCTTGCCGGGCTGGAACAGACATACAATAGCAACCTTGCCGACATCATGTCCAATTATGAAAGTGCAAGGCAGAATGCCGCGGACACAAGACTACAGTACCAGATGCAGCTTGAAAACGCACTTGCAAGCAATTCTACAGACTCTTATAGCAACCTTTATAATGCTATGGCTTCTTTGGACTCTTCCTATCTTGCAGCTATGCAGAATGCGCTTGCTAATCAGGCATCTTATTCAGCAAAGCAGACATCAGCAAGTAACGGAGTGAATAACGCAAGCACGAGCGGCAACACGGACTTATCTACCTTTAACGGTGCCTTGGCATACGCAAAGAAAAACGTGGGGCCCAGCAACATCAACGACTTTGTATCACAGCTTGCCGGAAACGGTTATTCAGATGCGGATATTGCTTATATTCTTAAGAAAGCTGGCTATCCGGTAAGCGGAACAAACGGAATGGACACTTCACAAGGTGATGCAATGGCGGATACGGGAAATAACACCGTTTCATATATAAACAACCATCTTAGAAATTTCAATCCGCTTGTACCTTATACACCAACATATAACCCAACAACTTCGCTTGATACAATTGCACTTAAAGACTATCTTCGCAACCATTAAAGGAGCATGAATATGGCTAATGCTTTAGAATTACACAGACAATTAAAGGAAAATTCCAAAAAGAATACTGTAATTGACATGTCGGACATTCAAAACATTACGAGTAGAATACGGGGGGAGCAGAATTTTGCTCCCCTTAGAAATTCTACCCAGAATGTACCGCTGAATAATTCCATAGATACCGCGGATGGAGCAGCATTCCCCATGTCATTGCATAAAAGTGAGGAAATAAAGTTGCCAAGTTTGCCGTCATTAGGTGACGCAAGAGCATCCGCAGTTGCGACACAGGACACAACGGATAATCTTGTCAATTCAGCCGTGGATAACAAAAAAACGGAGCTCATTGCCAATGTTGCCAAGTTTGGGGCACTGGCAAATACCGCATTTCTTCCGTATCAGGATGGAAAAGAAAAACGTGAGAGTATCAATAATGCGTATGACACCATGATGAATAATGCGCAGGATAAAAAGTATAGCGGTTATTCCAATGGAGAACTGGCGGATGCTTATAAAAACATTCCGAACTATAATATTGTAGAGAGAATGTTTGACCCTAAGAAGTCCGCCGCATACGGAGTAAAGCAGGATTTATCGCAGTATGCAATGGCGGATGCATATAACAAGATTATAAGTCAGGGAGGAAAATTTGGCGAGTACAATGCACTTCCTTCGAGGAGTTATGAAGACAATTACATTCCAGTTCTGCAGTCTAATGACACATCTTACCTAAAACCATATGCTGATAAATATGGAGTTGATGTAGATGTGCTTAATATGCTTGTAAATGCAAAAGCAAGCGGCGACCTTGAGAAATCCTATACAGATTTTGCAGATGAACACCCGGTTGTATCTTCGGTGGCATCTGTTCCTGCAAATGTTTTAGGCGCTATCCCCGCCACATTATACGGGCTTAAGAATGCTGCAACCGGCGAAGTAATTGATACTAACTCCCCACTGTACGGTGGAAGAAAATTTGCTTCTGATGTGAGAGAAGAAGTTTCCAATGGTATTAACAGCAACCTTGGAAAATTCGCTTACAATACCGGCATGTCTATGGGGGACAGTCTGGCTTCTATGGCTTTGGGTTCTGCCGTAGGTTCTGCAGCCGGAGCCGCCGGTGTAGGTGCATCTACCGCAAGTGCAATCGGTTCTAATGCCGGTACTGCAATTATGGGTATGGGCGCATACTCCGACACACTGAAAGAGGGAATTGAAAGAGGTCTTACACCTTCACAGGCGCAGCTTACTGCACTGGGCGCCGGTCTTGCTGAATATGGATTTGAAAAAATCTCATGGGGCAGACTCGGAGATATTGCGGAGGGTAAAGTGGACGCAAGCTTTCTTAAGAAAGTGGCTTCACAGATGCTTACAGAGGGCGGAGAGGAAGTCGGAACAGACCTTACGAACACTTTCATTGACAACCTTGTAAATGGCGGGGCATCTGAACTGATGCAGCAGAGAAGAGCTCTTGTAGCGCAGGGATATGATGAAAAGACCGCTGAAGCAATGGTTGTACGCAACTATGCGAAGCAGTTAGGAATGTCCTTTGCCGGTGGTGCCGTAAGTGGTGGTGTAATGGGTGCCGGCGCATCCGTAATCAATACGGGTAGAAATATCCGTGCCAATCTTGCAGCAGCCCAGAATGTCGATACGCAGGCTGATACCAATACGAAAATTGCCCCGGAGATGGATATGCTCAATCCGGCAAGTATCTTCAACGGCAATAATACCGAAACAACTACGGAAAGCAATCAGAATACGGAATTTAACCCGCTTAAGCCGGAAACCATTTTCAAAGGGCAGAATACTGTTGACAATTCCGTGGACACCTCTAACTTGGGAGCAGAATATAGCACTAATGCGATTGATGAAAATGCATATCATACAGAGGAGCAGATAAAGCAAATCGACGCGTACAAAAAGGCTGTAGATGAAAATGTGTTGTCATTTATAGAAAATGTTGCTAACGGTGAGTATGCAAAGCCGGTTTCTGTGGCAACTATTGATGAAAATACATCTGCCAAAATAAAAGAATTAACCGGGGTCGAAACATACGGAAATGATGTTATGCTCAATGAAAGTGGGCTGAGACATATCATAAACAGACATGGAGAAAATGGAGAAGCAAATAGCTCTATGCGAAATGTCAATGACATAGCGAGGGTAGGATATGTTTTACAGAATTATGACAATGTGAGTTATGAGGGAAACACAACCAAAATGTTAAAAACCAAGGATGGTAAGCAAGCACCTACGGTTGTATTTTCTAAGAAAATTGACGGAACGTATTATGTGGTGGAAGCAGCTTCGGATGCAAAAACGCATAAGAATTATGTTGTTTCAGCATACATTAAAAAAGCAGACCCTCAAACCCTGATACATGCCAATAATGGCCTGCAGGAAACGTCTAAAAACGTGAATGAGCAATCTGCCTATAGTGATATTATAGACGGCTCACAGGCCAATGTCAATAGCACAGATTTAAAAACGGAGCAGCAGACTTTCAGTGGAACGAAGAAAGTTAATAGCATGCCGGAAATGTCCAAAAACTTGCAGAGATATGTGAATATGCACGGCTCCGATACGGCGCAGCAGTTGTATGTAGAATTTAACGACAAAATGAACACTGCTCTTGAAAATGGTGATATGAATGCATTCAACGAAGCCTTGGAACTTGCGGACGCAATCGAAGCAGATTTGCAGGAGCACGGTCACAATTACACTACAAAAGGCAGTAAAAACGGCAAAAAGCCGGGAAGAACATATACTTACGAAGCTAATAGCTTTGCTGATACGGTTATGGACTATTTTGGAGATATGAACCAGAAGTACATTGAAGCACGTAACCGAAACAACGTGAGCGCAGATGCCACTACCGGCAGGACTATTCCCGCAGAAATGGATAACGGAACTGTAAGTATGTCCGAAAAGGTTGACATGTCCCAGTTTACGGGCAATCAGGCTACGCAGAACAATCAGACCGCCACGCAGAATGCACCGCAGAATGCGGCGGCAAGTGAACAGTACACAGGTCGTACCATCACCAATACCATTATGAATAGTGAAATGGTAAAAAGGGCACAGGAAAACCTCGACGCATTCAATAAGGAAATTGACAACGGCGGGTTCAAGGTGGATAAGGTTTCCGAAAAGGCATCTATTGAGAAAGCGGCGAACAACCTTTCTACAGATTATGACGGCACCGTTAAAAGGCTGAATGAAGCAAAGCAGTTTTTAAGCGGTGTGGAAGTTGACGAAAGCATGATGGTTCTTGATGATATGCTGAAACAGGCAGAGCAGAGCAGAGATTACAAGGATGTCATGAAGTGGACGAGAATGCTTGTTGACAAGGCTCATAATGCAGGACAGGCATTGCAGGCACTTGCCAAGTACACCCGTACACCTGCCGGAACGGTGGCTAAAGGACAGGAAATCATGCGGAAACAGACGGAAGATTTCATGAATGAACATCCTAATGTTGATAAAGCCGTAGACGAAAGTATAGACGCATTATGGGCGGAGCTGGAAGCAGCGCAGAACAATGCGGATGCATTAACCATTGGTGACGAAAAGGGCACCGTATCGAGAGAGCAGGTAGAGAAGATTGTCCGGGATGCTGCCAACAAGAACAAAAACAGTGGACTTGACAAAATGAACCAGTCCGATATAGACCACCTTGTGAATGAAATTCAGTCCGGGGTAGACCACACACTGATTGCAGAAGAAGTACAGAACTATGCGGCGACAGGGCTTTTCGGTCTTACGGATGAAGATATTGCAAACATTATGGACTATCTGGGCGAAGCCGAAAAGATGCCGGACTCAAAAGAGAGGTATGAGCTGGAAGATAAAGCTTTTAAGATTATTGCTGACAAGGTTGTCACAAAGAATTTCATGGATAAACTGGACTCATGGCGGTATCTTGCAATGCTTTCCAATCCGAAAACGACCTTGCGAAACTACCTTGGCAACCAGGTAAACCGTGCGACAACGGGTGTATCAAACAGTATTGCGGGTCTGATTGAAAGCAAGTTGTCCGAAAAGTACAATATCAAACGCACTAAGGAAGTGCTTACAAAGGCAGACAGTGAACTTGTGAAGAAAGCCACCGCAGATGCAGAGCAGAATGCATATTCGTTGTTACGTGACGGCGGCGACAAGTACAGAAACGCACAGAGCCGTATTGAGCAGAGTAAATCTGCATTTTCCACAAAAGCCATGCAGAAGGTAGAGAATTTGACAAGCCGTATGCTTGATGATTTCCCTGCTATGAGAAAGAAATATGGTACTTCTTTGGCGGGCTACATGAAAGCAAACGACATGGATATGTCTTACTTCAACGTGGCGGACGATTTGAAAGCGGCAAAGGCTGAATTGGCAAGTCTGAATACAGAAACAGACGGCGCAAGAATTAAGGAACTTAACGGACAGATTTCCACACTGGAAGCAAAGCAGAACAAAATGGACACGGCAAGAGCCTACGCAGTTACAAAGGCGAAAGAAGCCACATTCCATGAATACAGTGCGTTTGCAAGCTGGCTTAGCAAGGTTTCAAACAACTGGAAAGACGGAAACCTGTTGCAGAAATTCGGGCATTTAGTAATTGAAGGTGTTCTGCCATTCAAGAAAACACCCGCAAACGTAATGAAGCAGGGTGCCATGCTTGCGACCGGTCCGGTACAGACGGGAATAGGCTTGTGCAAGTTATACAATGCATTATCTTCCGGCAGAAAAGGCGGTAAGTATGATGCGACGGCGGCAATCGAAAGAATTTCCACCGGTCTAACCGGCTCCGGCATCCTCGCCCTTGGAGCATTGTTAAGCAAACTTGGACTGATTGTGAGTGTGCCTGACGACGATAAGGACAATAATTTCAACAAACTTACTGGCGGACAGAATTATGCATTGAAGCTGGGCAACAATTACTATACGATTGACTGGCTTTCTCCTGTTTCCATTCCGCTTTTTGCCGGAGTAAATGCAGAGAAAATATTCGCACATAAAACGGATAAATCTGTACTTGATGTATTAGGTGATTTATCTGCCCCGTTGGTTGAAATGTCCATGCTGCAGGGACTTTCCGATACACTGGAAACCGCAACGCAGTCTGATGATGCCAATAATGCTCTTGTTCGTATGGGAACATCCGCCGCTACCAACTATGCGTCACAGTATGTACCTACCATATTAGGACAGGTAGCAAGGACGGTTGACAATACCAGACGAAACAATGTAGGAAATGATAAGGGAGTAGTTGGTGATTTACAGTATGCGGCAAACAAGGTAGAAAACAAAATCCCGTTCCTGTCTATGACAAATGAGCCTTATGTGGATGCATGGGGCAATCAGCAGAAGGACGAGAACAATATCTTGATCAGAGGTCTGTATAATGCCTTTTCTCCCGGATATTATTCAAAGCAGGATAAGGATGCCGTAGAGAAAGAATTGGATGTAGTCAGAGCTTCCACGGACGACTCTTCGGTATATCCGTCAACTGCTCCCCGGCAGATTAACACGGCAAACGGAAGTGTGAGACTGACCGAAAAGGAATACACGAAATATGCCACCGCAAAAGGGCAGATGCAGTACAAGGCGGTAAACAATCTCATTAAGTCAGAAATGTATGACAGCCTTACAGATGCACAGAAAGTGGAAGTTATCAAGGATATTTATAAGTATTCTGGTCTTGTGGCGCAGAATGACATTGGAAAGCCTGCAAAAAGCACAGAAGCGGTGGATGCCTATAAGAATGACGGCATAAAGGGCATTGTAAATCTGGCTATCAGCAAAAATGTGGGCGGCGACAAAGCCTTTCAGGTATTGCAGGACTTAGGAGAGGAAGGCTACAACCAGTATTGGCAGATAAAGTCAGAAGCGGATGCAGACGGAAATAATAGCCTTAAGCAGGCAGAAGTGAAAGAGTATCTGGACAAACAGGTTATGCTTAACGAGAGAAAAGCTTACTGGTTTGATATTTACTGTCCGAAAGCTAAGACCAATCCGTACAGAACGGGAACATCTTCCGGCAGTACTTCAAGCAGCACATCTTCAAAGACAGATGATACATACCTTAAGTATGTTCAGAGTATATTAGGAAACTAAACGAAAAATCCGGCAGATGGTGTAAAAGCCACTTGCCGGTTTTTCCTTTTTAGGAGTTTCCAATGAAAAAGAAACGTGATATATTTTTTCCCCTATTTATATATGTGTTTAGGAAGCCGTTTTGTTACAAAAAAAATTATTTTTTTCAAAAAAATATATTTACGATTACTCCCATTGCTCCAATAACAGCAAATACAATAAATGGTGCAAGGTCTTTTTTGAATTTTTCCTGATAATTTCTCATTACATTTATATCATTTGTGGTATCGACTTTCCAAGCTTCTTTGTATGCCATAAGCTTGCATATCGTAGTGCCTAAACTTGATATGAAGATAAACGCAAAAACGGCAAATATAATTCCGTATTTTTCATATGCTCCCCATGATGCAAACCAAGTCACACAAGATAGAATAAGAGCATATTTTTCTGTTGCTGGGTGATAAAATATAAAAAGTCCAGTCAAGGCTGTGGGGATGCCGAATAAGCATTCCATTACTTTTATTGCTCTTAGAAAATTTGCGCTTCCGGATATTGATGTAATGGCTCCGAATATAAGACCAAGTACTAAATTTAGACATATCCCACTTACAGATAAAAATAGGATAGCTTTTACACTTTCCCTTCTATGCTCTGGAAGATACATATTGTTTCCTTTTAGGACTTCATCCATTCTTCGCTGATAAGCTTCCCTTTCTTCCTGTGTTGCCATATCAAATCCCCCTTTTGTATTTTCTTTAATAATAATACGGCTATATGACAAAAATCAACTATTTTGTAGAAAAAAATCAAGATTGCCTTGTAATAAAAAATGTGTACTTACACGTACACAGGCATGATGTTATAATCGGAATGTATCAAATCCCACAAAATGCATATTCTACCAAATAAAGGAGAATGGCATGGAGATTGATAACAAATTAGGTTACTTAAGGGAGAAAGCGGGAATGTCGCAGACAGACCTATCAAAAAAAACGGGTATTAGTAAGCATGCAATCAGTGAAATAGAATTGTGTAAAAGGGAACCGAAGCTAAAAACCGCATTATTGATAGCTGCTGCACTGAAATGCAAGGTTGAGGATATATTTTCCATTAGGAAGAACCCTTGACATAAACGAACACATGTTCTATAATTGCATTATTCGCTATCTTAGTTGTGTGGCACGGGGGTAAAAAAATGGACAAAGGAAAAAAACAAAACAATGCATCAGAAAAAGAAGAGTATGTAAGACAGACATGCAATATGCTAAATAAAATAAATGATGCAGGCACTCTGGAATACCTGCATACATTCATTAAGATGTTTGTGGAGAAGTGGGGATAACTCACTTCTCTTTTTGCGAAAGCATAGAGTCAATCATATCTGAAATTATTTTTTTGTCACGTTCACTTAGCATTGAGTATCTATACAGAATATCAAAATCTTTCTCCGCTTTTTGTGAACTGTCTTTTCTTTCAGCCGGAACATCAAAACCCATTAACCACGACTCGGTCACATCAAGAGCCATTCCCAGAACAACAAGCTTATCTTGACTTGGTTCAACCTTGCCAGAAACATATTGACTTATATCTGATTTATTCATTTTAACTCCGTACTTATTACAGTATGGTAATGACTTGTTCAGAATGTCAACTTGTTTTAGGTTTCTTTCTTCCATGAGTTGCTTCAATCTTTCGGAAGTTGTGTACCTTTTCATTTCAAAAGCCTCCTTCCATTAAGGAATATACCATCTTTTGAACATAAGTTCAATACTTAAAACGAAAAAAGTTAAAAACTTTGAATTTTATATTGACACACTGATTTTTTAATGCTATTATACAGTTAGTTCAAAACTTTGAACCGAAAGGCGGTGAAAAAATAAATGGCATTTGATTACAGAAAACTCAAAGGGAAAATCATTGAGAGATATGGTAGTCAGCAGAGATTTGCGCAGGAGTTTGGGTGTTCCAACCGTACCATGACATTAAAAATGACAGGAAAAAGGTCATGGAAACAGGAAGAAATTCTTCGTGCCACGAAGCTTCTTGGACTTTCAGAAAAAGATATTCAGGAATATTTTTTTAAGATGAAAGTTCAAAACTTTGAACAGAAAAAAGAATAATTCATTGTAAAGAAAAAAGGACGTTGATTTTATCCAAGCACAGTGATGCAAGGAAGTATTGGAGAAAAGAATAACAAAACCCCCAAAGGGTGTGACTTTGAGGGTTTCGACCTAATACAACCTAACAAGTATGGAATTGTTACAGGCACACCAAGAGCTTTCAAGTAACTCCCATGCTTGCCACTTTTTTAGATGTAGGTTACATCTCTTATTTGCCTTGAAAGTGGACACGGTCAGGTCATGGTGGGTATTTTTTCGCTATTTCCTTGCGAGGATGGGTACAAACCAGCCTATTGGCAACCATGAGCAAGTACGAAGTTTGTTTGCGCAGTTTACTCTGCGGTGCGTCATTGCCAATGTAAGGTGCAAGGCATACTCAAAAGTTTGGTCAAAAAGACCACCTTCCTTTCTACCTGAGATAGGTACTTCTATTGTATCGCTGTGTTTGAATAAAATCAACGTTCGGAAAGGAAAGGAGAGTGTTATGCAGCAGATGTTCACAGATGAACAGGTAGAAGAAGAAATCAGCCGGCTTATGGAAAGCAGACATGTGATGCTTGCGAAACAGGAACGGAAGATACGTGACCGGCGCAGGCAGTATATGTACCAGCTTCGGAGCATGGAGAAAAGAGGAAAGCAGCTTGAAAAACTTGGTGTCACTATGGACAACATGGAAGAAATGCTTTTCGGAGATTAAAGGAAAGGGGTAAAAAATGGAAGAAGTAATCAAATCGTTTAAGGGCTTTAAGCCGGACATGACCTGCAAAGGTTTCCAGTACAAAGAGGGCGAAAGTTACGAAGAAGAAACTGCAAGCGCATGTGAAAAAGGATTTCATGCTTGCGAATATCCGCTTGACTGTTTCAAATATTACAATCCGGCGGAAAATGTGTTTCACGAAGTCGAACAGAGCGGAAAAATCAGCAGAGATGGCAATAGCAAGACCGCATCCACCAAAATCAAAATTGGGGCAGAAATCAATATTGCCGGAATGGTAAAGGCTGCGATTGAGTACACGGTTAAGAGGACTAATAAGGAAACTGGAAGTGATAAAGACTATGGAGCATCTTCGGCAACCGGCGACTGTGGAGCATCTTCGGCAACCGGCAACTGTGGAGCATCTTCGGCAACCGGCGACTATGGAGCATCTTCGGCAACCGGCGACTATGGAGCATCTTCGGCAACCGGCTACAAGGGAGCATCTTCGGCAACCGGCGACTATGGAGCATCTTCGGCAACCGGCAACTGTGGAGCATCTTCGGCAACCGGCGACTGTGGAGCATCTTCGGCAACCGGCTACAAGGGAGCATCTTCGGCAACCGGCGACTATGGAGCATCTTCGGCAACCGGCAACTGTGGAGCATCTTCGGCAACCGGCTACAAGGGAGCATCTTCGGCAGATGACGAAAATGCCGTTGCCGTAGCATGGGGCTATAAGTCCAAGGCAAAAGGTGTTTTGGGTTCGCATCTGGTGTTTGCCAACTGGGAATATGTTGGAGATGAAGATGATGACAGTTGCGACCGTAGCGAACCTGATGCATGGGAGTTAGCTGGTGCCGTTATGGTACGTGTGGACGGTGAGAAAATCAAGGCTGACACTTGGTACACAATGAGAGACGGAAAGGTGATTGAAGATGTATGATTTGTGCCTTTCTGGGAAAGATGCAGAAGCTTTCAAAATGAAAGTCCTCATAAAAATGGATGAGATGTGTATTGACTACGGAGAATTAGCAGACCGAACTGGATATTCATACGCAACCATTAAGAAGTTTTTCTGCAAAGGCCAGTGGAACAAATTTTTAGCAGCAACCATAGAAGAGGAGTTGTTTCATACATGAAAAGAGTAATAGCTACAGTTTTATTGATGGCAGCAGCTTTGACACCGGTAACCACGGCATCCGCCGAAAATGATACATGGATTTCAAAAGAAGCACAGGAGCAATGCATTACATACGGTGAGAAATACGAAATATGCCCGGAACTTCTCATGGCAATCATTGAGCAGGAAAGCAGTGGACAAGTCTATGCGGAAAATGGCTCATGCAAAGGGCTGATGCAGGTATCTGAAAAATGGCATAAGGGTCGTATGGAACGGTTAGGTGTCACTGATATTTTTGAGGGCAATATCCTCGTCGGTACTGATTATTTATCGGAGTTGTTTGCTGAAAATGATGATTTGTACTGGGTACTTATGGCATACAACGGCGGAATTGATTACGCAAACCGCATGTACGAAGCAGAAAAGTACAGTAGATATGCCGTGTCGATTGCAAACCGTTCTGCAGAATTAGAACGGCTGCATGGAAAGTGAGGTACATGTTGTGATTGTAGAAATTTTCGGAGTTTTGGGTTTCTTCCTATTTATATTAGGAGCCGGAACCGCAGACAGTGAAAGCATTGTGCCTTGGTTAATGTTTCTTATCGGTCTTGTACTGATGTTAATAGCAGCATATGAAAGTGGGGTGATTAAGAGATGGGTTACTTCTTTCTGGAAGAAGCCGGATTGATTGTTGACACCGAGGAATGGTCGTCAAAGCAGACTGATAATGAAAATGGTTCCGCCTGCCGGGAAGCTGAACGGAACCACAAATAACACCGTTAATGCTATTTCCATGCAATTATACAGTGTTGAAATCAAAATGTCAAATATAAGAAAAGGAGAAACTATTATGACAGAAGCAGAATTTAAGAAGAAAATGGAGCAGGCAATGGAAAAAATCAAGGAAGAGAAAGAAAAGAAAGAATTTACAGGATTTGTGAAACAGGTGGACGAACATGCAGAGCAGTCTGGAAATGCTGCTGTGTATTTAGAAGCAGTCAATGCTGACGGCGAAGGCGGCACTGTATCTTCATATATCAACGGAAATACAGGTGTAGTCATATCTATGCTCACTGATGTATTAAAAAATAGCATTAAAAACGCATTTCCCCGTGGAAGCAGGATGGTTGTAATTATGCGGATTATCGAACGACTCTCTAAGGCCCTTGATGACAATGAGTAAGTGTCGGATTTGCGGTTGCATGTGCGACCCCGGAGATTTACAGAGCGGGGTGTGCGACGATTGCAGAGAGGAAGAAGCAAGGAAGGAGGAATACCGCCGAATGCAGGAAATACATCTTTCGGAGCAGACGGACGGGCAGATTGTTTGGAATGAAGTGTTTGGAAGATGAATGTTGTGGATGTGCTTCTCCTGGTTATCCATGTATTGGGGAAAGTTGTAAATTCAGGGATGTACCACATTATTATTGCGACAAGTGCAAGCAGGAGTTTGAACCGGAAGAATTGTATTGCATGGACGACGAAGAATTGTGTGTAGATTGCCTGCTTCTGAATTTCAAATCAGTAAAGCAGGAAGAAATGGAGGGAAACAATGGCCGATGAATTAGTCGTGCAGGGAATATCCGCTTATTTGGCGAAACCTGCAATAAGAGAAAATATCGAAAGTGTTATCGGTAAAGAGCATGCTACTTCTTTTATCTCTGATATTGTGGCATGCGTGCAGCAGACACCGGCACTTGCAAAATGCACCAATAAATCAATCTTGAGTGCCGGATTGGTAGCGAAGTCAATAAATTTGCCTATGACACCACAGTTGGGGTACACGTATCTGGTTCCGTATGATGTCAAGAAAGAAATTGACGGAAAGAAACAGTACATAAAGGAAGCCCAGTTTCAAATGGGGTACAAGGGATATATTCAGCTTGCGCTAAAAAGCGGCCAGTACAGGAAACTGCTTGCAACGGATGTCAGGGATGGTGAAATTGTTCAGCAAAATCCATTCGACGATTACTGGGAAATGAAAGCACTTCCATATGAGAAGCGAAGTGCAAAGAATGCACAAGGCGAATGGCTATGTCCGATAGTTGGTTACTATGCAAAATATGAACTGATAAACGGATTTACGAAAGACCTTTATGTAAGCGCAGATGACATGAAAGCTTTTGCTATGAAGTATTCCAAGGCATACAGAAGTGATATGGACAAGCATACAACATATTCGTTTTGGACTACAAGATACGACGATATGGCAAAGAAAACAATGCTGCGCCAGCTTTTAGGGAAATGGGGGCTTCTTACAACGGAAATGGAGAAAGCCTATACATGTGATATGGCGGTCATGGATGATGCCGGAAATCCCGTGTATGTGGACAACCAGCCGAATGACACGGAGCCTACGGTAAATCCGATGGCAGACATAGTGGATGATTTGGAGTTTAGAGAAATCTCAAAGCAGGCAGACGAGGTGTTCAAATGACAGTAACGGATGAAAATTACTATTCGCAGGAAGTCAATAAGGAATACATGAGTTTCCATACATGGCTTTCGTTTCACGGATGCGACGGAATTATTCCTTGTGAAGAAAAGGCAGTGAAAATTCTTAACGGTGAATACAAGGAAGAAACCAGTGATGCGCTTCTGTTAGGTGGATATATTGATGCTCACTTTGAAGGTACTGTTGATAAGTATGCTGAACTTCACCCGGAAATGTTCAGTAGTCGTGGTGATAGTAAGGGCTGCTTAAAGTCCCAGTTTAAGTATATGGACAAAATGATAGACAGGTGCGAAAAGGACAAGCTTTTCATGGCATATATGAGCGGCGAGAAGCAGAAGATTTTTACTTGTGAAATGTTCGGCATCAAGTGGAAATGCAAGCTTGATAGCTATATTCCAGGAAGATGCATTGTAGACCTTAAGACCACGAGGGAAATGCACAAGCAATTTTACGTGCCGGACATAGGGCATGTAGACTTTATCAGTTACTACGGATATGTTTATCAGCTTGCCATTTATCAGGAAATTGTAAGAATATGCACCGGTGAAAAGCTGCCGTGCTTTATAGCTGCCGTTTCAAAATCAGAACACCCGGAAATCAAAATCATACATGTGGATGATTTGTCACTGTATGATGCGCTGACAGAAGTAAAAAACAGTATTGAAAATACGGCGCTTGTGCAGGTATGGCGAGGTGAAGTTGAGCCCACCAGATGTAACAGTCCTTCATGCCACTACTGTGTAGACAGTGAAGTGCTTACCAATGTTATTAACTACAAGGATTTGATAGGGGTGATTTAGTGAGAGATAGCATAATTGTGAATATGAAATATGCGGACTATGACATCATAGACGGCAAGCCGAATGTGGAGCGGCACCATTGTTTGATGGGACCGGACAGAGAAAAGGCGGATGAGGATGGACTTTGGGTGCCACTCACGAAGGAACACCACACGGCCGGAAAAGTGAGCGCACATAAATGCATAGAGGTCCAGCGACTTCTGCAGATTATAGCCCAGTTAGCCTATGAACGTGACCGGTGCGCAGAAGGGATGGGAAAGGAAGATGCAAGAGAAGCATTCAGAAGAAGATACCATAAATCGTTCTTGTAAGGCTTTTACAATCCGTGGTGCATTTTGCGGGGATAAGTGCTTTCCGTCCCTGAACCAGTACATAGCGGAACTGGGTAGAAATCCAAGATGCGGAGCCAAACTGAAAAAGCAATACGTGATGATAGCGACAAACGCAATCAGAAGGGATTTAGGACGGTATAAAACAACCAACCCGGTCATTCTTCATTACGTTTTCGGAGAACCGAAAAAAGGCGCTAAACGTGACTTCGGAAACGTGTTTTCCTTGGCGGATAAATTTATCGAGGACGCATTAAGGGACTGCAGGGTTATCCCGGACGATAACCCACGATTTGTAAAAAACTTTACACATGAGTTTCTTTACACGGACGGAGTACCTTTTATCCGTGTGGAGATAGAAGAGGTTGAAACACCTAAGAAACTGTAAACCCTGTTTATTTTACCTCATGGAATATGTATCACGAATTGAAAGCCATGTGAGAGTGCCTGTGTCTCCATTCGGGGATGCAGGCGGAAAGGAGACAGAATGAAAATCGAATTAGAGGGAGATTTCTTCATAGAGACAAACACACGCAATGTTTCCCTTAAGCAGAGATACAACGGTGTTGGGAATGGCAAGCAGACGACTTGTGAAAAGATTGTTGGTAGCTTTGGCACTGTAGAAGATGCCTTGAGTCGCTTTTTAGAGCTTTTTAAGGCACATTACGGCAAAGATACGACAATTCCTATAGCTGAATACATAGAGAGCCTTAAAAAGGCAAATACAAAGGCATACGTTTCAGACACCGGCAACTTTTATGTGTATGTGCCTAAAGGCAGCAGGACGGAAAAAGAGCACCACAGTATTATTGACCTTATCCCGGAAGGAAGGGAAAACGCAATCAAGAGAAAAGACCTTGTTGCAAAGTGCCTGCATTTGGGACTTGTAGAGGGAAAAGATGCTGACCGGCACACGCGGAAGCTGATTGAAAATGCACGTATCGACTATACAATCCTTAATCTTTCAGACGGAAAGGGCTACTACCGCCCAACCAAGGATGATTTACAGGACTTGCAGCGGTACATTCGGCAGGGCGAAAGCCGTGCAAGGGCGAATTTCAAGAATATTTCAATGGCAAAAGCTTTGTATGAAGATTTCAAAGCTGGCAGATTGTAGGTGCGGTATGGCTGAAAGAAGAATGTTCACCAAAAAAATAACGGAAAGTGATGCTTTCTTGGAGATGCCGCTTTCTTCACAGGCTTTTTATTTTCACCTTTGTATGAGTGCAGATGATGACGGTTTTGTAAAAAATCCTAAAGGAATTGCAAAATTGGTAGGGGCTTCCGAAGACGATTTCAAACTTCTTGTGATGAAGTCTTTTGTAATCATGTATGACACCGGTGTTATCGTTATCAAACATTGGCGAATGCATAACCTTTTGAGGAAAGACAGGTACACAAAATCCAACTATTTAGAGGAGCGGAGCCAGTTATATCTCAAGGAAAACGGAGCCTACACACTGGACGAAACGAAGGGTGAAAAATTGCTTGGCAACCAAATGGCAACCAAATGGCAACCAAATGGCAACCCAGTAAAGGAAAGTATAGTAAAGGATAGTGTAGTTAAGGAAAGTAAAGAAGAGGAAAGTATAGAAAAAGAAAAAGGTACTAACGTACCTAAAAAGAAAACCGTGTACTTCCCCCAGAATGAGGAACTTGAAAATGCATTTCAGGAATTTTTGACAATGCGAAAGAATATCAAGAAGCCGATTTCTACGCAACAGGCTATCACACGGATGCTTAACAAGATTGAAAAGCTTTCCGGTGGGGATGATGATTTGGCTATTAAAATTATCAACCAGTCTACGGACCACTGTTGGCAGGATGTATATGCCTTGAAAGATGCCGGCAGCAGTCCTAATACGAAGACTGTATACGACGAATGGAGGGATGCCTGATGACGAGAGACGAAGTAAAAGAAATGCTGATGGTTATACAGGCGGCATACCCAAATTACAAGCCACAGGACAAGACGGTGGCCGTTAATACCTGGTACATGATGTTAAAGGATTATGAAAAAGAGGTCGTTGAAGCCGCGTTGAAGATATACATAGCTTCGGACACCAGCGGCTTTGCACCGGCAATCGGGCAGTTGATTGACAAAATCAATACCGTAACGGCGCCGCCGGAATTAAACAGTATGGCGGCTTGGGGACTTGTATCCAAGGCTTTAAGAAATGGATATTATGGAGCAGAACAGGAATTTGAGAAGCTTCCTACAACCGTAAAAAAGGCGGTAGGGAGCCCGGACAATCTTAGACATTGGGCACAGTCTGACAGTAAATCCATAGAGACGGTTATCCAGTCGAACTTTATTCGCACGTATGAAGCGGAAGTGCGGCGGAAAACCGAAGCCGCCAAGACTCCGCCGGATGTAATGGCATTGATAGACAAAATTTCAAGCCAAAAGCTTATCGGTGATTTTTCACAGCAGAAAGGAAGTTGCTGAATTTATGAGACAATTATCATTGTTTGAACAGGAAGAAGAGGTTACCGGCATAGAAGATG